>ERZ778503.1029-NODE-1029-length-21301-cov-5.012755_pt1 | contig 21301 bp, 16 predicted proteins | sample MGYA00510047_ERZ778503 | MGnify/ENA primary metagenome ERZ778503 (study PRJEB29527, sample SAMN07138965) | mouse gut metagenome | material: feces | host: mouse | place: China:Nanjing | collected 2016-01-25 ... | reverse complement strand
ATTTCGGGACGGATTCGCGCATGCAGGCGAGGGAGTGCAGCGGGCTGCATGACCGGGGCAAAGGCACGAAGACACTCGAAAGACCCATAAAGGCACACTCTTGGACATTTCACGATTACCTTGAAGCCCTTGCGGGTGTTGCCGGCCTTGACGTCGAGCTAGCCACTGGCCTTGTGGCCCGCGACTGTTCGAAATATTTGCGCGCTGCGGCCACGTCGTTGAGGTTTATGCTGACTCCGACGAGGTTCTGCAGGAGTCTGTAAGACTGCCCTTTCTCATAGTCCATAAACATATTGTAGACTTTGCACATGTTTTTGTAAAGTACGGCCAGACAGGCTGCTCTTCGGCGGCTTCGCTGAGCTTCAGGCCTGCCACGGAGAACCTCAGTGCGTTGGAATAGTTGCCCTTGGCGTAGTGGATGTCTCCGGTATGGAAGTTTGCTTCCACGTGGAGTTTCATTCCACGGGCCGAACCGTCCTTTGCCGGGCGTGAAGCCGCCATCATATACAGCACTATGGCCTCGTCTTCTTGCCCTGTCTTCATCAGCGAATCGGCGGCAGAAATCAGTTTTGCCGTAGGCCAGGAGTGCCGGTCGTTCTCCATAGATTCAAATCTGCCCTGCTTCGCTTTCATCGACAGGGCAATGAGGGTCATTATGGCAAATACAACATAGGCTGAAAAGTATCTTGGAAACGCACATAAGCGGATGCGCAGCCGCATCAAAGCGTGTCTGTAATATGGAAAAACACCCATAAACAGGCTTTTATGCCTCTTATAGGTGTTTCGCCCCAAGTCGGGGTGGCGAGATTCGAACTCGCGACCCCCTGCTCCCAAAGCAGGTGCGCTAACCGGACTGCGCTACGCCCCGGACTTTATGTCGCCGCAGTCATTTCCTGATTGCGACGGTGCAAAGTTAGTGATTTTTCCCGTAACAACAAAAAGAAATATCATCGAATTTGACAATACGCTGGCTACCAGACATAATACGGATAAAGCGTGAATGCCGTGAACTCGCCTATAGTGCAGATGGCCATTATCCATAGCGCAATCCAAATGATGGACAGCCAGAGTCCTGCCCATGCGAATCCGCGCGGCCTGTAAGACAACCCTACGCAGGAAAGCGCTGTACCGATCGCCCATAACAGACCTCCCAAATAGGGAAGCCACCCCAACAGGAAGGCGAGGAGGGCAAAGACGAAGCCCCAAAGGCCGACTGAATTTGTGCGTGCCATGATCATATGTGTTTTTGATTCTGTGTTTAATTTGAAACGCTGCCATGGCCGCATTGGTTTGTCATTCGTCGACTCTTTCTTTCACGGCGACTGCAAATTCATTCGCATCTCGGCATCCGAGAATATAATTCCGGCCGTCTTTGAGCATCAGCAGGAACCGCTGGGACTTGTCGCCATAATAAGCGAAGCATTTCCCTATGCAGGGCGAACGGAACCATCCCCAGTATCCCATAAATCCGCCGCTACCGCAAACTCTTGACAATGGCAAGTCCTTACTGACCGCCCGCACTTCCCTGATTTCCGACAGGGGAATTCGTTTTACCCAAAAGCTGCGGCAGACGCAAAGCTCTTTGTCGTCGAGAGAGAGACTCATCGGGGCGTAGAAAAGCGCCATAAGCATCAACAAGACGACTACGGAGACGAAAAGCGCTACGCCCAACGTTTCCAGACGAGGATATCCCACAAAGACCATACAGACCAGCATAACCGCTATAGCCAGCGTTATTGCGAACGCCGCCCCGCTCATATCAACCCTCTTTTTCATAATATACGGCATCTTGTTTTATGTTAAACATTTGTATAGATTTGAAAGACTGATTACTGATTCATCACGTTCCAGCTCATATGTCGAACAACGATGGCTGGTTTGGCTGTCAGTCTGTCCATAGAGCAAAGTTACAAAAAGAAAAGCACCCGGCAAAATTTTTGCGAGGTGCTTCTTGTAAGTTTCAAGTCGCAGGTCAGCGGCGCAAGAGAGTCAGCGGTCTGGCTGCCCACAAGCTCATTCCCACTCGATTGTGGACGGCGGTTTTGAGGAGATGTCGTAGACCACGCGGTTCACTCCACGCACCTTGCGGATGATGGCGTTGGAGACTTCGGCCAGGAATTCATGCGGAAGCGGCGTCCACGTGGCTGTCATGCCGTCGGTGGAGTTGACCGCACGCAAAGCGACCACGTTTTCATATGTGCGCTCGTCGCCCATCACGCCCACGCTCCGTATCGGGGTCAGAATCGTACCTGCCTGCCATACCTTGTCGTAAAGGTCCCAGTCGCGCAGGCCCTGGATGTAGATGTGGTCGGCTTCCTGAAGTATGCGCACTTTCTCAGGCGTCACTTCCCCGAGTATGCGCACCCCGAGGCCCGGGCCCGGGAAAGGATGGCGGCCTATAAGCTTGGGCGAGATGCCGAGTTCGCGGCCTACGCGGCGCACTTCGTCTTTGAAAAGGAGTCGCAGAGGCTCAACAAGCCTGAGGTTCATCTTTTCAGGCAGTCCGCCCACGTTGTGGTGGCTCTTGATGACCATACCGGTGATGGAAAGGGACTCAATCACATCGGGATAGATGGTGCCTTGGGCAAGCCACTTGATGTCTTTGAGCTTGTGCGCTTCACGGTCGAATATGTCGATGAAGCCCTTGCCTATCACTTTGCGTTTCTGTTCGGGATCGACAACTCCGGCAAGGTTGGAATAGAAATGCTCTTTGGCATCGACTCCTACCACGTTGAGCCCCATACCTTCGTAGTCGGCAAGCACGTCTTCGAATTCGTGATAGCGAAGAAGCCCGTTGTCCACGAATATGCAGGTGAGACGGTCGCCTATGGCACGGTTGAGGAGAACTGCGGCCACAGTCGAGTCCACGCCTCCAGAAAGGGCAAGCACCACTTTGTCGTCGCCGAGCTTCTCTCGCAGCTGGGCCACGGTGGACTCTATGAAGGACGCCGGCGTCCAGTCCTGCTTCGAACCGCATATCCCGACCACAAAGTTGCCTAAAACCTTAAGGCCGTCTTCGCTGTGGTACACCTCAGGATGGAACTGCACGCCCCAAGTCTCTTCCCCGGCGATGCGGAATGCCGCATTGCGCACGTCGGCGGTTGAGCCGACGTTGACGAAATCCTGCGGGGTAGCCGTGATAGAGTCGCCATGGCTCATCCATACCACGGAATTGTCGCGGACCCCCTGCATCAGCGGGTCGGCCGCATCGTGCCACACAAGCTCCGCCTTTCCGTATTCACGAGAATCAGCCGATTCCACGGTTCCACCGGATGTCTTGGCGAGATACTGTGCGCCATAGCATATTCCGAGCAGCGGCCAGCGGCGGCGGATTCCGGACAGGTCTATCTGGAGAGCCTTCGGGTCATTTACCGAATAAGGGCTTCCGGAAAGCACCACGCCGATGATTCCTGGGTCGTCGGCAGGGAATTTGTTGTAGGGATAAATCTCGCAATACGTGTTCAGCTCACGTATACGCCTTGCAATAAGCTGCGTATACTGCGAACCGAAGTCGAGAATTATGATTTTTTCCTGCATATATCAGTTATTTAGCTTTTATGTCTTTTTGAGTCCGGCTACACTCCACGTCGAGGCGAGGCGAAGCCGAATTGAATCTTTCATTTCATTTTCTCAAGCCTGGATGCATCCCCCACGAACCACACGAGATCCCCGGCACGCAGCACGGTAGAAGGTTCAGGCTGGATATATTCATCTTCTCCACGGAGTATCTTGACAATCATGGCATAATAGTCTCGGCGTATGCGGGTCTGACCGAGCGGCTTGTCGATTATCGGCGAGTCAGGGGTGAGACGCAGGCTTCTGAGCACCACTTCCGGCTGTTCCTTCGGAGCTGCCTGGAAATAAGCCTTCTCGTCGCGCTCAAGGTCATCGCTCAGCCGCTTTATCTGGTCATCGGTTCCTATGATGCCGAGCATGTCTCCGGGGAATATGCGCTCGTCCTTGGAAGGCAAAGCCATTATCCTCTGTCCGCGCTGGATGCTCGATATGCTCACCCCGTAATTCTCCCTAAGACCCGAATCTATAAGTTTGTCGCCCACAAAAGGACTGTAGGGGCCCACTTCTATGTATGCCTGATGCATATCGTCCACGAGATTGTTGTTGAGCCCCAGCCGGGTATTCTCGCGGATGTTGAGATTGTCGAGGAAACGGCGTTCCATTGCCGTATACCGTGCCTTGAGCTTGCGGGAAGCGAAAATCATTATGAAGACAAAACAGCACACCCCGGCTATCCATCCTGTCGTGGAACCGTATGCCACAGAAAGGAAATACACTATGAAAAGGAGCGTAAGTATGTAGCGTATTATCCTTATGGCCACCGAAGGGACATCGTATTGCCGCTGTCCGCCGTCAACCGACGGAGAACTGAAACACAACGCGCCGAGAAACGGGAGCATAACCAGAAGCGTGGCACAAGTGGCTATGAGATGCCCCCATTCCGGGATGTATGCAATAAGCAGCGGATAAAGCAGCATCCGGCTTATGAGCATTATAGCAACCAGTATCACCGAATACAGAAGCATGCGCCAGGCGTTGCGGCCCACTGCGGCCTTCCATGCGCTGCGGGCCTCGTTGGCATCGATCTCCTGCTTCGAATAGCGTGAAATCAGGAAATCCAGACCTTTGGGAAGATGCCGGGCCACAAAACCATAGGCCGGATCGGCAAACTTTATGAAATACGGCGTAGTGAAGATGGTAATCACCGACACCGCCACGATAATCGGATAGAGGGACGCCTGAAGCACACCGAGCCCCATGCCGAGCGAGGCTATGATGAAAGAGAATTCGCCTATCTGCGTCAGTGTGAAGCCGCTCTCTATGGCCACCCTCAGGGTCTGTCCCGTAACGAGCATGCCGAGCGTGCCGAAAATTATCATACCGGCTATGACCACTGCCGCAAGAAGAAGTATCTCGCTCCAATACGTAGTAAGCACTCCGGGATCCACCATCATTCCCACTGAAATGAAAAAGACAGCCCCGAAGAGGTTCTTCACCGGCTGCACCACTTTCTCCATCCTCTCTGCCGCCATCGTCCCGGCCAGAATCGACCCCATGACGAAGGCCCCAAGTTCAAGGGAGAAGCCGCAAATCACCGAAAAGACGGCCATCGAGAAGCAAAGCCCCATCGAAACTATAAGCAGCGTCTCTTCGTTCAGGTAGCTTCGGAGACGGTTCAGACCCGAAGGGAGAAGATAGACCCCGACCACGAACCATATTATCAGGAAAAAGGCGAGCTTACCTACACTGTAAAGCAGTTCCGACCCCTCGACGTTGCCCATCGCCAACGAGGACAACAACACAAGCATAAGCACGGCAAAAAGGTCTTCGATTATCAGGACGGCAAGCACGAGCGACGCAAACTTCTTCTGTTTGAGTCCCAAATCGGTGAGCGCCTTCAATATGATTGTGGTCGAAGACATGGATATCATGCCTCCAAGGAAGATGCAGTTGATGAAGTTCATGTCAAGCAGCTTCCCTACACCGAAGCCTGCCAGCACCATTCCAGTAATGATTATCAGAGCCGTAACTATGGCAGAACTTCCCGACCGCAATAGCTTCTTGAACGAGAACTCCAGCCCGAGCGTGAACATAAGCACCACGATTCCGAGGTCTGCCCAGAAATCTATGTTCTCGAGATTGGAAATAGAAGGCAGATAGACGAACTTCGGACTGGCGAGGAAACCTGCGAGGATGTAGCCGAGCACCACCGGCTGTTTGAGCTTCTTGAAAAGGAGCGTTACCACGGCTCCGAGAAGGAGCACCCAGGCGAGGTCGGCGATAAGTCCGTTTGTATGGCTCTCCGCATCGGCGGTCTCCTCCCTGCCTGCATCAGCGTTGATTTCAGTGAAAGCCGCCGCTTCAAGCTGAGACGCGGTGGGCTGAGCCATGGCATCGAAGCCGGCCGCCATCGGAAGCGATGCAGCGAGAAGTGTTTTGAGATGGAATCGACTCTTTTCGGTCATATATATTGTTTCGGTCGAAAACGAATAAGAAAAAGGGGCTGTCCGCCACATTCGCGTAACGGAGTGCAAATTTACGAAATTTTTACCGAAACCGCAAGCATGGCCGTCAAGAAGACCCCGGAACGGATGTCCGTGATTTCTGATGCTGCGTCATACGGAACCTGCGATGGAACGAGATGCGGAGCCGGCGCAGCAACAAAGATGAAGGAGCCGTTGATGAAGCCTGCGAAAGCGGGTCGATCGGCGTGGGCATATCAACAGCGTCGCCGAACTGTTCGGGATACATCACCACCAAGTTCTGACGTTTGAAGTATTTGCCGAGGAACGACGGCAGCTGGGCAAGCTCTGAAGAATAAGAAATTGAGGTGCGACGTGCGCCGACCACTATCATCAGGTCGTCTTCAAGGACAAGATTCGAGAAGATGAGGAAGTCGTCCCACGAACGGAAAATCTCGTAATGATGCCGGACATTGTATTTCTCGGTGGATATGACACCCTGTATATAAGGAATCGTGGCGTTGTCGGCCAGGAAATTGACACGGCATCCGAGCTGCGACGCGAGATTGCCTATCCTTCCCACCCATTCGCGGAAGCCGGTTTCGTATTCGGCCTTCGGAGGCACGATGACCATCAGCGACCTTACGGTGTTGACCGGAATGAAGCATCTCGCCATCACCACCATCTTGTTTGTCGCGCCGAGAAGCCCCTCTATGAGCGAACCGTAGAAAGTGTCCACGATGTTCGACCTGCGGTGAAGACCGATCACTATGTCGTTTGCATCCCGCTCCTTGGCCACGTTTATGATTCCTGAGACTATGTTGACGTCGTACCGCTCCACATCGTTGACCTTCAGGTCTACCGAAGCAGCCGCCTTGATAGCCTCCCGGAGCGCGCTCTCACCCACGGCACGGTTGGCCGGGTCGTCATTGTTGCGCACGAACAATGCGGTCATAGGCATTCTGTTGGAAGGATGGCGCATAAGTATGGCAAGCTTCATTATTCCTTCCGCTGTTATGGGGTTGGCCACGGCCACGAGCTGCCGTGCCGCACGGACGCTTCCTTGACGTCCCGGCTTCATCTCGCTCTCCTGTATGTGCATGCGGCGGTTCCTTGCGGCCCTTTCGGTAGTGATCGAGGCCACGGCGCAGCATGCAAGTATCATAAGAACCGCCCCGTTCATTATGTCCTCGTCGATCAGCCCGTTGCTGTAGCCTACCATAACGGCGGCTATGGTGGCGGCGGCTTTTCCCGAAGTGAGGCCGAACATTATGCGCCTCCCGTCTGACGACAGGCCGAACATACGTTGGGCGATGAACGCCGCCATCCACTTGCATACCAATGCCGTGGCGGTCATTATGACGGCGGTCTTGACCACATTAAGTCCGCCCGTTATGACGTGGATGTCTATCAGCATCCCCACCCCTATCAGAAAATAAGGGATGAATATGGCATTGCCTACAAACTCTATGCGGTTCATCAGTGAAGACCGGGACGGGATGAACCTGTTGAGCACCAATCCTGCATAGAAGGCTCCGAGTATGGGCTCAAGGCCAATCAGCTGGGCAAGCAACGAAGCCACGAACACCATGGCAAGGACATAGATGAACTGCGTAACGTTGTCTGCCACCTTGCGGAAAAACCACCGCGTGAGCCACGGAAAAGCGAATCCGACCGACACTGCATACAACACCATAAGCACCATAAGCTTGATGATGTCTGTCCAGCGGAAACTGCCCTCAGTCTTTATCGCGACCACCTCGGCAAGCACCACAAGCGCGAGAAGGACCGCGATTATGGTCGCACTGACAGCAATCACCACAGATTTGGAATTCTGCAACCCGAACCGGTTGATGATCGGGTAGGATATCAGCGTATGGGACGCGTACATAGAGGCTATCAAAGCCGCAGAAAGCCATCCTACCCCGAAAGCCAGCACAGAACCAACAATCCCGGCAGCCATAGGTATGGCAAAGGTAAGAAGCCCGAACACAAGCCCTTTGCGCGCATTCAGCTTAAGATTGAACATGTCTATCTCCACAGATGCGAGAAACATCAGATAGAGTATGCCCACCTGTCCGAATATCTCGAAGCTCGCATCGCGCGCGAGAAGGTTTATCCCGTGAGGGCCGACCGCCATTCCGGCAATTATCATCCCGACTATGTGGGGAATCTTGAGGGCCTTGAAGACCAGCGGCGACAGAAGTATTATGACGAGCACAAGCAGAAAAATCGCCACAGGCTGCTGGAGCGGGAAAGAAAAGATGGCGGCTATGCTCATAAGCGGAAGGTATTGTCTGTTTTTTGTTGAAGAGGGAAGTGGATGCGGATAAGGAAGGAGAAGATATGAAAAACCGGAGCCGCCGCAGTCGTCGGCGGCTCCGTTATGCACATTGCCATATCAAGGGCATATCACTCTGCCGCCCCTCCGCCGCCGGCATTTCCAGCTGCCAGATTCGCCTTCTCAAGATCGAGAAGGTACTGCTTGGCAAGAAGGCCTCCGGCATATCCCGTCAGCTGTCCGCGGCTGCCTATCACGCGGTGGCACGGTATTATGAGCGACAGCGCGTTGGAACCTACGGCGTTGCTCACCGCACGTATATCGGATTCAGAAGCCACCTCACATGTGAGCTGCGCGTACGACTTCGTCGTGCCATACGGGATTTTGCTGATGAAGTCCCACACCTTGCGTTGGAAATCAGTTCCTGTAAGGTGCACCTCAAGGTCGAAAGACCGTCTTTTGCCGTCGAAATACTCGGCAAGCTGCTTCTTGGCCTCCTCCATCACAGGCGTCTCCCCCTCCATATACCTCGAAAGAAGGGTTTTCTGGATGCGGTTGTCAACCGTGCGGCGATGGCGGGATTTGACCCAGTCGCACAAGCAAAGCTTGTCGTCTGTAGAGCCGAGGATGATCTCTCCGCAAGGAGTGTCATATGTGCTGATAATGACGTATCTGTCCGATTTCATTGAATAGTGGAGTTTTGGCGTTCGATAGAATGTGGCATTTGTCCTGCGGCATAAGCACGGAAACGAACATACTCGACAAAGGGAGCGGTCTTTCCCGATGCCATACACGCTGGGCGGTATATCTGTGTTCTTTCTGCCAAACCGTAGTAAACAAAAAAAAGACATTGACTTTACATTTTGTCCAAATCATAACCAGTGCAAAAGTAAATTCAGTGTCTTGGGGAGTTGTGGAGCGGCAAACGGGGCTCGAACCCGCGACCCTCAGCTTGGGAAGCTGATGCTCTACCGACTGAGCTACTGCCGCATGCTTTTATAAACCGTCCACGGCAACCTCCGATTGACGCTTTACCCGGTTTCGGTGCAAAATTACAATAAATTTTTTATTTGCGAAAATCAGAGGCGTTTTTTTAATCATTTTTCAGAAATCAATCCTCATCATAACCTTGAGGCCACGTCTTTCAAAAAAACAACCGGAAATCAATCCGGAGGCGGAACGGCATCCTGACAGTTGTCGCATCCGGTTGCGTCGATTGCCAATATGGCATAAGCCAATATCAGACAAATCCTTGAAGATTTCATTTTTTGTTATTCCCGAATTCGATTGTTTTTTTAAAATCTGATCCAAGAGCAAGTTCCACGTCTACGACAGGCTCGACGTTTTGGAACAACTCTTTGGCAGGCTCATCTTTACTGCAACCTAAATCATAGATTCTGATTAAGCAGTTACCCGATTTTTCTACATTTAACTCCCATTTTACGGTTATCTTATGCAGACTGTCAGGGAAAACGCCACCTCCGAAGACATCCGTTTCGGCAAAACCGATTGACAACACATTGCCCTCTGTCAATACTAATGTTTTGTATCCATCGAATGTGTACACATTCAGATAATTAACAACCAACGACAATGTGCGGGATTCTACCGAATAATCCACCGTCAGGAACCGACTGTCCATAGGAAAATCATGGTCAATCCGGTCAGGTTCATCCCACGAAAACGAAATAAGCTTGACGTTAGAATCCATATGAGGTTCATTTTCCGACTCGCATGAGGTGAAAACTGCTGCAATTGCACACAAAAGCAATGTAAATACTCCTGACAATATATGTTTTTTCATCGTTCATCTGCTTTTAAATTCTACTTCCACCCCTCGTTCGATTGCAGTTCCACACTCTATGTATATCTCTTCCCCGGAAATCACATATTTTCCTTTTTGAAAGACAACTTCTCCTTCTTCTTTTTCATCTGTAACAGACGAACCTATAATAACCCTGTTTCCTGAGATGTTTTTGGAAAATATCAGTCTTTCATTTTGAATGGATACATCATCTTTCCCATACGCCAAATCCAAAAAAGGTATTTTATTAGGAGCCATTACAGATACGGATACGAGTGTTGGATTATGACACATATATGAAATGTTGTTGTTATTAGAGGACAAGACAATCATTGCGGTCGTTGCCGAAAGCGATGTATCCGCCGGAGACATTGTTGCGTCTGCCGAGCACTGTCAGTGCAGCGTTTTTGTCAATGGACAACGAGCGGTTTTGACGCCATAGGGGATATTCCGTTGTCGGGAGAATCTGCGGCAGTGGTGGTCGGGAACAACAGCAAAAACTCCCTTAATATCGAATTGTTAGGAATAGTGTCAAGAAAAATGACTACCTTTGATTACTTTTTAGGCAGGAGCATAAACGACTCCGCCTCCAAACAACTATAAATGAACAAATTAGTTGATACAATAGACCATCAGGCACAAAAATACGGCGACCGGGAAGCTTACCGGTTCTGTTGGCGCAAAGACGGCGAATGGCTGTCCACAGGATGGTCGGATTTCCGTGCGCAGGTAAATGTCGCGGCGTATGCGCTTGCAATCCTCGGCACTGAGGAAAAGGACACCATTGCCATATGCAGTCCCAACACGCCCCAGATTCTGGTTGCCGAATTCGGCGGCTTCAACAACCGTCTGGCAGCAATACCCGTGTACTCTGGAAGCTCTCAGGAACAGTTCGATTTCATCGTGTCCAACGGCGGGGCACGCATAATCTTCGTAGGCGACAAGCATCAATACCCGCTCGCATACAATTACTGGAAACGAAATCCCGACAAAGTCGCCAAGATAGTGGTGTTCAAGAATTCAGGCTTTGACTTCGAGCCAGACGACAAGGTAAGCATTTTGTGGGATGACTTCGTGAGGCTCGGCATGGAAGCACCGGAAGACATAAAGAGCCTTGTGTCGCGCCGCCGTGAAGCCGGACTCCCGGACGACCCAGCCACGCTCATATACACATCCGGAACCACCGGGGAACCCAAAGGAGTGGTGATAAGCCATTCTAATTATGACGCTGCCATGGAAATGCATCTGGAAGAGCTGACCATGATATCGGACGAGGATGTATCGATGGCTTTTCTGCCGATGTCGCACATATTCGAGAAGGCATGGTCATTCTTCTGCCTCACAAAAGGAATAAGGATAGCCGTGAACTACGACCCGAGGATAATCCAGGACACCATACACACCGTACACCCGAATGTGATGTGCTGCGTTCCGCGTTTTTGGGAAAAGGTATACGCAGGAGTCAAGGAGAAGATTGCCTCCATGGGGCGGCTGGAGCGGCTTGCCGTGAAGCGCGCGCTGTCCGTGGGCCGTCGCCGCAACATCGATTATGTCAGGCTCGGAAAGACGCCTCCGGCCCTGCTTGAAAAGGAATACGGCTTCTGGGACAGGAAGATATTCTCGAGGCTCAAGCTCGCCATAGGGATTCCGCAACCGAACATGTTCCCGACCGCAGGCGCGCCCCTCAGCGACAGGATATGCGAGTTCATGCGTTCGGTGGGAATCAATGTCAAAATCGGGTACGGACTGAGCGAAACCACGGCCACAGTGAGCTGTTTCCCTGAAACAGACTACACAATAGGCACCGTGGGCAAGCCGCTGCCGGGAATAGACGTGAAGATTTCCGAGGAGGGCGAGATTCTCGTCAAAGCCCCTACCGTCACTCCCGGATACTACAACAATCCCAAAGCCAACGAGGAAGCCTTCACTTCCGACGGCTATTTCCGCACAGGCGACGCCGGATACCTGACCGCTGACGGCTCAATCGTGCTCACAGAAAGGGTAAAAGACCTGTTCAAGACATCCAACGGCAAATACATCGCGCCACAGGCACTTGAAAGCCGGCTCGCTGAAAACAAATATATCGACGAGGCGGCCGTCATAGGCGACAGGCGCAAATTCGTAACAGCCTTGGTGGTGCCCAACCTTTCGCAACTGCGCGAATGGGCAGCGCGCCATGGCTTGGGCAACGAGGACACCGAAACGCTCATGAAAGATGAGCGCACAATCAAGTTCATGATGGAGCAGATCGACAGCGTCCAAGGCGATATGGCCACTTACGAGCGCATAAAGCGCATCACGCTCCTGCCCTACCACTTCTCAATAATGAACGGCGAGGTAACGAACACCATGAAAGTGCGTCGCCCCGTGGTGGCCAAACGATACGCCAGCGAAATCGAAGCCATGTACGCCGAATGAGGGTTTTGCCGACTGACGCATACATCGGCACAGTCCGCGTGTTTGGCGATGTGAACTCTTTGCATTAAATTTGCATTGTAATATAAAGATTCCACACGACATGAACTTCACGCCGCTCGTAAAGCCTCATTTCGTCCGCCGCGCACGCCGCACACTCTCGTGGGCATCTGACGGCGACCGTCTGCAAAGCGAAATGCTCCGCAGGCTGCTGGCACGTGCAGCTTCGACAGAAGTCGGCAACCGCTACGGATTCACCGACATACTGCGCGAGAACGACCCGGCAAAGGCTTTTGCGCAACGTGTACCGTGCATCGACTACGAAACGATGCGCGGCGACGTGTGGCGGATGATCAAAGGAGGCCGCGACATCCTTTGGCCGGGCAGGTGCCGGTGGTATGCTCAATCCTCCGGAACGTCAGGCGGCAAATCGAAGTACATACCAATAACGGACGACAGCCTGCGCCTCAACCATTACCGTGGCGCGGAAGACTCCGTGAGCCACTACATAGCGGCCAATCCTGCGACAAGGATATTCGCCGGAAAAGGGATGATTCTCGGCGGCAGTTTCGCCAACGAGATTCCCGACCTGCCCAAAGGGGTGCATGTCGGCGACCTGAGCGCGACGCTGATAAAGCGAATCACGCCGCTTGCCGACTTAGTGCGCGTGCCTGAAAAGCGGATAGCACTAATGCCCGACTGGGAAACGAAGCTCCCGGCTCTTGCACAGGCGGCCTTGAACAACAACGTAACCAACATATCGGGCGTGCCGAGCTGGTTCCTGACCGTCATCAAGCACATTCTCAGCCTCAAAGGAGCCGGAAGCCTCAGCGAGGTATGGCCAAACCTCGAGGTGTTCTTCCATGGAGGAATAGCTTTCGGGCCATACCGCGAGGAATACCGGCGCCTGACCGAAGGCTGCGACATGCACTTCATGGAAACCTACAACGCTTCGGAAGGATTCTTCGCCACCCAGAACGACCTTGCCGACCCAGCGATGCTCCTGATAATCGACTGCGGCATATATTACGAATTCATCGATGTCTCGCGTCCGGACTCACCGCCTGCGGGCATAGCGGACGTGGAAAAAGGGAAAGTCTACGAACTCGTCATCACCGCCCCCAACGGACTCTGGCGTTACCGCCTCGGCGACACGGTGAAGATAGAAAGCACCGCCCCTTTGAAAATAACAATCGCCGGACGCACCAAATGCTTCATCAACGCTTTCGGCGAGGAGCTGATGGAATGCAACGCGGACGAAGCGTTGGCCAAAGCATGCCGGGAGACAGGAGCGTCGATAAAGAACTATACCGCAGGCCCGGTGTTCACCTGCGACGGCCACCGTGGTCGCCACGAATGGATAGTGGAATGGGAGAACCGCCCTGCCGACTCCGGAATGTTTGCCGCCCGACTCGACGAGACCCTTCAGGAGCTCAACTCCGACTATCAGGCCAAGCGGAGCCACTCCATATTCCTTGACCCGCTGACAATAGTGGATGCACGTCCCGGCCTCTTCGACGACTGGCTTTCACGGTCAGGCTCCCAAAAGCTCGGAGGACAACGAAAAGTGCCAAGGCTGAGCAACGACCGCCGTATTCTCGACACACTGCTTGCCCTCAACTCACAGAAGCCATAAGTTGACGGCAAGCATAGCCTGGATGCGGTTGTCGTGGCGTTGAAGCCCCGACATGTCAACCCTGCGTCCATAGATGCTACAACACAGAGGCGGGCAAAAGGTTTCTTGCATACCGATTTTTTGCTTATCTTTGCGGCGGAAACAACAACGACAATCCGAGAAAACAAAAAACAACCCATAAGAAATGACCAACAGACTCCTGACTTCCATAGCCGTTGCCGCTATGGCTTCGATGCCGCTCATCGCCTTCTCCGCCGACGGCGGCATCTCTTCCGAGATGATGGCCCGGCTCAAAGCCGGATACGACCGGTCGGCCTCCACACGCGCGCTGCGCAACGCCATAAGCGCAAACGCAATCGACAAGCTCGCCACAAACCCTGATGCAAAAAACGGATTCGACACGCATTTCTCCCACCGCGTGCCGAGCAAGGGGATAACCGACCAGCAGCGTTCGGGCCGATGCTGGCTCTTCACCGGACTCAACGTGCTTCGCTCGCAGATGATGGCAAAGAACGGCTTGCCGGAACTGAAGCTTTCGCAAAACTACAACTTCTTCTTCGACCAGCTCGAAAAGGCCAACCTTTTCCTTCAGGGAATCATCGACCGCGCCGAAAGGCCTATGGACGACAAGACCGTGGACTGGCTTTTCCGCAATCCGCTCAGCGACGGGGGACAATACACCGGGCTATCCGACAATCTGATGAAATACGGCGTAGTCCCGGCAGAGGCGATGCAGGAGACCTTCACCGCCAACAACACGTCCAAGCTCAACAGCCTCATCTCTCTCAAGCTCCGTGAATACGGCCTCGAGCTGCGCAGGATGCATGGCGAAGGGAAAAGCGGCAAAGAAATCCAGGTACGCAAGGAAGAGATGCTCGGCGACGTGTACCGTATGCTCGCACTGACGCTCGGAGAGCCGCCCACGGAGTTCGTGTTCACCCGCCGCGACAAGGACGGAAAGGCCGTGAGCACCAAGACCTACACTCCGCAGTCGTTCTATAAGGAGTTCGCAGGAAACGACCTGAAAAACGACTATGTGATGCTTATGAACGACCCCTCGCGCGAATATTACAGGCTCTATGAAATAGACTTCGACCGCCACGCCTACGACGGGCGCAACTGGACTTACGTCAACCTACCTGTGGAAGACATAAAGAAAATGGCTATAGAGTCAATCAAAGACAGCACGATGATGTATTTCTCATGCGACGTGGGCAAGTTCCTCGACCGTGAACGCGGAGTGCTCGACATTGACAATTTCGACTACTCCGCCCTTATGGGAACCGACTTCGGCATGGACAAGGCCGACCGCATACGCACATATGCCAGCGCGTCGTCCCACGCCATGACCCTCGTCGCCGTAGACCTCGACGAAAACGGCAAGCCACGCAAATGGATGGTTGAAAACAGCTGGGGTCCCGGAGCCAACGACGGACACCTCATCATGACCGACCGATGGTTTGACGAATACATGTTCCGCCTCGTCGTGGACAAGAAATACGTACCTGCCGACATCATGAAGGTACTCAAGCAGAAACCGGTCCTCCTCCCCGCCTGGGACCCGATGTTCGCACCAGAACACTGACGTAACACGAATAAATCCGGGGCTTATGGCGCACAATGCCACAAGCCTCGAATCTACATTATTCCTAAACAATATTGAAGGTTATAAGATTGAAGGTTATACGCAACAATATAATACCGTTCGGTCGCAACTACGGCGCAATCAACCTTTTCGGAGTCGTTTTCGCCAAACGAGATATGCGACTGACTCCCGAAACCATCAACCACGAGGCCATACACACCGCCCAAATGCGCGAACTGCTGTTCATACCCTTCTACGCAATCTACTTCTTTGAATGGCTGTTACGGCTCATAAAGCCCCGTGGAAACGCATACAAGGCTTATCTAAGAATATCGTTCGAACGAGAAGCCTACACCCACGCCGCCGACATGTCATACCTGCGCCGCCGTAAACGTTTCGCACAATGGAAATGTAAAGCATAGCCTCTTGCATACATAATCGACAAACATAAAGAAGGCCTGCCGGCAACCGGCAGGCCTTCTTCTGTACTTACAGCAAGGATGGTTCACATGACTATTTTGCGTGCCTGGATTCCAGCCTGCGATTCAGTTCGGAGAACACACATTCCCCTCAGACCGGAAACATCGAGGACGACTTCACCTTGGCCCAAGCCTTCGCCTACAAGCCGACCTGCCACGTCATAAAGGGAAACCCTGATGTTCTCTCCGGCATCACCGGATTTCACGGTCAAGGCATCGCCTGCCCTTTCCACAACGCACCCTCCTTCCGCAACAGTCTCTCCAACCCCTGCAAGAGCCGGCTTTACAGACGTCGCGTTCATTATCTCGCCGGTGGAATTGTCGATTACCATAGCGATCACTTTGATGTTGGCAAAGTCAAGGATGCTGTCAGGCAACTTGAACTTCCGGGAAAACACATATTCCTCCCCGGCCTTGATAGAAGACGGCAGGGACTGGGGTATTCCATTGTAGTCGTCGTAAATGACACGAGCCACATGGTTGAACTCCATATCATCCCTTATTATATTCGGGCGCGACTCGAAGCCTCCTATAGTCTCATTGCTTCCGCTGAAGACATTGTACTGGAAATAGCCTTGCTTCCAGACATGGTCTTCCGTCACGACAACGGCAAGGCGGCAGTCGGCATTCTCTGAATTGACCGGGAAACGGGTCGTGGCGTTCATCTCAAGTTCAGACGCATTCGGCACAGAAGCCGCAAGCGACACCTCAGCAAGCGGCTGTTCGGCCATACGTTGCAGGAAAAGAGTCTCGAAGCCACCCATCAGAGTGGTATAGACTCGACGGCTGTCTTCCCACACAGGCACTACAGGATCCAGACTGTACCATTTGCGGTCAATCCATCCGCTCGGCGCGCCTCCGGTGAAGTTGGTCCGGTTGGCATAATTGTCCAAGGCCATAGGATCCATCTCCGACATCATATGCACGGCAATCCCGATGAATGTGTCGGGATATTTCTCCTGAAGCACATCGAACGCATAGATGCCCTTAGGGCAATATTGGCACCACATTCCGGTGGCTTCCTCTATGACCACCTTGCGCGACGGAAGGAACGAAAGCACCGTAGTGGAGCATTCAATCGGATCAAACACGGTGGAATTGACAGTAGCAATCACTTTAAACGGGACCGTCTCACCGAAATTCGCCTGCACTTCCTCAGGGAACGAGAAACTGAAACTCTCATGGCGCTTCAGGTCAAGATCCTTATACTCCTCCTTCCATTTTTTGCCGGCCACTTCACACTCTACACTGAGCGACGTAACAGGCACGTCGGAATATGCGGTCAGAGTGCCGCCTATCTTGAATGCCTGTTCAGGCCCCAGGGCATACTTCCCTGGCGTTACCACAATTTCCGCCAGTCCTTTCCTGCCCTCAACGGAGACATTGTCGATGCCAAGAATCTCGGCTTCGGAACTGGTGTTAACAAAAGCGATATATACGCGTTGGTTCTCAAAAGCACCGAGGTCGGCAGAATGTTCGGCCCATTCATCCATCTCGTCTTCGGTTATCACTGCCACCGGAGGCTGAGTGAAAGAAGAAGGTTCCGGACCGGACGTGGACACATAGACGTTGTACGTGCTTGGACGGCTTGACTGATCGTTGAACGAGCGACTCTCCCAATTGAGGGTCGCATCCCCGCCGCGTATCCATACCGGCGGCAGCACCATCCAGTCAGACGCCGGGCCGGGAGACTTGCCGTCCACAGCCTTGAAACGTGAAGCCGAGGCAGCAAAATAGTTCTCGGTCCCCTCTTCACGCAAACATCTCCAGCTGTCGCGGCTCTCAAAACCGCTCTGGACCATCGTGAAATGCAGTTCATGCCCGTCTTCGTCGTAAACGGCAGTCAAAGACGGCATACCAGACTCGAATCCACAACTGAAATAAGTCATGCAGTCATCGCGGCCAGTTTCGGCAGAAGCGCAGAATGCGGCCGCGACAACCGGTATGAGCATAGATCTAAGGCAGTTCATATGCAGAATCATATGATGAATTTTCCGGCAATGCGTCTTCCTTCAACTCTGATTTCGTACGTATAGACTCCCTTGTCAAGCGAATTGACATCAAGCACAGAAACGCCTTCAGCCATGCTGACAGGCTTTCCGTCAAGTCCGCAGACGATGATGCGGTCTGCCACAGCTGAAACTTCCAGCATTCCGTCGGCGAAGCGCACCTCGGCTTCCGCTCCAGACTCCACGGCTTCGATGCCGGCATTCGTAATGTCGCTCTTCGGCAGACGCCACAGTCCGCTCTGCTCGTTGGAAGGAATGGGGGAATACACGGCTGTATAGACGTAGTCATCGTCAGAAGTCAAAGTAAGGGGATACGTGCCCACAGGAAGACCACCGACATAATTCCATGTATCACCGAAATCAGACGTATAGTAGAAATCAGGAGCCATGACGAACGGAGGCACATCTCCGTCGGGATTGGGAATGAAACCCTCCGGGCCTACAGTGTAAATATACTTCTTATCCGAATGGATAGCCCTGATATTAAGGCTCGTGCCATAATCCGTACGGGCTTCTGGTGCCATTATGCCATCCCAGTTGTATCCGTCTTCAGTCCATACCAGATAATCCCCTGTCGGATCGAAGTTGGTGACGGAACGTCCACACACCATACACCCGTCAAACACGGTGGAGACCGCCATGAAATTGGAATTGATGTTGACAGCCTCCCATCTGTCGGCCGAAGGGTCGTAGCGATGCACGCTCAGCATGCCGAAAGCATAGACATGTCCCTTGAAGAATTCAAGATTATAGAATGAGTCAATCATCATGCCCACGTCTTTGACGTTGATAAACAACGATTCACGGTCGGTCAGTTCCCATGTCTCGCCATTGTCCGATGACATAAGGACTCCGCCTCCGGCAAAATCAGCGATATAAAGCTTATCGCCGGCCTTCACCATTGAGTATGTCTCGAGGGACTGCAGCGCTTTGTCGTCCACCACTCCTTCCAGAGTCTTGGAGTAGTTGAGAATCTCCCACGTGCGGCCATCGTCAGAACTCCGGGCTATGCGTGCACTGGTTCCCAAGGCATATACATAGCCGTCGGCCTCATAGAACTTGTGATAGTTGAAGTCCTTAACTTCGGTCTGCTTCCATGTCTTTCCCTTGTCTTCGGAGAAGAATATGCCTCCTTTGCGGTTGTCGTCGTAGTCAGAGATAAGGAAAGTGCCTTTGCTCGTTATGATATGAGCCTGCGTGGTAGGATGCGCCCACACCTGTTCCCAAGCCGCCTGTGCCGTCTGAACACCTGCAATGGCCAACGCCGCGAGCGACAGCCTTAACACGTTTGTAGTAGAAGTTTTTTTCATAATGAAAACGATGAAGCTCTTTTCTGTTAATACTAAATTGCAAGACGGAGACCGGAGCCTCTTTTTCAGCCCGCGCCAGCAACTGAATCAATCGCAAAGTTAGCGAATTTCCATCAAATATATGCAAGCCTCATTGTCTTTTATCTGTTATTTATGTGCATTTTGTCCCAGCGACTCACTAAAACCGGACACTACACCGTTATGCCGATATGTATACCGACAAAAACGAAACCCGTGAAGAATGGCTTCCGTTGGTCGATGCCGAAGGAAACGTCATAGGAAAGGAGACGCGCTCACGTTGCCACGACGGAAGCCGGAAACTCCATCCGGTGGTGCATCTGCACGTTGTCGATTCCGAAGGCCGCATTTATCTGCAGCTGCGTCCTGAATGGAAGACTGTACAGCCGGGCAAATGGGACACGGCCGTAGGAGGACACGTGGATTTCGGAGAGACCGTCGGGGAAGCCCTGATACGCGAAGCTTACGAAGAACTCAATCTGTCGGGATTCACCCCTGAGCCCTTGGAGGCTTATGAGTTCGAGTCCGAGACCGAACGTGAACTGGTCTATCCGTTCCTCACCGCCGTCAACTACGAGCCGTCGCCTTCACCCGAACTCGCGGGGGGCCGCTTCTGGACAAGGGCAGAAATCGAGGATGCCATCGGCAAAGGCCTCCTCACCCCGAATTTTGAAAAAGAGTACCTGAGGATATGGCAGAACGCATTCTGATTGTTGACGACGAGGAGACGCTATGCGAAGCGTTGCGCTTCAACCTGGATGCCGCCGGCTATGAGACAGCCGTGGCCCACAGCGCGGAAGAGGCCCTCGCCACCGACCTTTCGGGGTTCTCGCTCATCCTGCTCGACATAATGATGGGCGAAATCAGCGGTGTGCAGCTTGCAAGAATAATCCGCAACAACGCGGCCACCGCCCGAATCCCCATCATCTTCTGCACCGCGAAAGACGGAGAGGAAGACATGATAGAGGGCCTCGACCTCGGAGCCGACGACTACATAACGAAACCTTATTCGCTCCGCAACGTCCTGGCTCGGATAAGGAGCGTGCTGAGGCGATGCCCGGGAGGAGGCGACAACACTTCCGACACGTACGGACGCATCTCATTCGAAGGCCTGTCAGTGGATACGCCGGGGAAACGCGTCGAGGCAGACGGCAGCGAAGTCCGGCTCACCAGAAAGGAATTCGAGATTCTTTCCCTGCTTTTGCGAAACCGTGGCCGCATATTCTCCCGCGAAGAAATCCTTACCCGCATCTGGCCCGACGAGGTCATCGTAGTGGACCGCGTGATAGACGTCAACATAACGCGAATACGGTAAAAGATAGGCAGATACGGGAAAAACATAGTCACGCGCTCCGGATTCGGATATGGCTTCATCGGTTAAAACGCCTTCATATGCCCGCCGTCTTTTCCTCTACCTGCTCGGATATTCAGTCCTGCTTGTAGGCGGGATGCTCATATTCCAGTACAACAGGGAACGACAGTTCAAGGTAGAGGAGCTCAACATCCGGCTGCAGACCATAAATGCCGAAATCCTCAACGACATCGAGGAAGGAGGCAATCCTTCAGAAATCAGGAACTCGGTAGGCGACGTGCACCGGCTGCGGGTAAGCATCATCGACAGCACCGGTCGGGTAATAAGCGACAACACCCTTGACCGGCTGCCGGCAGGGAACCACCTCAACCGCGAGGAGATAGCCAAAGCCATGAAGACGGGGAGCGGATACGCCATCCGACGACACAGTGAAAGCACCGGCGAGACGTACTTCTATTCCGCCACAAAAGGGAA
>ERZ778503.1026-NODE-1026-length-21380-cov-5.220305_pt1 | contig 21380 bp, 16 predicted proteins | sample MGYA00510047_ERZ778503 | MGnify/ENA primary metagenome ERZ778503 (study PRJEB29527, sample SAMN07138965) | mouse gut metagenome | material: feces | host: mouse | place: China:Nanjing | collected 2016-01-25 ... | reverse complement strand
GAACTTTCAGACGAAACAAAAGCCAAAATCAGTATGGCAATGAAAGGTAAATCAAAGTCATTTACCCACAAAAAGAAAATTAGCAATGGACTTAGGGATTATTGGAAAACAATCCCTAATAAACCAACAAATGAAAAGGTAGAGGAATAACCCCTACCTTACTACTTGTCAAGATGACAAAACTTGCACAACTGCAAATAAATAAAGTATTATGTTTTAATTTTTAATGATAAAATTCGACAAGATGAAATTGATTACTTCGATAGATTATATCTCCGATATAGATAGTTCGGTTTTTCTTTCCGTAACCAAATTTGATGAGGTGCTATATTATAAATATCAGCAAGACAAACCTTATTCATTATTAATTATGGTAGATTACGCTCATAGTGAACTTGTGTTAGAATTTACAGGAAAGATACTATTAGATAAATACTCACAGCTGATAAATCGTGAAACTATTAAAGACAGCCTCAACAACATAAACAAGTTAAATATATGTAGATTAGATATTGAGGCTATATTACACGATGCAGAGGTAGTAAAATGTGATATAACAAAGGACATAGAGACAGATATTAATGTCATTAATTCAACCATACGACAAAACCTTACCAACTATCGAAAATGGACGGTGAAGCAGTACAATAGTGGAATCGTGTTAGAAAATGTTGTCTCAACTCAAAGATATAAGAAGCGGTTAGCCATATATAATAAGTATAAAGAATTGGAAAAGGTTAATAACATTAATTTTATAGAAAGTCTTATTGCAAAGAATGAAATCCTTTCTTATTTCAAGAATAAGGTCAGATTTGAGTTAAACATAAATACCAAACAGCAGATAAGGCAGTTATTAAACATTCCAAACAACAATATACAGAATGTACTTAACGCTACGGCTAATCCGATTCTTACCGTCATTGATGAGGCTGTTAAGTATGAACCTCATCAACGGAAAGCACAGACATTACGAGATTATGAACATGAATTGTTATTGAAAGATTGTGATTATGATATGGTAAAGGTTGAGGCTAAGGTTAGGGCATTATCCAGTAAAAACACTTCCATTACGAGGATGATGCAGCCATATAAAGAACTGTATAAGCGTTTGCAGGATAACATAGCCTCAACAATAGATATCCGTGCATTAGTAGCGTGAAATGTATTCTTTAGAAAGCGTATTCATTTAATTCTATAAATCTACATTTAGAATACATAAAATTGTATTCAATTTATTCTTTGATTTATTTGGATATATCAGACTAAAGCAGTACCTTTGTATTGTAATTGAAGGACTTAAATACTAAAAAATATGAACGCAGTAATATACGCACGAGTATCAAGCACCAACGACCGACAGTCAACTGACCGTCAAGTTTGTGACCTTAAGGCATACGCATCAAAAAATGGAATTAATGTTATTAAAACCTTTGAAGAACACATAAGTGGTGCAAAACGTAATGAGGAACGCCCAGTGCTGTGTGAGTGCTTGGATTACTGCATAGAGAATAAGGTTGATACGCTCCTGATAAGTGAACTATCACGCTTAGGCCGTAATGTGGATGAGGTGCTTGCGAATGTAAAGCGTTGCAAGGACAATAACCTAAACATCTACTTTCAGAAAGAGAACCTTTCGATATTTCAAGCTGATGGCTCTAAGAATCCATTCCTTAATATCTTTATTAGCGTACTGGGTACTTGTGCAGAAATGGAACGTGAAAATATCAAGTTCAGATTAAACAGTGGTAGAGCCAAATATATTGCAGATGGTGGCAAATTAGGTAGAAAAGAGGGTTATAGGAAGCCCAGAGAACAAAAAGAATCTGAATACAAAGAGGTGATTAGAGAATTGAAGAGAGGTACAAGTATCAGACGCACCGCCAAACTGTGTGATGTTTCAGTCAGCACCGTGCAAAGAATAAAGGCCGAATTTGGGCTATAATATTGGGTTACTTAATTTAGTAGCCTATTACAGAGTGTACTTTCAAGAAAATTAGCTATCTTTGCAACTGCAAACCCACAATGGGTGAGCAGACATATTAAAGAAGCGTTTTCGCATCTTTCTTCAGTGAAACTTCGACAACTTCAATGATATAGGAAAGATGGTGAAAGTACGCTCTCTTTGGCTTGTATTGTCATACCCCAATGATATACGGTCAAAGTGGAGTTACAATCACTTATTCTTATATCATGGGAGTCGAAGCCCACACTGAGGAATAGTGAATAGTGGCTCCACTTCTTTGTATGCCTATCCAATCAATCACAACTTAAAGCATCACAGAGCCATAGGTGCAGAGGTAAAACAAAATGAAAAAGTATCTTTACTTTTTGTTCGTGGCTATTTTTGCCACTATGTCATTTGCCCTTACCAGTTGTGGCGATGACGATGAACCCAATGATCCTTCAACTGGGAAAATGGAACTCACCATTGATGGCAAAAAGTACGTATTCACTCACACAATGGCAAATGTGAATGGGGACGTTTATAGTTGCCTTGTTTACAACGATGATAACGAACTCAACTTTTCAATCTATGGTTGGGACGAAATTGTTAAAGGATCTTCGCTGACTGATGAAATCTTCTCACTCACTTGGGATGCTGACGAAGCCATCATTGGAATGCCTACTTCTCAGACCTCTGTAAAAGTCACAGCAAAAGACAGCAAGAATGTAACTATCTCATTCAATAATGCAAAGTTTGAAGATATGATGGGAACAGCATCTTTCACTGTCAACGGAACAATAACTCTCCCAATAGACTAAATACAATAGGGCGCGTGATTATGACAAACGATGTTTGCTGAAATCACGCACCTACTATAAACAGAATTAAGGTATGGACAAAGCTATAAAGATAGTAGTAATTACCATAATATCTATGGTAATTGCTTCCTGTAATGGAAGTGGAGGAAGTTCTACCCAACAGGACAATTCTGCGTTGATTGAACAGCAGAAACAAGACTCTATTCGCGAGGCAAAAGCAGAAGCAGAGCGACTCAAGAAAGAACAAGAAGAACAAGCTCGACTTGATAGGGTTTCTAATTTACCCAAATGGATAGAAGGCATTTGGGTGCATCAGTGTCCTGAAGATAGAGGTATAATTAGATATAAATTTCGTGAGGGGAAAGTATCTAAAATGGACTCAAATGGGAATTGTTCTAACTGGGTAGAATATGATTATATCGATGGAAAAATAGTAATCAAAGCATGGGCTGATAAATATGAAATCGATAAATCAGAACAAACTTTACGAGATGTAGAACGAGATCTAGTTTACTATAAAGATGGGGTCGTGAATCAAAATGACTATAATTCCAGCTCAGTAAATATGACCCAAGAAGCTCAAATTATGAATCAGCTTCATGAACTGGGCGAAAAGGGGAAAAGAATGATGCCAAGGATAGAAGCGTTATATCGCAGACAGCAACAAGCACAGAGACAAGGGATCTTATCAAATCCGCAAGCTCAATATGATTTGAACGATGCCATTAATGAACTCATTGATATCAAGAACGAACAAATTCGATTAGCAGAACAATTAGGAGATTCACAGTTGGTGCGAGAATATAAAGAGCAACGTTCAAAGGTATACGAAGCAAAAGACAAGATGCTCTATGGCCGATGAAATTTATTAATACACATAAATAAGTATCACTATCCTTCTATATAACTGTAAAGTCGCTGAAGATGTAAAAGCCTCCAGCGATTTTCATTTTGATTGTTATAATAAAACATCTACTATTCCTGATTTTGTACTTTGGTCAGTAAGGAGTATATTTGGAATAGTTAGGTTCTAAGCATATCCTGCCGTCAAAGAGTTGTCTGCCCATCATAGCTGACAATAGGCTGAAAAGCGAATAACCGTCTTAGAGCGGGTTCATATAACTTAATTAAATGTCTGAATATGAAAAGCAGTTACTCAAGACATACAGCCTCAGCGATGAGGATTTACAAGCAGTGATTAATTTATTTAAGTCATTGGCAGAGATAGCAATCGAAAGTAATAATTAAAATGTTAACTATATATGGATAAGTGTGTAATTTGGACAAGGGTATCAACACAATATCAAGAAGAAAATGGAGGAAGCCTTGATACTCAAAAGGAAAAATGTATTGAATTTGCTAAAAAGAATGGGTATGAGATAGTTGGATATTTTGGAGGAACTCACGAATCTGCAAAAGCTCCTGGTGCTATGATTAAAGAGATGAAAAAGACACTCAAAAGGGATAGGTCTATTAAATACGTTATTGTTAACGAAATAGACCGATATTCCCGATGTGCAGGGCAAGGTATTACTATGTTTAATGAGCTGTTAAAATGCGGTGTAGTGATTATTGAAGCCTCAAGTGGTCTAACTACTAACGATAAGAATGGCCGATTGATGCTTGGACAGAAATTACTCTTGGCAGAATGGGATAATGAGAATCGTACTGATAAGTTCACAGAAGGACGTATCAATTGCTTAAAGAGTGGAGTCTACACAGGTGCCGTTCCATTAGGTTATGATAAGGAAGGGAAAAGCAGAAATAGAACTTATACAATTAATAATGAAGGGAAACTGATACGAAAAGCATTTCAATGGAAATTGCAAGGCTTGGCTAATTTTCAGATTATTGAAAAACTCAAACCTTACGGCCTTGTACTGACAAAACAGAAACTTCATAAGATTCTCACTAACGTATTTTACGCAGGTAAAATCAAGCATAAGATGCTTAACTATGAAATGATAGATGGCAACCAACCTGCTATTGTGAGTTACACTGACTTTCTGAAAGTTCAGGAGATTCTTAGTGGAAGGACTGGGGTGTATAAGCATAGGAAAGAAACACCTCAGTTTCCACTTAAACGCCATGTGTTATGTCCTCACGACAACACACCACTAACAGCATACACAGTTAAGAAAAAGAATATAGATTATTATAAATGTAACTGTAAGGGGTGTAAAACTAATGTTTCTGCAAAGAAGCTCTATGGTAAGTATGAGGAACTTTTATCACGCTACGATATACCTCAACCACTCGTTAATATACTCCGTGACATAATCTCCAAGTTAATGAGTGAGAATCAGAGTGAGCAGATGCAGAATGTTAATATGTTGAAGAAACAGAAAAGCGAAAAGGAAAACAAGTTGAAATCCTGCAAAATTCGCTATGGCATGGGAGATATTGATGATGAAATATATTCTATGACCATTGAGGCTTTACAAAAAGATATAGACCGAATAACGTTAGAACTTTCAAAGTATGACAAAGATTTATCGAACCAAGAAAACAGAATCAACGATGTTTTGGTAATGTGCTGTCATTTAGGCAGTATGTGGAGACAAGCAGACCTTTTGACAGCTCAAAAGCTCCAAAATTTACTGTTTCCCAAAGGAATTTACTGGGATAAGGAAAAAGACGATTATCGAACCATAACCGAAAACGCAGGGCTTGCTATAATACGTAAAATTACAGAGAGTTACAGAAAAGAAAAAGAGGAAAATCCTTGCGGAAATTCCTCTTGGGTCAACTCGTGCGCCTGATAGGACTCGAACCTACACGCCGCAAAGCACCAGATCCTAAGTCTGGCGTGTCTACCAATTTCACCACAGGCGCAGATCTTCGGCCACAAAGGTAAGTCTTTTTATTGAATCCGGCAACAGTTTTTCCAAAAACCTCTTCGGGTGTGGGTCAAGGTTTTTGTTTCAGCAACTGGCGGGCGCTTTCAATCAGGGTGTCCTTTCCCCGTTTTATATCCTCTTCGGAGAGGGAGACGTAGCAGTCCGGCTCAATACCGAATTCTATCTGTTGCATACGGGCATCGTACATGGGACAGGCCGAGAAGCGTACCAGCCAGCCGTTGGGGAGCTCGGAACAGAATGGCATGCCGGAGCCGCCGCCGGTCTTGTCGCCCAATACGGTGACAAGAGGGCATTCCATCACGTTGCGTACGAATGTGTTGGCGGAACTGTAGCATTTGCGGTTGGTAAGCACGATGGTGCGCTTCTGCCAGCGGATCCCCGACGAGGGATGCAGAAATTCCGGCTGCGGGCGCGAAAAGTCGTTGTGCCCCGGGCCTGTTTTATGGGCCATGAACCCCACCAGACGGGGCTCGTTGGTAAAGCGCTGTGCCAGCTTCTCGGCATAAGTCAGTTGGCCGCCGCCGTTGTTGCGGATGTCCAGGATGAGGCCGTTGCAAGCCCGAAGGTAATACATGACCTCGTCCAGATTCCCCTCGCCGATGCCCGAAGAAAAACTTTCGTAATAGATATACCCGATGTTATCGTCCAGGATCTTGTATTTCAGTCCGGCTGCGATTTTGTAATCTGTTCCCAGATATTCTCTGTGTATATCTTCGTTGAAATTTGTGGGAAAGTCCTCGTACCAGGCCCAGTACCGGCCCATATCGGCGGGATGGTATAGGTTGACGTGCCCGTCCTGTAGCTCGGAAAGCATGTCGCAAAGCACTTCGAACAACTGACTGCTGTTCATGTCAGCCGTGAGCCGCGAAGCATACTTGGGATAGACGGCGCCCCAGTCCAGTCCGATGGCCTGTGCCTTATAATCCAGGAAACAGTACTTCTCGTTGATGATGGTCCATAGCGCCCGCAGGTTGTCCTGCGGCGTGTCGGCATAGTCGTCCTCACCGATACAGCCGGTACAAAGCAGCACGGCGGCTGCCAGAGGGGCGAGCAGTGAATAGATTCTTTTCATGGTCATGTCAGGGTATCAGGTTGTGGGTGCGGTGGTCCTTGCGTTTCAGAAAACAGAAATGCTTGACGTAGCCGATGAGAAATGTGTGGTTGTAGGCGTGGCTTTTCAGACGGTTCACCCGGCTTTGGCGGATGTCGCACAAATAGCCTGCCCGGAACGTGAAACCGCCTATCGGGAAGTCCAGTGTCAGTAACTGGCGGAGCGAGGGGGCGTTCCCCGGATGCGTGAGACAGACGTTGTGGTCGTAGTTCCCCTGTGAGAACATTTCATAGTAAGACTGTCCGTAATTAGGGGAGAACATAGCCCCGACTACAGGGATGTCTGCCTGATACCGGGCGGAAAAGCCTTGCCGGCGGATATGGAAATTGTAGATGACGGCGACCGATGCACTCAGCTCCGCGCTGGCACGGGCTTGTGCCGGATTGTTGGAGTTTCGCGTGTTATATAAGAAACCGACCTGTGCGCCCAATTGTCCGCCTGCCATCAGACGCAGGCCGCGCACCGGCGTCCAGTTGTAGTGCCAACCGGCGGCATAACCTATGTTTCCACCGATTTCATCGGCGGTTTCCGCCGGATTCTGTGCATAGGCCAGATAACCGTGGAGTAGTCCTTGCGTGGTGACGCGTCCGTCGGCCCAATGGGTTTTTCGCAGTGATTCGCGTAGAAAAGAAATCTGCGGACCGGTATATTCCAGCGGCGAGAGGTAGGTCTCGAATTGCCGGGTACGTCCGGCTCCGAAGAGCATGGCGTGTGTGGTGTAGCGGTGAGGAGGCAAGGCGTCTTCGACCGGCTCTTGCCCGTAACCGGCCAGGCTGGTTGCGATGCAGGCCAACACGGAAAAAATGCGTTGCTTAGTGCGAAAGAAAGGTTTACTCATCGGGGAAAAGATTCATTTGTCCGGTCATTTCGTCCAAAATTTCCTGCTCGCTCTTTCCTGCATCGGGGTCCAGATTCTCCGGCTCTGTCTCTGCGACCGATTCGTCTGCTGCGGTAGCCGGTTCCGGGTGGCGTGTCGGTTCCAGTTCTTTCACGCCGGCAATTTCCAAGGTGGTGAGGCGCTTCCCTTTCGCCTTGAAGCTCTTCAGTCCGATAAAACTTTCGGCATCCACTTCAAGCGGGTCACGGAAAGCGTCGTTACCGCCGAACGTGACTTGCAGGCGCGGGTAGGGCGTGTCGGTCAGACAGATCAGACGGCTGTCTTTGTTCTCGCCCATATAACTCTGGTGTTTGCTGCCGGCTTCGAACGTAAAGCGCTTGATATAGGGAAAATGTTGCTGGTCGGCGTCGTAAAGCACGGCACACCACACCTTGGCGGCATCGAATTTCTCGATACGCAGGATGTTCTGCTCATAGTGATTGTTTACGTCGAAATTGGTGGTGTAGAACTCGCCGTTGTCCAGAACGACCAGGATCAGGTCGTCGCTCATGAACTCACCCAGAAAATCGCCGCGTTCATCGTAGTTCAGGCGGTTCACGTCGTGGTCGAACCATACTTTGCGTCCGCCTAGCGTGGAACCGCCGCGCGATTTGAGACCGATGCGGTGAATTTCGTTTTTCGACAGCAGATTGCCCATGCTTTGTCGGCCTTTGATGGCGATGTCGCTGAAATCTTTGTCGAAGAACACCCTCTTGATTCTCGGATTCGGTTTCAATGTCACTTTGATGGTTTCGGCCTCGCCGTTTGGGTTGGCGGTGAAGTAAACCACTTTCGATCCCGGTTTGCCCATCGTGAGATCATACTCCCGGTCGCGTGTCATGGAAGTCACGTTGAAACGTTTTATGTAGTAATTTCCTCCCTTTCCATCGCGGTAAACGGCATTGTAGATGGTGCGTTTGTCGTTTTTCTTAAATATGGCGATATGGATGATCTCGGCCTTTTTCTTCTCTTTCCGGCTTTTCTCCGTTTCGCCTACAAAGATCTTTTCGCTGTTTCTGATGATCTTGTACGTACCGTCCTTATAGAAAAGAATCACGTCGTCGATGTCCGAGCAATTGGATACGAACTCGTCTTTTTTCAGCGAGGTGCCGATGAATCCTTCTTCTCTGTTGATGTACAGTTTCTCGTTGGCTTCAGCCACTTTTGTAGCCACGATGGTGTCGAAATTGCGCAGTTCCGTGTGGCGTGGATAACGGTCGCCGTAGCGCTCTTTCAGCATACGGAACCAGTTGCATGTCACCTCCGTCATGTTGGACAAATCCCGGTCGATCCGGGCAATTTCGTCCTTCATGCGGGCGATGGCCTCGTCGGCTTTGTCTTTGTTGAACTTGAGGATGCGTGCCATTTTGATTTCCATCAGCCGTAAAATGTCCTCCTTCGTCACTTCGCGGATCAGCTGCGGGTAGAACGGGGTCAGGCGCTCGTCGATGTGTTCGCAAGCCTTGTCCATGGTGGGCGCCTGTTCAAATTGCCGGTCTTTGTAGATACGTTCTTCGATGAAAATCTTCTCAAGGGAGGCGAAATGCAGGCTTTCCTGCAATTCCCCCTTGCGGATGAGCAGTTCTTGCCGCAACAGCCCCAGTGTGTTGTCCACCGAGCGTTTAAGCACTTCGCTCACGGTCAGGAAACAAGGCTTCTGTTCATCAATTACGCAACAATTGGGCGAGATGCTTACTTCGCAGTCTGTAAAGGCATACAAGGCATCCAACGTCTTGTCGGAACTTACGCCCGGTGTCAGATGAACCAGGATTTCTACGTTGGCTGCCGTGTTGTCCTCCACCTTGCGCACCTTTATCTTGCCTTTCTCGATGGCCTTCAGTATGGATTCGATGAGTGAGCTGGTGGTCTTTCCGTAAGGTATTTCGGTAATGGCCAGCGTTTTGTTGTCGAGTTTGTTGATTTTGGCGCGCACCCGGACAACGCCGCCCCGGCCCCCGTCGTTGTACCGGCTTACGTCAATGCTTCCGCCGGTGAGGAAATCGGGATACAGTTGGAACGGCTCGCCGTGCAGATAACTGACGGCGGCATCGCAAATCTCGTTCAGGTTATGAGGGAGGATTTTCGACGACAGTCCGACGGCGATACCTTCCACGCCTTGTGTGAGCAGGAGCGGAAATTTCACCGGCAGGGTAATCGGCTCTTTGTTGCGCCCGTCGTATGATAATTTCCAGGCGGTGGTCTTGGGATTGAACACCACGTCGAGTGCGAATTTCGACAACCGCGCTTCGATGTATCGCGGAGCCGCCGCCGAGTCGCCCGTCAGGATATTGCCCCAGTTGCCCTGGCAGTCGATAAGCAGTTCCTTCTGCCCCAACTGCACCAGTGCGTCCCCGATGGAGGCGTCGCCGTGGGGATGGAATTGCATGGTGTGCCCCACGATGTTCGCCACCTTGTTGTAACGTCCGTCATCCATGCGCTTCATGGAATGCAGGATGCGTCGCTGTACCGGTTTGAACCCGTCGTTGATGTGTGGGACGGCGCGCTCCAGAATCACATACGAGGCATAATCCAGGAACCAGTTCTGGTACATTCCGCTCAGATGATGCGTGATACTTTCGTTTCTTTTTTCCTCACTCATATCGTTTTTCCCTTTCCAGACAATCTATGCTATTTTAACGCAAAAATAACAATTAAATGGAAAAAAATGTCTTACTTTGCAAAAGATTTATCAATTATTACGAAATAAGATTTATGGCACAAGAGGATGTATTCAAGAAGATCGTGTCGCACTGCAAGGAATATGGCTTCGTATTCCCTTCCAGCGACATCTACGACGGATTGGGCGCTGTGTACGACTACGGTCAGAACGGGGTGGAACTGAAAAACAACATTAAGCAGTACTGGTGGCAGAGTATGGTGCTGTTGCACGAGAATATCGTGGGCATCGATGCGGCGATCTTTATGCACCCCACTACATGGAAAGCCAGCGGACACGTGGATGCGTTCAACGATCCGTTGATTGACAACCGGGACAGCAAGAAACGCTACCGTGCCGACGTTTTGATTGAAGACCAGATAGCCAAATACGAGGACAAGATAAGCAAGGAGGTGGCAAAGGCGGCCAAGAAATTCGGCGACACCTTCGATGAGGCCAAGTTCCGTGAGACCAATCCGCGCGTATTGGAAAATGCCCGTAAGCGCGACGCCCTCCACCAGCGCTACAGCGATGCGATGAATGCGGGCGATCTGGCGGAACTGAAGCAGATCATCCTGGACGAAGAGATCGTTTGCCCCATCAGCGGCACGCACAACTGGACGGACGTGCGGCAGTTCAACCTCATGTTCAAGACCGAGGTAGGCTCAACGGCCGAAGGAACGTCCACCATCTATTTGCGCCCGGAGACGGCACAAGGTATTTTCGTGAACTACCTGAATGTGCAGAAGACCGGTCGTATGAAACTGCCGTTCGGTATTGCACAGATCGGTAAGGCCTTCCGTAATGAGATCGTTGCCCGTCAGTTCATCTTCCGTATGCGTGAGTTCGAACAGATGGAGATGCAGTTCTTCGTAAAGCCCGGTACGGAACTGGAGTGGTTCGAGACCTGGAAGAAGACGCGTATGAACTGGCACCAGGCGTTGGGCTTCGGAGCGGAAAACTATCGTTTCCACGACCATGAGAAGCTGGCCCACTATGCCAATGCCGCCAGTGATGTGGAGTTCCGTATGCCTTTCGGCTTCAAGGAAGTGGAGGGTATTCACAGCCGCACCAACTTTGATTTGAGCCAGCATGCCAAATTCTCCGGCAAGAAAATCGAGTATTTCGATCCCGAGACCAACGAGAGCTATACGCCGTATGTGATTGAGACGTCCATCGGTGTGGACCGTATGTTCCTCTCCATCATGTGCCATAGCTATTACGAGGAGACGCTGGAGAACGGAGAAAGCCGTGTTGTACTGAAACTGCCTGCCGCACTGGCTCCCGTAAAATTGGCTGTCATGCCGTTGGTGAAGAAAGACGGACTGCCTGAAAAGGCACACGAGATCATCAACGATCTGCGTTTCCACTTCAATTGCAAATTCGATGAGAAGGACTCCATCGGAAAACGTTACCGTCGTCAGGATGCCGTGGGTACTCCTTTCTGCGTGACGGTGGACTACGACACATTGAAAGACAATACCGTGACCTTGCGCTATCGTGATACGATGGAGCAGAAGCGGGTGCATATCAGCGAGCTGCGTGCGCTGATCGAGGATCAGGTCTCTATTACATCGCTGCTGAAAAAGATTATGTAACTCAAACGCCGGGACGAACTATAATGAGAAAGAATTTCTGGTTATTACTGCTTGCTCTGCCTCTTGCTTTTCAGTTGGCGGCCTGTAGCGACGATGATGAGGCCGACGAACTGGCTGCTTCTTGGGAGGTACGCAATACGCAGTGGTTCCTTACCATAGCCGATTCGGCCCGTACGGCCATTGCGGAGGCCCGTGCACAATGGGGCGACGACTGGGAGGCGCATTGCGACTGGCGCATGTATAAAAGTCTGCTGAAATCGCAGCAGCAATACGGCTCGCTCATGGATTCCGTCTGCATTCATTTTCTGCAACGGGGCGAAGGCACCGTGTCGCCGCGTTCCACCGATTCCGTCCGCGTGAATTTCAGAGGCTTTCTGATGCCGACGCACCTGACGGTCAACGGGAAAGATTCGCTGGCATTCACCACGTTTACACAGACGTACTACGGCACGTTCAATCCCGCTACGGCATCACCGCAACTCATGGTCGTTTCGGCTACGGTAGCAGGGTTCTCCACAGCGTTGCAGTACATGCACGTCGGTGATAACGCCTGGGTGTACATACCGCAGCAATTGGGCTACGGTACTACCGCCAACGGGGCCATACCGGCCGGCTCGACCCTGGCTTTCCATTTGAACCTGGTGGGCATCTATCCGCCCGGACAAGTGGTTCCGCCTTGGAATTGAATCTCTTTTATACAGAAGCCCCCTTGCACATCTTTGCTTAGATAGGATGCAAGGGGCTTTTTGTATTCTTTAACATTTTGCCTTTGTCCTTTTTCGGTTTCTTCTCGTCTTATGTTCAAACTGTTTTATAAGAAGAAGCTATGAAAACTCAGTGTGTATGGTTGTTTTTGCTGTTTATGGCGGGGCTGTCGTGCCGGGCACAGTCAGTGTCGGTCTCGGGACAAGTGTGTGATTCTTTGACGGCCGAGCCGCTTGAGGGGGCTGCCGTACGTGTCTTTCTGACAGACAGCACGTTGGTGACCGGCGTTGCTGCCGGAAAGGATGGAAAGTTTGTATGCAAGGTGGCGCCGGGCCGGAAGTACCTGTTGAATGTGTCGTTCCTGGGTTATGTAGGGCAGTGGCGTATGGTCGCTCCGTCCCTTCAGACAGACAGTATGCCGCTGGGGCGTTTCCGATTGGTGGCGGATGTCGTTCGTCTGAAAGAGACGCAGGTGGCGGTGCAGCAGCTGATGATCATCACCAAGGGCGACACCATCGTTTACAATGCCGATGCTTTCAAGCCCGGCGAAACCGATCTGCTGAAAGACTTGTTTAAGAAGATTCCCGGCATAGAAATCGAGGGGAACAGTGTAAAGGTAAACGGCAAGCCGGTGAGCCGCATCCTCATCAACGGTGAAGATTTTTTCGGAAACGACGCCTCGAAAGCACTGGAGAACTTGCCGGCTTACATGGTGAAGGACGTGAAAGCCTATGAAAAGGAGGATGAGAAAAACCGTATCACCCGGTTCGACGACGGACAGCGTGAACAGGTGCTCGATGTGACGCTGAAGGCGAAATACCTGAACGCCTGGCTGGCCAATGTCGCGGCCGGATACGGTACGGAAGACATGTATATGGGGCGGTTGTTTGCCAACCGTTTTGACGAAAAACACCGTATTTCGGCCTATGGAGCGACAGCCAATACCAACGAACGCCCCCGGGCCGACGGAAGCGGACAATGGAATGTGGGTACCCGCACCAACGGCACGATGGATTTTGTGTCGGGCGGCGTGGATGTGCTCTACGGTAACCGCAAAGCGGTGAATGATCGCAATTACGTAAAGCTGACGGGCAAGGTGGCGGCAGACAATGAAATTATGACCGACCGGGGCGGGCGGTTTGTGGAGCAATACCGGGCCGGTGTCTCGTCCTATTCTTTGGAGGACAACGGCTATCGCGATCGTAACTTTAGTCTTAAATCCTCCTTTCAGCTGGACTGGCGACCGTCTACCTCTTCTTTTATTACGCTGACACCCTCGTTGGGCTATGGCAAAGGGAACGGGAAGGGCTGGAGCCGCAGCGGAACCTGGAACGAGAATCCTTATGCGCTGTCCGTTGCGCCGCTGGACAGTCTGCTTGCGAATCCCGCATTGTTCGGCACAACGGCGGTGAACAGCAGACTGGACGATGGTCGTCAGTACCATGAGTATCGGGATGCTTCGTTGGGTTTCTGGGCCAACTGGTGGGTGACGTCCGACGGATGTAACTTTACATTGCGGGGGGATCTGCAATATCGGAACGAGAAAACGGATGATTATGATCGGGAGGGGTATAATTATTACCAGCCCGGACAGGAGGAACGCGACGAGTTTCGTAACATTTATGCCCGAAGTCCGGCCTCGTTCCGCTCGGGGCGTTTCTTTCTGGACTACGTGCATGTGTTTAAAAACGGCTTGCGCCTGCGGGGCACTTACGGGTTGTACAAAGGTTACCACGACGACCGGGGGCATTATCGTTATCGGCTCGACGAACTGGGCGATCCGTGGGACGATCCTACAAAGGTCGTACTGGGGCTGCGCCCCGACGACGTGGAAATGCTGGTGCGTGCGCTGGATATGCGCAACAGCTACGACAGCGAGTTGCACGGGACCCACCACTGGATAGAGACCGGTCTGAACTGGGACTGGAAAAAGAAGGTCAGCATTTTCGGGCAGTTCGGCGTGCAACCTTATACCGATGTGGTGGACTACCGGCGCGACGGTGTCAGCAAGCATTTGTCGAAATCGTATTTGCATATAGCTCCCTCGGCCAGAATCAAATACGTCACCGATAGTCTGGGCACGCTGGAATTCAACTATTACAACTCGTTTACCGGCGACTACATGCTGCGCAACCTGATTGACATGACGGACGATACGGATCCCCTTAACATCCGTATGGGCAATCCTAATCTGAAAGGTTACTATACCCATAAATTCGGGGGGAAGTACAGCCACTTCAACAAGCGCAAGCAAAATTTCAGTCTGTCGTTGTCCCATTCATACGGTACGGGCGCGGTGAGTTATGTGCAGCGCTATGATCCTTCGACCGGTATCACCGTCATCCGTCCCGAAAACACGGAAGGCGATCGTGACTGGCATTTGTCCGGTTCTGTGAATTTGCCGCTGGACAAGAAAAACCGTTGGAACTTATCCCCCGGTTTCGACGGCAGAACCTACCGCAGCGTGGAATATTCCATGCTGAGCGGAGCTACCGAAAGTGCGCGTGATGTGGTGCGTACATATCATATCTCTCCCCGCCTGCAACTCAGCTACCGGCAGGACAAATTCGGCGCTTCCTGCAACACCTCTTTCAGAATTTCCGCACTCGATTCACGGCTTGGATTGAACGAACGGAGCATACGTACCGTCAGTTGTTACGGTTACGCATGGGGAAATTTGCCGGGGAGCATCCGGGTGCACACGACGGTTTCGCTCAGTCGCCCCTACGGTTACGATGATCCGTCGATGAACCGTGCTTATACGGTGTGGGATATTCTCGTGGAAAAAACGTGTCTCCGAAAGAAGAACCTGACACTGACATTGTCGGCGCACGACATATTGCGTCAACGTATGAACCACGGCAGCTATTTGAGCGGAGACAGGCGTACGGCGTGGTGGGGTGTCGGGACGACCGACTATGTGATGTTCGGGTTCAACTATAAGCTGCAATCCAAAAAGAAAGACTGATCGCCCGGCTTCGTATGCCTTGTTGCTCCGGGCGGTCGGCCGACGGGATGCCCGCCCGGTCGATCCGTCGCGAGCGGAACGGCGATAGGAAATGAGGATTGCAAACTAAAAAGGTCTACACCTTCTTGAAATAAGGTGTAGACCTTTTTAGTTTTTGCTGTACACCTTTTCAGAATAAGGTGTACGGCTTTTTAAAGGTTGGCGGTCGTCACCGCTTATTTTACATCGCCTGCCTCGATTAAGTATTCGGCAATCTGCACGGCGTTCAGCGCGGCGCCTTTCTTAATCTGGTCACCGACAATCCAGAACGTCAGGCCGTTCTCGTTGGCCAGATCTTTACGGACGCGGCCTACATATACATCATCCTTGCCGGCCAGGAAGAGCGGCATGGGATATTCCTTATTAGCCGGATTGTCCATCAGCTGTACGCCTTTGGCGGCGGCAAAGGCGTCTTGTGCCTCTTTCACCGAGACGGGGCGTTCCGTTTCCACCCAAATGGCTTCGGAATGGCTTCGGAGCGAGGGGACGCGCACGCACATGGCCGAGCATTGCACGCTGCTGTGCATGATTTTCTGCGTTTCGTTGAACATCTTCATTTCCTCCTTGGTGTAGCCGTTTTCCTGGAACACGTCGATCTGGGGGATAACGTTATAGGCCAACTGATACTGGAACTTTTCTACCGTGGCCGGTTTGCCGTCGAGCACCTCGCGGTATTGCTGCTCCAGTTCCTGCATGGCGGCTGCGCCGGCTCCGCTGGCGGCCTGATAGCTGGCCACGTGGATGCGGCGGATGTGGCTGAGCTGCTCCAGCGGTTGCAGGGCCACTACCATCATGATGGTGGTGCAGTTGGGGTTGGCGATGATGCCGCGCGGACGGTTCAGGGCGTCGGCGGCATTGCATTCGGGCACGACCAGAGGCACGTCTTCGTCCATACGGAAAGCGCTGGAGTTGTCAATCATCACTGCGCCGTACTTGGTGATGTCGGCGGCAAACTCTTTGGATGTTCCGGCACCTGCCGAAGTAAAGGCGATGTCGATATCCTTGAAATCATCGTTGTGCTGGAGGAGTTTCACTTCGATCTCCTTGCCGCGAAAGGTATATTTCTTACCGGCGCTGCGTTGTGAACCGAACAATACCAACTCGTCCAACGGAAAGTTTCTCTCTTCGAGCACGCGCAGGAACTCCTGTCCCACAGCACCGCTCGCACCAACTATTGCTACTTTCATGTCTTTGTTCTTTTTATATATTTGATGATTTCGGCTGCAAAAATAGACAATTTATTATACAAGGCCGTAAAAAATGGAAAGTTTTTCGTTCCTTTGTAACGTAATTCGATACATAATGCTTATGCAGATGCCTTTGATCATATCTTATCTACCGGTTACGGATCCTACCTGGATCTTTTTTGTGGTGCTGAGCATCATCTTGTTTGCTCCCTTGCTGTTGGGGCGGCTCCGCATACCACATATCATCGGTATGATTCTGGCGGGAGTGATTATCGGGCCTCACGGTTTCCATATCCTGGACCGGGACAGCAGTTTTGAGCTTTTCGGTAAGGTGGGATTGTATTATATCATGTTTTTGGCCAGCTTGGAGATGGACTTGCAGGATATGAAGCGCATTCGCGGACAGGCGTTTATGCTAGGCATCACGGCTTTTGTATTTCCGCTTGCTCTGGGCGTGGTATCCAATATGTTATTGCTGAAATACAGCCTCGTCACTTCCGTGTTGCTGGCCAGTATGTATGCCTCGCACACGCTGATTGCCTATCCCATCGTGATTCGTTACGGTGTGTCGCGCCATCGCAGTGTGAGCATCGCCGTGGGTGGCACGATTGTGACCGACACGCTGACTTTGCTGGTGTTGGCGGTGATCGGCGGTATGTTCAAGGAAGACACGGAAGGCTGGTTCTGGTTGCTGCTGGTGCTGAAAGTCATTTTGCTGGCTGCGGTTATCATCTATGCTTTTCCGCGCATCGGGCGCTGGTTCTTCCGTCGCTATAATGATGGGGTGATACAGTATATTTTCGTACTGGCGATGGTGTTTCTCGGGGCCGGTCTGATGGAGTTTGTAGGGATGGAGGGCATCTTGGGCGCTTTCCTGGCGGGCCTGGTGCTCAACCGTCTTATTCCGCACTCCTCACCGTTGATGACACATCTGGAGTTTGTGGGCAATGCCCTGTTCATTCCCTATTTCCTGATCGGTGTGGGCATGATTATCGACGTGCGGGTGTTGTTGGGAGGAGGTGAGGCCCTGAAGGTGGCCGGCGTGATGATTGTCATGGCTCTGTCGGGCAAATGGATCGCATCGTGGGTGACGCAGAAGGTCTACGGCATGAGTGCGCTGGAGCGTGGCCTGATGTACGGACTGAGCAATGCGCAGGCCGCTGCCACGCTGGCGGCGGTGTTGGTGGGCTATAACATCATCTTGCCGGACGGCAGCCGGTTGCTCAACGATGACGTGCTCAACGGCACGGTAGTGCTGATTCTGGTAACCTGTGTGGTAAGCTCTTTTCTTACCGAGCATACGGCCCGTCGGTTGGCTTTGTCCCATTCCTCCGGGTCGGAAGAACTCGTACCGGAAGGGGATACCACACTGATAGCCCTGGCTTACTCCGAGACGGTGGAACCGATTGTCAATATGGCGCTGATGATGCGCAAGCAGGAAACGGATCATCCGCTGATGGCTTTGAACGTGGTTCTCGACGATGATCCGGGTGCCCGGGAAAAAGGACAGAAGGTGCTGGACAATGCCGTTCGTATCGCCTCGGCAGCCAATGTACAGATGAATACCAAAGTGCGTTTCGCCACCAACCTGGCCAACGGTATCATCCATGCCATGAAAGAGAACGATTATTCGCAGGTGGTGGTGGGGCTGCACATAAAGTCGTCGCCGGGTGAGTCGTTTTTCGGTCCTGTCCTGCTTAGTCTGCTGAGCGGCCTGAACCAGCAGATCATGATGGTGCGCAGTACGATGCCTATCAATACCATCCGCCGTATTCATGTGGCTATTCCTGCCAAGGCGGAGTACGAGGCCGGCTTCCTGCATTGGGTGGAACGTATCGCACGCTTGGGTAGCGGGTTGGGATGCAGGGTGTTCTATCACGGACATCCTCGTACGCTGAAACGCGTACGGGCATACATGGAACGTAATTATCCGTCAGTGCGGGCCGAATATTTCGAGACCGACGGCGGCAACGAACTGAAGCGGTTGTCGGAGATCATCAATCCCGACCATTTGCTTGTGGTGATCTGTGCGCGAAGAGGTTCTATCTCGTTCCGTCCGTCGCTGGAGCATGTGCCGCACCAGATTATGAAGTATTATATGCAGAACAGCTTGCTGTTGATCTTCCCCGACGGTTACGATGCTCAGCCTACTTATACGGTCAGCCTGAGCAAACCGCATAGCGTGACGGACAAGTACGAGACGGCAAAAGAATGGTTTGGCGGCTGGCATAAGAAAAACAAGTAGATGGAGAACCGGACGGAAGAGCGGGAATGGATGCAGCGCACGGTGCAGCTGTTGGGGACTGACAAGACGGAGCGCATGCAACGGGCACATGTACTGGTGGTCGGATTGGGCGGTGTGGGCGCTTATGCGGCCGAGATGCTGGTGCGGGCCGGTGTGGGGCGTTTTACGCTGATGGATGCCGATACGGTACAGCCCACGAACATCAACCGCCAGTTGTGTGCGTTGCACTCTACGACGGGGCGCAGTAAGGTGGAAGTACTGGCCGACCGGTTCCGCGATATAAACCCCGAAGTGGAATTGTGTGTGCGCCGGACGTATCTGCAAGCCGAGGACGTACCCGCTTTGTTGCAGGAAGGGGCGTTTGATTTTGTGGTGGATGCCATCGATACCATTGCCCCCAAATGTGCGCTGATTGCCGGTGCCTTGAAACACCGCATACCGCTTGTGTGCAGCATGGGGGCCGGTGCCAAGACCGATATTACGCAGATCGCTTTTTCCGACCTGTGGGCTACGTATCATTGCGGGCTGAGCAAGGCGGTGCGCAACCGTCTGAAGGGGATGGGACTGAAAGGACGTCCCGTACCGGTGGTGTTCTGCACGCAGCAGGCCGATCCGTCGGCCGTTGTACCGGTGGACGGCGAGCGTAACAAAAAATCCACAACCGGAACCGTAAGCTATATGCCCGCCGTGTTCGGTTGCTATCTGGCCCATTATGTGATTGCGCATTTATGAGAAAAGGATAAAAAGAAGATCATGATAGATTTAAAAGGTATAACCAAAAGTTTCGGCACTTTGCAAGTGCTTAAAGGCATTGATCTGCATATCGGTAAAGGCGAGGTGGTGAGTATCGTGGGGCCCAGCGGGGCAGGGAAAACCACTCTGTTGCAGATTATGGGCACATTGGACCGTCCCGATGCCGGTAGTGTGGTGCTGAACGGAGTGGCCACTCAGGACCTGAACAGCAGTGAGTTGTCCCGTTTCCGAAACCGGCAGATCGGCTTTGTGTTTCAGTTCCACCAGCTTTTGCCGGAGTTTACGGCATTGGAAAATGTGATGATTCCGGCTTTCATCGGAAAAGTATCGGTGAAGAAGGCCCGGGAGCAGGCTCGGGAACTGCTGGCTTTCATGGGACTGGAGGAGCGTGCCGCGCACAAGCCGGGCGAGCTGTCGGGAGGGGAAAAACAGCGGGTAGCCGTGGCCCGTGCCTTGATGAACCGGCCCGCCGTGATCCTGGCCGACGAACCTTCGGGCAGTCTGGATTCGAAAAACAAAGAAGAACTTCATCGTTTGTTTTTCGACCTTCGCGACCGTTTCGGACAGACCTTCGTCATTGTGACCCACGATGACGAACTGGCCCGTATCACGGACCGTACCATCCATATGAAAGACGGGAGGATACAGGGAGAAACGGGGGTGCGTGAAGAGGGGTCGCCCTTGGAATAATCTATGAAAATGAAGCTTTATGAAACATATACAATTAGGACGGACGAACCGCCTGCGGGTGGTAAAGAAAGTTGATTTCGGAGTATATCTCGACGGTAGCCTTGACGGAGAAATCCTGTTGCCGTCGCGCTACGTACCGGATGATTGCCGGGTAGACGATGAACTGGATGTGTTCATCTATCTGGACAGTGAAGAACGGCTGGTGGCCACCACGGAACAGCCGTTGGCGCAGGTGGGGGATTTTGCTTACCTGCGGGTGGCGTGGGTGAACAATTTCGGAGCATTCTTGGACTGGGGGTTGATGAAAGACCTTTTTGTGCCTTTCCGGGAGCAGAAAATGAAGATGCAGAAGGACAACAGTTATATTGTGCATCTGCATGTGGATGAAGAGAGTTATCGTATTATGGCTTCGGCCAAGGTGGAACGTTATCTGAGCAAGGACATGCCGCCTTATCAGGCCGGCGACGAAGTGGAGGGTCTGGTGTGGCAAAAGACCGATTTGGGCTTCAAGGTGATTGTTGACAATCGTTTCGGAGCCTTGCTGTACGAGAATGAGGTGTTCTGCGAGTTGCACACGGGCGACCGTGTGAGTGCCTACGTCAAACAGGTGCGTCCCGACGGAAAAATTGACCTGTCGCTGCAGCGGCAGGGGCAGGCGGCGGTAACGGATTTTTCCGATGTGCTGCTGAATCATTTGCGTACCAATGCCGGTCGCACCCCGTTGTGCGATAAAACACCGGCCGATGAGATTTACGCCGTGTTCGGAGTCAGCAAAAAGGTGTTCAAGAAAGCTGTGGGCGACCTTTACAAGCGTCGGTTAATAGAGATTTCCGACAGCGGATTGCATCTGCTGGGTGAATAAAACGCCGGTTGACGGCAAGTTTTGAAAAGCGACGTATCGGGGCATATCGTTCCGATGCGTCGCTT
>ERZ778503.1024-NODE-1024-length-21406-cov-5.461899_pt1 | contig 21406 bp, 16 predicted proteins | sample MGYA00510047_ERZ778503 | MGnify/ENA primary metagenome ERZ778503 (study PRJEB29527, sample SAMN07138965) | mouse gut metagenome | material: feces | host: mouse | place: China:Nanjing | collected 2016-01-25 ... | reverse complement strand
TCGATGCGCAAGTGGTTGTCGGCCTTCAACGACGACGCGGGCTGCGCCGGCTGGCGCACCGGGGCCCGGCGCGTGGTGACCTTGCCGGCATGCGCCGCGGAACCACGTACACCGGACCCGTAGGTCGAACGCGACCCGTACGACGACGCGGATCCGTACGACGAGCGCGAGCCATATGACGACCCGCCGAATGAGCTCGGGGCGTCGAACTCGTCGTCGTTCCAGCCGCCGTGCGCGCCGAAGTCATGCGAGGCGTTCGCACGCCAGCCGGAGCGCATGCGCTCCATGCCAGCCTCCTTGCGCTTCCAGTCGATCAGGTCGGCCGGGATCTCGTCGAGGAACTGACTCGGCATCATTTCGGCCGAACGCCCCCACTGCGCACGTACGGCGGCGCGCGTGACGAACAAGTGCCGCTTGGCGCGCGTGATGCCCACATACGCCAGACGGCGCTCCTCGGACAGCTCACTGGTGTCTTCCATGGCGCGTGCATGCGGGAACGTGCCCTGTTCCATGCCCGTCAGGAACACAATCGGGTATTCGAGGCCCTTGGCGGTGTGCAGCGTCATCAGCGTCACCTTGCCGGAATCCTGCGATTCATCGGGCAGCTGGTCGGAGTCGGCCACAAGCGCCGTCGTCTCAAGGAACCCGGCGAGCGTCGCGTCAGGCGTGTTCTGCTCGTATTCGGCGGCAACGGACTGCAGCTGCGACAGGTTCTCCACACGCGACTGGTCCTGCGGGTCCTGCGACTTCTTGAGTTCCTCGAGCAGCCCGCTGCGTTCGAGCACTTCGGCCACGATCTGCGAAGGCCTCGCATCATGCTCTTGGGCGAACTCACGCAGTTCCTGCATCATCTGGGCAAAGCGCATGAGCGGGTTGAGCGTGCGCGCCGTCATGCCTTCGATCTGGTCCGCGTGCGCGACGCCGTCCCAGAACGTGCCCCCGATCTGCTGGGCATGCAGGGTGACCTGCGACTCCGCGCGCGCGCCAAGGCCGCGCTTGGGCACGTTGAGGATGCGCCGCATATTGATGTCGTCGGCCGGGTTCACGATCGCCTGCAGATAGGCGAGCGCGTCTTTCACCTCACGCCGCTCGTAGAACTTCGTGCCGCCGATGAGCTGGTACGGCACGCGCGCCTGGATCAGCCCCTCTTCGAGCGACCTCGACTGCGCGTTCGCACGGTACATGACGGCGATGTCGCTGTAGCGCACGCCGTCGTCCGTGTGCAGGCGTTTGATCTGCGCGGCGATCCAATGTGCTTCGAGCTGCGCGGTGTCCGCGGCGTATGCGGTGATCTGCTCCCCCGCGCCCGCCGCGGTCCACAGGCGCTTCGGCTTGCGCCCCTCGTTGTGCGCGATGACCGCGTTCGCCGCGTCGAGGATCGTCTGCGTCGAACGGTAGTTCTGTTCGAGCATGATCGTCTTCGCGTTGGGAAAATCCTGTTCGAAATCCTGGATGTTGCGGATGTCGGCTCCGCGGAACGCGTAGATGGACTGGTCGGAATCACCCACCACGGTGATCCACGCCGGCCCCACGCGCCCCGCGCCGACGGCGCCCATGTCCGCGTGTTCGCCGGCGTCCACGCCTGCGAGCTCACGGATGAGCACATACTGCGCATGGTTCGTGTCCTGGTATTCGTCCACGAGGATGTAGCGGAATTTGCGGTGGTAGTACTCCGCGACGTCTGGGCAGGCGCGCAGCAGCTCCACCGTGCGTACGATCAGGTCGTCGAAATCCACGGCGTTCGCGGCGGCGAGCCGATGCTGGTATTCCGCATAGACGACCGCATACAGCTCCTCCGGATTGCCGATGCGCCCCACACGGTATCCGCGCTGCCCAGGTTTGAAGTCGGGCGCATACTGGGCGAGCATCTCTCGCGCGCTCGTCAGGTTGTTCTTGTAATCCGAGATCCGCGCAAGGATCGAGCGGGGCGTATAACGCTTCACATCGAAGTTGAAATCATTGGCGATGAGCTTGATGAGGCGCTCGCAGTCGGCGGTGTCGTAGATGGTGAAGCCGGATTTCAGGCCGATGCGCTCGCCGTCGCGCCGCAGGATGCGCACGCACGCGGAATGGAACGTGGAGACCCACATGCGGGAAGCGACCGGCCCGATGAGTGATTCGAGACGTTCGCGCATCTCCGCGGCCGCCTTGTTGGTGAAGGTGATCGCAAGCACTTGGCTCGGCCATGCGCCGAACTGTGTGAGGATCCAGGCGATGCGACGGGTGAGCACGCGCGTCTTGCCGGAGCCCGCGCCCGCGCCGATGAGCAGAGCCGGTCCGCGGTATTGGACCGCTTCGGCCTGCTGTGGGTTCAAATCGCCAATCAGCGCCTCTGGTGGTCGGGCGATGACGTCGGGATCTTGCTGCACGTCGCTTCCTTTCGTAGCTATGGGCCCCGGAAACAGGCCGGCTACCATATCTAGCACACCGATTGGTCACGCCCCGGCGGCACGCGTCGGCGCTGCACACCGCGGTCAGTTGCACGGCGTACAGTGATGCGACATATCACCCAACAACACGCGCACCACACTGGAGACCCTGTGCCGCCATCGGTGCCGCATTCCCAAACGGAAGGACGCAGATGCTGGAACTTGAGGAACGGATTAGGCAGCAGGGAACGGTCAAGCCGGGCAATGTGCTCAAGGTGGACGCCTTCCTCAACCATCAGTGCGACGTGGCGCTGTTCGACGCCATGGGCGCGGCGTGGGCCGAACATTTCCAAGGCAAGCCAATCACCAAGATCCTGACCATCGAAGCTTCCGGCATCGGCATCGCATGCGTGGCCGCACGCCATTTCGACAATGTTCCGGTCGTGTTCGCCAAGAAGGCACAATCGATCAACCTCGACGGTGAACAGTACGTGACGCAGGTGTATTCGTTCACCAAGCAGCGTGAGTTCCCCGTGATCGTGGCCAAGAAATTCCTGTCGGCGGACGACCATGTGCTCATCATCGATGACTTCCTTGCCAACGGCAAGGCGCTTCAGGGGCTCATCGAGCTGTGCGAGGATGCCGGCGCCACGGTGGAAGGCATCGGCATCGCCATCGAAAAGGGCTTCCAAGGTGGCGGCGACCGTCTGCGCGAAGCGGGATTCGACCTTGATTCGCTGGCCATCGTCGAGTCGATGGATGCCGACAATGGCACCGTGACCTTCCGCCACTGACCGCACAGGAGGAGTCCAAGGTGAAGCAGCACCGCAGTGAGGTCTCATTCGCCACGCTTTCGTCGCTCGACGCACCCGTCTCGTTCTGGCGCGGCATACCGTTCGGGTTGCAGCATGTGCTCGCCATGTTCGTGGCCAATCTCGCCCCTATCTTCCTCGTGGCTGCAGCAGGCCACATGAGCGCCACCGATTCCGCGCGCATCATCCAATCCGGCCTGCTGGTGGCGGGTTTGGGCACCTGCCTGCAGCTCTATGGCATATGGCGCATCGGATCGCGCCTGCCGATGGTCACCGGCATCTCGTTCACCTATGTGGCCGCGGCGATCGCCATCGTGGGCCAGCAAGGCTATGGGGCCGTGGTGGGCGCGGTGCTCGTCGGCGGCCTGCTCGAAGTCGCCTTGGGGCTCACGGCCCAGTACTGGGCGCGGTTCGTACCTCCAGTGGTGTCCGCCGTGGTGGTCACGTCGATTGGCTTCTCACTGCTTTCCGTGGGCGCCGAAAGCTTCGGCGGCGGCTCGGGTGCACCGGATTTCGGCAGTTGGCAGAATCTCACGCTCGGCACGGTCTCATTGGTCGCATGCCTTGCGTTCCAGCTGCTCATGAAAGGTGTGGCCAAGCAGCTTTCCGTGCTGTTCGGCCTAGTGGTGGGCTACCTGCTGGCACTGTGCTTCGGCAAGGTGGATTTCAGCGGATTCGCACACCTGCAAGTGGTGAGCCTGCCCACGTTCATGCCTTTTAAGCCGGAATTCGATTGGGGTGCCATCATCTCAATCGGCCTGCTTTACGTCGTCTCGTCCGTCGAAGTGCTGGGCGACACCGCGGCGCTGACCAAGGTCGGCCTCGACCGTGCCCCCACCAAGAGGGAGACGGCTGGCGCCATCGCCGGCGACGGCCTGATCTCGTCGGTCTCCGGCCTGTTCGGTTGCCTGCCGCTGACCTCGTTCGCCCAGAACATCGGCCTGGTGGCCATGACCAAGGTCGTCAACCGCAAGGTGATCCTCTCGGGCGGCCTGCTGCTCGTGCTCGCGAGCTTCGTGCCGGCCGTGTCCGAGGTCTTCAACTCCATGCCGCAGGCGGTGCTCGGCGGCTGCACGATCATGATGTTCGGCAACATCATCCTCTCGGGCTTCCAGATGATCTCTGACGCCGGGTACACGCAGCGCAACATCACGATCGCCGCGCTTTCCCTGACCATCGGCATCGGCTTCACACAGGTCTCGGCGATCTTCGTGCACTTCCCGCCGCTGTTCCAGTCGATTTTCGCGCACAACTGCATCGCGGTGGCGTTCGTGGTGGCCGTGGTGCTCAATCTGGTGCTGCCCGGCGAGGAGCGGTTCCTCGCCATGCCACGCGAACAGCCGCAGGACTAGGCGCACCTGACGCATCCCCATGCGGTCGGCTGGTGGCCACACGCGTATGGCGTGGCCACCAGCCGACCGCATTGTTCTTTACGTGAACAATGCGCGTGCCGATGATGAGCCAGCCGCAGGCAACACCCACTCCCTTTGCCCAACCGAATCGCCATACAATACGGGACAGCACATGTCCAAGGTCGCACCAACGCAAAGGAATCACGCGACATCACCGGCACGGACCGTCTCATCCGCGGCGCGCGCATACGCACAGGCCTGAACGACGTCAGTCGAAGTCGGGCTCATACTTCGATTTCGCGTACTTCAGCACGAGCTCCTTGCTGACGATGACGATGGCAAGCATGGCCACCAACGGCACCCAGAAATAGGTCGTGCGCACGGACGGCAGGAAATACAACGCGAGCGCGCCGATGACGCCGAACGCAACTGCGAAACTCGTGAGCGATTCGGACAGGTCGCACAGCCGTTTTTCAGCGAGCTGCGTCGCGCGGCGCCCGTCGGGTTCGTTGACGCCGAGCTCGTAGATGTTGATGCGGCCCAATGCGCGGAAGTTGTAGCGGAACAGGTTCGTGCGCGCGGCGAACATGTATCCGTAGACGTACAGCCACCAGCCGATTGCGAGCGATGTCTGCGACAGTCCCGCCGTGCAGTCGGGGCTCCATGCCGTGCCGAGCGTGAGCAGCACGGCGTGCATGCCGACGATGATGGCGGTCGCCGCGCACGCGCACGTCGCGCACACGACCCATCCGCGCCTGCGTTCGTCTGGCGTGTAGAACTGCTCGATCCTGCGGAACGTGCGCTGGTAGTCGTGGAGATCTTCCTTCGTGTGCCTGAGGATCGTGTAGCCGATGAGCACACCGATGATTTCGACGATGAACGATTCGGGGTGCCGTTGCACTTCGGGCAGTTCGACGAGTTCGTGCGTCATGAGCCCGACGAGTTTGTCGAGTCCTTTGATGATCTCCTGCACGTCCGCGGTGTTGCGTTCGGGCAACAATGCGAGGAAATGCCCGATCGCGAATCCGAGGATGATGATCGCGACGGCGTTCGCGGTGCGCCATGCGCGCCGCCGGGAGAGCCCGTCGTATCCGAAGTAGTCGCCGTGTACGGCGATCCGTTGCAAGGACTCCTTATGCGATGGCATCGCGCATCTCCTGTTCATCGGCGGCGTCGATGTAGATGCTGCAGGTTCCTGCGGGGCATGTCAGCGTCCCGTGTCCTTCCTTGCCCATCTCCGCTGGGGCACCCGCATGGCAGATGTCGACGAGTGTCCGTGCGGCAAGCGCCTCGCTGGTGACCTCACGTTCGATCGGCGTGTCGGATGTGTTGAGCACGACACAGACGGGGTGCTCACCCGCAACGCACCAGCACAGCGAATGGGCGCTGTCGCCGGGCTGTTCCTCGACACGGTCGCCCAAAAGATGCGCGCGGATCCATACCATCGCGTTGAGCATCGGCATCGGCCGGATGCGGTCGTGCGGCACGCCGTACAGGTCGCCGAAGAACACGCATGGGTATTGCGCGTCGCGGAGCAGCACGTATGCGTAGGCGAGCGGTTTGAACCAAGGCTGCACCCATGATTCGAGCGCCTGCCCCGGCTGGGTGTCGTGATTGTCGACGAACACGCATGCAGAGTCCGGCTCCCGCTCGAGCAATGTCGCCCCGCTCAATCCGCGCAGATCGAAGTCGTCGGGGTTGTTCGAGGCCTGTTCGAAGCGGAAGTGGAGCGCGACGTCGAACAGGGTCATGCAATGGCCGCAATCATGCAGGTATGCGGCCAGTTCATCCACATCGCCCGACCAGTACTCGCCGACCGCGAAATCGGGATGGTTGCCATGCTCGCGCATCGTCGTAAGCCATGGCTTGAAGAACTTCGCGTCGATGCTTTTGACGGCGTCGAGCCTAAAGCCGTCCGCGCCGGTCGTCTCGGTGTACCAAATCCCCCAATCGGTCAGTTCCTTGACGACTTCGGGTTCGTTGACATCGACATCGTCACCCATGATGTAGTCGAAATTGCCGCATTCGTGGCTCACGTTGTCACTCCACTGCTTGCCTGCGAAGCGCATGATGCCGGTGCTGCCGTCGTTGGCGGTGTAGTCGGTCCCGGTGAAGTCTCGCCAGTTCCAACGGAACGTCGAATACGCGCCGTCACGTTCGGGGAAATCGTAGACGGTGTCGAGTGTGCGTTCGATCGCCGTCCTGTCGTTCACGGTACGGTCGTCGACGTCGACGACGTGCGCAGTGACGCGTTCCTCACCGTCGGCGCCCATCCTGTGGTTGAAGACGATGTCGGCGAGCACGCGCAGGCCGTGGCCGCGCAATGTGCGGATCGCGCCCAGATAGTCGCCGCGTGACCCGTATTTCGTCGGCACCGAGCCTTTCGCGTCGAATTCGCCGAGATCGTACATGTCATAGACGCCGTAGCCGACGTCCGCGTCACCCGCCTGTCCTTTGTACGCCGGCGGCAGCCATGCCATCGTGAATCCGGCGGCGGCGAGGTCCTGCGCCTGCGCCGCAATCCAATTCCACAACCCGTGGTCGTCAGGCAGATACCATTCGAAGCATTGCAGCATCGTTTCGTGTTTCGCCGTGCCAGCCGTCATATCCGTTTGTCCATTCGTCGGTACCTGTGTGTGCCCCATCGGATTCCATGCTAGCCGCGGCACACGCCGCTACGCCCGTAGCTTGGTTCTGCGCGTCACCGCGCGCAGGCGGTGACGAACGAACGGAACAGTCGCCGGCTCGGCTCATCCACTGTGTAGAGGAATTCGGGATGCCATTGCACGGCACGGAAGTATGTGGCCGCCGGCCTGTCGATCGCTTCAACGAGGCCGTCCTCGCTCACCGCCATCGCGGTAAGACCCTCCCCCAACTCGCGTATCGCCTGATGATGGTAGCTGTTGACCGCGAGGTCGTCGACGCCGAGTTCAGCGAACAGTGGCGTTCCTGTTTCGATGTGCACACCGTGCACGGGACGGTCGTATGGTGGTCGCTGATGATGGTCGACGCCAGAATCGAATTCGCTCGGCAGGTCCTGGTACAACGTGCCGCCGCACGCCACGTTCATGATCTGCAGACCACGGCATATGCCGAACACCGGTTTGTCGTGCGCGAGCGCGAGGCGCAGCAACGCGAGTTCCATCGTGTCGCGCTCGGCGTTCGGCACGACGTTGTCGAACCTTGGTTCCTCCCCATACTGCCGCGGCTCGACGTCATGGCCACCTGTCATCAGCAGCCCGTCGCACATCGTGAAAATCTGCTGTATCTCATCATCTTCCGTCGTCAATGCTGGCATGAACGGCACGGCGCCGGCTTCGCGCAGCGCATCCATATACCCGGGCAGCATCCACAGGCTTTCACGTTCGTCGTCGACGAGCGGCATCACGGCGATCACGGGTTTCATCCACATCCTCCTCATGCTCGAATTGTCACAGCCGCGTCCCAACCTATCCGGGTTCGGCATACTGCCGGTGACGAGCCGATTACAGCCCTGTTTCGGATAGTGCGATGAATCATTCCCGCCACACCCGGTATCCTATGGGCATGGAATCCACAGCATCGCAGCAGGAACCGATGCGCGAGGCAGCCGCGCGTTTCGTCGAACAGCACGCCCGTCCACTTGAACTCGCGCAATACCGCGTCTTCTTTGCCGAAGATGACCCGAATGAAGTGGTCAAGGCGCTGCTTCCATTCCAGAATGCCGACGGTGGATTCGGCCACGCCCTCGAACCGGACAATTGGAATCCCGACTCCACACCGATCACCACGAACGATGCGCTGTTGCGGCTGTACGACGCCGGAGCGCTCGACCTCAATTCGGATACCGCCAAGCGCATCGCGCAGTATCTGCTGTCGGGAACGGAATTCGACCCTCACGCCATGCGTTGGCGCTTCGCGGTCAGTGGCAACATCGACCATCCGCATGCCATCTGGTGGGAACGCCATGGCGATGGCATCTTCGGGTGGAATCCCACGGTCTCGTTGGCCGCGTTCCTCGTCTGCATGCATGCGGAAGGCCCTTGGGAGACACTGCTCGCCGAGGCGTTCGACACGTTGGAGCAGTCCGGCGCGTCTTCCGGCGACGAACTCACCTGCTTCATATTCGCATGGGAACTGCTCAACCGTGAACAGATTGAAGGCATCATTGACGTCGACCAGTCGCGCACCGCGATCATCCGCGCAATCGATGCCACCGTCTGCCGAGACACCACACGCTACAGCACCGAATACGTGACAATGCCCTCCACGTTCTTCCGCAGTGCCGACTCACCGTTCCTCGTGGCATCCTTCATGCCGCTCATTCAGGCCGAGCTTGAGACACTGCCTGCACGACAGGCTCCGGACGGTGGGTTCGACATCAGCTGGCAGTGGCATACCGATTACCCGGAGGCCTTCGCGCAGGCCCGCGATTGGTGGCGCCCGCGCGTCACATTGGACAAGCTCAGGTTTCTCACCACGTTCACGAAACGTGGATGAGCCTTCGGTGCCATGCTCGCGGAGCCCGGAACGGGTAGAATAAGGGATCCGTATCCAATGCTGTCAGGAAACGAGGAACCATGGTGGATGAGGCAATGGAACAGGCGCTCGCGACGATGCCGAAATGCGAACTGCACCTGCATATCGAAGGGACACTCGAACCGGATCTGGCATTCGCGTTCGCCAAACGCAACAGTGTCGCATTGCCGTGGGCGAGCATCGACGAACTGCGCGCGCAATACGAGTTCGAAGACCTGCAGTCGTTCCTCGACCTCTACTATGCGTTGATGAGGACGCTCAAGACGAAGGATGATTTCAAAGACCTCATGGTCGCCTATCTCACACGGGCGAACGCGGATGGGGTCAAGCACGCGGAGATCTTCTTCGATCCGCAGGTGCATGTGTGCACGAATGGTTTGGATTTCAACACGGTGCTCGACGGTCTGCTTGAGGGAATGATGATAGGCCGCGAGCGCTTCGGCATCACCGGTGGCCTGATTCTGAGCATTGTGCGCGACATGGATATCGATTCGGCGGACATGATCCTCGATCTGGCGCAGCCGCGGAAAGACGAGATTCTCGGCATCGGCCTGGATTCAGCGGAAGTGGGCTATCCGCCGGACCGTTTCGTCGACCAGTTCGAGCGGGCAAGGTCGTTTGGCTGGCATTGCGTGGCGCACGCCGGCGAAGAGGGGCCCGCGGCGTACATCCGCAATGCGCTCGATCTGCTGCACGCCGAGCGCATCGACCACGGCATCCACATCCAGGATGACCATGAGTTGCTCGAGCGCGTCGTGCGCGATGGGATCCCGCTCACCTGCTGCCCGTTGTCGAACCTCAGGCTGCAGGTCGTGCACGATATGCGCAAGCATCCGATCCCTGAGTTCCTGCACGAAGGACTCATGTGCACGGTCAATTCGGACGATCCCGCGTATTTCGGCGGTTATGTCGCCGCGAACTATGCCGCGCTCGCCTCCATCGGCATGTCGATGGAGGAATTGGCGGCGCTCGCCGGCAACTCGATCGACGCGTCGTTCGCTTCGGATGGGCGCAAGGCGCAGCTCCATGCGGAGCTCGCCGTATGGCAAATGGAGCGTGGACTCTGATCATTCCTCTGCAGCGGCATCAATGAACAATCTCATGTGATGCATCGATGCGTCAGTGATGATTCCGCGCAGTGCATCACCATATTGCCTGCTGAGATTCAGCACCAAACCCTGTTGTGGCCCGCTCCAGGCATCGTAAGGCAATTTGATGCCATCACCGGTGATGAAATCACAGTAATAATACCGGTGTTCATCGAATCCCGCATGCACGGTCACCACGCCGCCCATGTAGATGTCCCTATCATCATATTCCACTGGTTGTGGAGGATGGCCATCATTGCACAGTTCTTCCGCTCGGCCGTATACCGACAATGGGAACAGTTCGATCTCCCCGACCACCGCGATTTTCCTGTCGTGATTGGTCAGGAAAGGAATGCCTTTGCGTAGATAATCCTCGTAATCTCCACATGTGGGCATGTCAGTGGCCTCCTCGAGACGTTGCTTGTATTCTTGGTCAAACCAATGCATATACAGTCCGCTCAGCACCATCATGCATACCGGGTATCGTTCATTGCCCACAATCACTGCATCGACGCCACAATACGGGCACAATGCAGTGTCGTCCTCCCCGTCGTCTTCCTGCAGCCATCGAGATACTTCATTCCCCGCGAATATGCCACCGCAGTGAAAGCAACCGCAGCGTGCAGAGCCCTCCACTATGGTTCGGTTATACGCGGTCTGGCCGTTGAGCTCGTTTTCATCATCGAATCCCATGGGAGGAATGCGCAATGACGTATCATCAGGAAGAATATTGGGATTTGTCATGATTCAGCACCATAGTATGGGATTGCGGGTTTCCAAGGATGCGAGCAGTAGCCGCTGCAAGGAGCAAGCCATGCCACGTGCACATTCATCGCGTGTGATCCGAATGAACTGTTCGACCTCGACCAATGTTGCCTCGGTTTTCTCTACGGGATACTGGCCACCATTCGCTGTAGGGAGCATATGACCAAGTAGCGGAAGGACTTCCTTGCCACCAGCTTCTTCAACCGCATCCTGAAACACCCCATACATGCCCCACGTGCCAATCCATTCGGAGCAATACTCACCATTCTCATGTTCACAACAATCCTCCAACCACAGGGTGAACTCCTCATTCAGCTTTCCGTACCGTGCGTGATAACGACGCCAATCGTATCGTATCGAAGCAGTGTCAAGCGTGCGGGACGCCAGATATCCATCCTCATCGATGTACAAGTCGGTCACCGGCACTGGCCCCGGCTTCAATCTGCCATCCTCAAAGCATCGACATCGCACCCTTGCATCCAAACCCATCGTTGCCTCCCGCCTCGTCAGCCGTCTGCTTCGGACGCCCAACTGTTCTCCGGGGCATCGAAGCATCTCTGCTTGCCCTCATTGCATATCGCTTCATGGGTAATGTCACCCTATATTATCGAATAGCGATCTATATCGACATGCATTGCTTTATATTCCGGAATCCCCCGTGTGGTCATCGCAAAGGTGCGGAAGTTCCATGACCGCCCATCACCGACACCCGCTGAAGCATAAAACGGCACGCAGCATATCATTCGCCGGTCTCATATGGTTCGACACGCGCCGGCGACGCGCGCCTGAGTGCATCGACCATCCTTGGACTCAAAACAACGATTCCCTCAGGACCATCATGAATTCATGAAAGACAACAACATACTCTCGACCGAGTCGTATGTTATTTCATTTCGATATATCACCATATATCACCTTGTATTCGGTTATATCAACGTATATTCGTGGATGTCTGTACACACCACATATCCATCGCTGTACCATGACATCATGAGCGCACATGAGATAAACACCCGTCTGATCATCGTCGAAGGGCTGCCAGGCAGCGGCAAGAGCACGACGGCCGCAATGGTTGCCGCCGAACTCGAAGCGCGGGGGAAGGACGTCGTCTGCGTCGACGAAGGAGCCGCGAACCACCCCGCCGACGTCGGCGACTACGACTTCCCTGATTTCGCGAGTGAACGCGCCACGATACTCGATACGTGGCGCGCGTTCGCGGCCCACGCCGAAACTGATACGACCTATGTATTCAATTGCGTCCTGCTGCAGAATCCGATGTGTGAGACGATGATGCGGTTCGGCATGAACGAGGATGAGTCACGACGGTATATCGGTGAAATCACGGCGATCATCGCGCCGCTGCATCCCGTCATCATCTACATCGACGAACCGGACGCGAAGTCGGCTATTGATGGTGTCCTCGACGAACGCGGCGATGGTTGGCTCAATGCCGTCATCGACTACCACACGGCACAAGGGTACGGTGAAGCGCATGGGTTGCGCGGATACGAAGGGTACATCGCGTGCCTTGAAGAGCGCAGAGAGCGGGAGCTGCGCATCCTACGTTCACTTCCAGTTGACAGCCACATCATCGCGCCGTTGAGCGATGCCAAACGGATATCGGCATTGGTAAATTCCATAGGCTGACGCGCCCCCATCCTACAGCCACTGGATGAACGCGGTCTTGTCGGTGCTGTTGTAGCCGGCATGACGGTAGAAATCGAGGGTCTTCGGATCATGGGAGCCGGTGAGCAGCATCATCTTGTAGCAACCGGCCTGTTGTGCGAGCGCTTTCGCATGGTTGAGGCATGCGGTCGCATAGCTGCGACCACGCGCATCGGCGCGCGTCACGACGTTCTCAACGAACGCATACGGACGTACGCCACGCGTCAGATTCGGAATGATGACGCATACGCATGAGGAGACGATGTCCCCATCGTGCTCGCATACGATGAGATGATGGTCGGGATCGGCGAGGATGCGCACCCACGTGTCGCGCAGACGCCCGTCGTGTTCTGGAATCGACTGTTCATGCAGGTCGAGGTACAGCTCGAGCAATGCGTCAAGGTCCCCTTCGTGTGCTTCCCTGATATCCGTCATGCCCCGTCTCCTTCATCATCATGCCCGCCTTCTGTATGACCGCCCATATTATCGCATCACGCAACGGCGCGTCCATGCCATCTTATGACCGTGGCGGCTTCCTACGAACAAGAACGCCTTTCCTATTCTCTGTCTCATTGTGCACGCCGAAGATGAGCCGCTTCTCTTCCTCGGTGCAATCGATCAGAATCTTGATCTCTGAATCCCTTTTCACCAGATTCGCCACACAGATGATCGCATCGATGCCGCACAAGCCTGTTCCCACCCAGACATCGATCCCGCTTCCGTCCATCGACGCCGTATCGCGCAGATACCCATAATCAACCGGATAGATGGAGTCGGGGTATCGCGGATGGCTTGTCCCTTTCGGCCTATCAATCACGATCGTCGACGTGGCGGCCAACTCATCTAGGATTCTCCAGTAGCCATCTTCCTCCATCGTACCGGCGCGGTGTGCTCCCATCCCCTCGGCCTCCCGCATCTTCCGTTTCCCCCTCCCGGTTCATTCGTAATGACGCCCAGTATGCCGCATAGAGGCAACATGATGGACGCGCCAGCCATGCTCTTTCCCGTCTCCCGTTTCAAAACCGCTTGGAATGTCGGCAAGCGTTTGCGTCAACTCCTCCCGCGACGTGAATGTACGGATGCGCACATCGTGATGCGCAGCGGCCTCGTCCAGTGCGGCGATCATCTGCGGACGCCGCCGGGTGGGGAAGCCGATGATGTACCGCCGGAACTCCTCATCGAATTCATGCTCAACCCACGGCATATCCTCATGCTTTATGCCAATACGCCGCTCGACGCCCTCAAGGCACACACCGGTGGGGAAATCAAGGAAGAACACAGTGTCGCAATATGCAAGTCGTATCGGCAACGTCCGGGCGAAATTGCCGTCGATGATCCACTCGTCCTGCTCGAGGATCATCTGCAGACGTATGTCGAATTCCTCACGCGTGATGGTCGTGCGGTCTGGCTTATGCCACAGCATGTCCAGATAGTACAGCGGCAATCCGGTTGCATCGCGCAGCCGGCGCGCGAACGTGCTTTTGCCCGCACCGGGGCATCCGATGACAAGTACGCGTCTCATATCACCTACTATGCCATGGCCTTTTGTCCACCCCGGTCCATGCAGGCGGCATGCGGCTGCTATCATGAAGCTGAAAAATCACCCGGAACAGGAGATGCGCCATCAACGAACCATCCTTCTATCAGCTTCTTCAGATGGATGCCCATGGGCTATGGGCGAAAGTGAAGGCGACCACGGAACCGCGAACAAAGGCTCGTCTCATCTTCGCCATGTCAATCAGGAGCATTCTGCTCGTCTCCTTCGCCGTCGTGTTCATCGGCGGTTTGTCGGCGGTGTTCGGCCCCGATAACTCCGGGCTGGCCGTGGCGGGATTCTGCATCCTGCTCGGCATCAAGCATGTTCCTTATGGATACCGCGCCACGGACAGTGTCATCGCTCTGGCGTTCGTCTTAGCGGCCATGGTGTGTGGGGGACTGGCGGCCCAGGCATGGCCGCCAGTCCCCTGTCTGATGGTGAACTTCCTGCTCATCACCGTCATCCTGATACTCGTTGCCGACGAGCCACTGATGGGCAACGCCGGGCTCTATGTGTTCGGATACCTGTTCGTGAGCCAGACGCCTGTGAATGGGGAAGCGCTCGCAAGCCGGTGTGTGCTGGCGTTGCTGCTGTGGCTGGCATGCAGCGCCGTGCTCCTGCACAAGCACCACGGGAAGTTCCAGAATGTTCGTTTGTATGACATGCTGGCTGCATTCAGCGTATCCAGCGCAAAGGGACTCTGGCAGATCAGACTGTCCGCAGGGGTGGCCATGGCTTTGCTCATCGGGGAACTGGCAGGACTGCCCCGAGGCGTATGGGTGGGCTATGCCTGCATGTCGGTGCTTCTCCCCTTCGGCGAAGCGGGAACGAGCCTGCCAATGCGAGCGCTGCAGCGCATAGGCGGAGTTGTCGTGGGATCATTGCTATATGCCGGATTCTCGCTTGTGGTACCGGCCGGGTCCCGCATCCTGTTCGGCCCCATCGCAGGCATCTGTATGGGATTCTCCAGCAAGTACATGGTAAACAACGCCCTCAATTGTTTCGGCGCCCTCCTGCTTGCCGAGAGCGTCTACGGCGTCTCCGGATCTGTGACGTTGCGGATCTACGACAACATGATTGGTGTGCTCTTCGCGGTATGCTGCACCGTGCTGTTCTCACTTCTGGAACGCCATGCCTCCTCCGATGAAGCACCGGCAACCGACCGCACCAAGCCGTCGACGAATATATAATTCCCATTCCAGACGGTGCCTGTCACAGTGCGCATTCATCCAAAAAGAAAGGCCTGCCGAACGTACTTCGGCAGGCCTCGTCATGCCCAGAGGGTCGCACTCACTCCCACTCAATCGTCGCCGGCGGCTTCGACGTGCAGTCGAGCACAACACGGTTGATCTGGCGGCATTCGTTCGTGATGCGCGTCGAGATCGTCGCGAGCACGTCGTACGGCACGCGCGACCAGTCGGCCGTCATCGCGTCCTCGGAACTCACGGGACGCAGCACGATCGGCATACCGTACGTGCGTTCGTCACCCTGCACACCCACGGAGTGCACGTCGGCGAGCAGCACGACCGGGCACTGCCAGATGTCGCGGTCCAGACCGGCCTTCGACAGTTCCTCACGGGCGATCGCGTCGGCGTCGCGCAGAATGTCGAGTCGTTCCTTCGTGATATCGCCGATGATGCGGATGCCGAGGCCCGGGCCCGGGAACGGCTGGCGCCAGACGATCTCGTCCGGCAGGCCGAGCTCGGTGCCGATCGCGCGCACCTCATCCTTGAACAGCGAGCGCAGCGGTTCGATCAATTCGAACTTGAGGTCGTCGGGCAGGCCGCCCACATTGTGGTGGGACTTGATGTTCGCCGCACCGTCACCGCCACCGGATTCGACGACGTCGGGGTATAGCGTGCCCTGCACAAGGAACTTCACTTCCTTGCCTTCGCTGCCTGCGTCCTCGATGACCTGACGCTGTGCTTTCTCAAACGTGCGGATGAACTTCTCACCGATAATCTTGCGCTTGGTTTCGGGATCGGACACCCCCTTGAGCGCATTCAGGAAGTCCTCGGAGGCGTCGACCGCGATGAGCTTGATGCCGGTGGCCGCCACGAAATCGTGCTTGACCTGTTCCGCCTCGCCCTTGCGCAGCAGGCCGTGGTCCACGAACACGCAGGTGAGCTGGTCGCCGATCGCACGGTGTACGAGAGCCGCGGCGACGGCGGAATCGACACCGCCCGACAGGCCGCAGATGACCTGCGCGTCGCCGACCCGCTCCCGGATCTTCTTGACCTGATCGTCGATGATGTTCGCGGCGTCCCAGTCACGGCCGATGCCAGCACAATCATGCAGGAAGCGTTCGATGAGCGCTTGGCCCCTCGGGGTGTGCTTGACCTCTGGATGCCACTGCACGCCGTAGAGCTTGCGCAGCGGGTCCTGCATCGCGGCCACCGGCGCACCCTCGGTGTGTGCGAGCACCTCGAAGCCCTCGGGGGCTTCCTTGACAGCCACACCGTGGCTCATCCATATGGTTTGCTCCGATGGCGAGCCGGCAAGGATGCCGTCGGGATCGTCGATGACCGTTTCGGTCTTGCCGTATTCACCCAGTGCGGCCTTGTCCACATCACCGCCGAGTTCATGCGCCATCACTTGGAATCCATAGCAGATGCCGAGCACCGGCACACCGGACTCGAACACCTTCTTGTCGATGGACGGGGCGCCGGGCTCGAACACCGAGGCGGGGCCACCGGAAAGAATGATTGCCTGCGGGTCCTTGGCGAGCATCTCCTCGACCGGCATGGAATGTGGTACCAACTCCGAATAGACGTTGGCCTCACGCACGCGACGGGCAATCAATTGCGCGTATTGGGCGCCGAAATCAACGACGAGTACAGGCCCTTGTGCCATAAGTTGAACCCCTTAATACATAGGTATGTTGTGGCGTGTAATTGACATACTCCATTGTGGGCATGCAAGTAGACAAGCCGGCCCATACAGGACCGGCATCGGATTGCAGGGCTACTGCGACGCCTGATTCCTCGCAATGTGCGGTTTACTGCAACACGCCGCCGTGCATTGTGTCCAATCGAACGGGATCAACCATGCACATACGCTTGCAATCATTGCTATTGCAGCGTTCCACGAGGGTCGAGAGGTAATTCCGGAATGCACAATTCAACTGATAAAGCTTGCAAAAGAGGTAAGAAATATCACATTTACGCACACACATGCCCAAAAAGAAGCAAAAAGTCAGAGAGTACACGTAACATGATTCTCGATTGGACACGGGGTTCCTCCCCAGTGGGAGGACATGCGGATCCCGTGGCCACATTGGAACAAACAATCGCACATATTGTGCAGGAGTACAGGAGTACACATGACAAATCCTGTTATTGGCACCCCGTGGCAGAAGCTGGATCGTCCGGTTTCCGAAGAAGCCATCGAAGGCATGGACAAGTATTGGCGCGTCACCAACTACATGTCCATCGGCCAGATCTATCTGCGTAGCAACCCGCTGATGAAGGAACCCTTCACCCGCGACGACGTGAAGCACCGCCTAGTCGGCCACTGGGGCACCACCCCGGGCCTGAACTTCCTTCTCGCCCACATCAACCGCCTCATCGCTGACCACCAGCAGAACACCGTGTTCATCATGGGCCCGGGCCACGGCGGCCCGGCTGGCACCGCCCAGTCTTACGTTGACGGCACGTACACCGAGTACTACCCGAACATCACCAAGGACGAAGCTGGCCTGCAGAAGTTCTTCCGCCAGTTCTCCTACCCGGGCGGCATCCCGTCGCACTTCGCCCCGGAGACCCCGGGCTCGATCCACGAAGGTGGCGAGCTTGGCTACGCGCTCTCCCACGCGTATGGTGCCGTGATGAACAACCCGAGCCTGTTCGTGCCGTGCATCATCGGCGACGGCGAGGCCGAGACCGGCCCGCTCGCCACCGGCTGGCAGTCCAACAAGCTCGTCAACCCGCGCACCGACGGCATCGTGCTGCCGATCCTGCACCTCAACGGCTACAAGATCGCCAACCCGACCCTCCTCGCTCGTATCTCCGACGAAGAGCTGCATGACTTCTTCCGCGGCATGGGCTACCACCCGTACGAGTTCGTCGCCGGCTTCGACAACGAGGATCACATGTCGATCCACCGTCGTTTCGCCGAGCTGTTCGAGACGATCTTCGACGAGATCTGCGACATCAAGGCCGCGGCCCAGACCGACGACATGACGCGTCCGTTCTACCCGATGCTCATCTTCCGCACCCCGAAGGGCTGGACCTGCCCGAAGTTCATCGACGGCAAGAAGACCGAAGGCTCCTGGCGTGCACACCAGGTCCCGCTGGCTTCCGCCCGCGACACCGAAGAGCACTTCGAAGTCCTCAAGGGCTGGATGGAATCCTACAAGCCGGAAGAGCTCTTCAACGCCGACGGCTCCATCAAGGATGACGTCACCGAGTTCATGCCGAAGGGCGAGCTGCGCATCGGCGCCAACCCGAACGCCAACGGCGGCCGTATCCGTGAGGATCTGAAGCTCCCTGAGCTCGACCAGTACGAGGTCACCGGCGTCAAGGAGTACGGCCATGGCTGGGGCCAGGTCGAGGCTCCGCGCTCGCTGGGCGCGTACAGCCGCGACATCATCAAGAACAACCCGGATTCGTTCCGCATCTTCGGACCGGACGAGACCGCTTCCAACCGACTGAACGCGACCTACGAGGTCACGAAGAAGCAGTGGGACAACGGCTATCTGTCGGCCCTCGTCGACGAGAACATGGCCGTCACCGGCCAGGTCGTCGAGCAGCTCTCTGAGCATCAGTGCGAAGGCTGGCTCGAGGGCTACATCCTCACCGGCCGCCATGGCATGTGGAGCACCTACGAGTCCTTCGCCCACGTGATCGACTCGATGCTCAACCAGCATGCGAAGTGGCTTGAGGCGACCGTCCGCGAAATCCCGTGGCGCAAGCCGATCTCGTCGGTCAACCTGCTGATCTCGTCGCACGTGTGGCGTCAGGACCACAACGGCTTCTCGCATCAGGACCCGGGTGTCACCTCGGTCCTGATCAACAAGACGTTCAACAACGACCACGTGACGAACATCTACTTCGCGACCGACGCCAACATGCTGCTCGCGATCGCCGAGAAGTGCTTCAAGTCGACCAACAAGATCAACGCGATCTTCTCCGGCAAGCAGCCGGCTCCGACGTGGATCACCCTCGACGAGGCTCGCGCCGAGCTCGAGGCCGGCGCCGCCGAGTGGAAGTGGGCTTCGAACGCCAAGAGCAACGACGAGGTCCAGATCGTCCTCGCCGCCGCCGGCGACGTTCCGACGCAGGAGATCATGGCCGCTTCCGACGCCCTGAACAAGGAAGGCATCAAGTTCAAGGTCGTCAACGTCGTTGACCTCCTGAAGCTGCAGTCCCCGGAGAACAACGACGAAGCCATGTCCAACGAGGACTTCGCCGAGCTCTTCACCGCCGACAAGCCGGTCCTGTTCGCGTACCACTCCTATGCGCAGGACGTCCGCGGCCTCATCTACGACCGCCCGAACCACGACAACTTCCACGTCGTCGGCTACAAGGAGCAGGGCTCCACGACCACGCCGTTCGACATGGTCCGCGTCAACGACATGGATCGCTACGCGCTCGAAGCTCAGGCTCTCGAGCTGATCGACGCCGACAAGTATGCCGACAAGATCGACGAGCTCAACGCGTTCCGCAAGAAGGCGTTCCAGTTCGCAGTCGACAACGGCTACGACATCCCGGAGTTCACCGACTGGGTCTACCCGGACGTCAAGGTCGACGAGACGCAGATGCTCTCCGCGACCGCGGCGACCGCTGGCGACAACGAGTGAGCCTAAGGGTTAACGCTTCCCGGTAATCAGCATACAGGGAATCAGGGCGTGTGGAAATTCGTTTCCACACGCCCTTTTCATATCATCTGAGCATACGTTCTCTGTCACAGGTACGACCCGCGGCCGGGTGAATTGCCACGTGACCGCCAATGCGTACAATGGAGGAGTGCGTGCCTTTCCCGCACGCGCAGCCATGCACCACCCCGCATGCACGCAACGTAGCATGCATCATAAGGAGTCATTGTGAGCCTCAAGAATGTGAGCATCATCAGTCCCGAGCCAGGCAATGGACGCAACGTAGTCGCGCTCGGTCTTGTTGCCCTGCTCGCCAAGACCAACGTCACGAGCGTGTTCCGCCCGGCTGTCTCATGCACGGAGACTTTCACCGACACACTGCTCGACTATGCGAACGCGCACCAGACCCGTGAACAGGCCATCGGCGTCACCCTGCGCGATGCACGCATCAACAAGCAGAGCGCTCGCGCGCAGATCGTCAGCAAATTCATCGATACGAACGCCCAGCTCAATCCCGCGGTGCGCGTGATCGTCGGCAGCGACCGCAATGACGTCGGCGACCCGGAACGATTCAGCTTCAACGCCGACGTCTCCGCCGATCTGCAGGCACCGGTATTGCTGACCGTCTGCACACTGCACCGCACACCCCAGCAGGTGCATGAGACGATTGAGGCCTGCACCGAGGTCATCGTCAACGCCGGCACCAAGGTCATCGGCGTGTTCAGCACCGGCTGCGACGAGAACCAGTGCACTTCGCTGCGCACCTATTTCCATGATTACGACGTGCCCGTCTGGACAGTGCCGTTCCTCGATCTCGAAGAGAACGCCACCCCCGACGACGCCATTGGCTCCTTTGCCGCGCATGTGCCCGCAGACGAACTGCTGAGCACCCTGGACTCCCCCTTCGTGCCGCCGACCACGCCGTACGCCTTCCAATACGACATCCTCGCACGCGCCAAGAAGAACCGCAAGACGATCGTGCTGCCCGAAGGCACCGACGACCGCATCATCACCGCCGCGAACTATCTGCTCGAATCGAATGTGGTCGACATCGTGATCATCGGCGAGCGTGACGAGATCCTCGAGCGTGGCAAGAAGCTCGACCTCAAGTCGCTCGACAAAGCACGGTTCCAGTCGATGGAGGACGAGCAGCTGCTCACTGAGATGATCGACAAGCTGTGCGAATTGCGCGCCAAGAAGGGCATGACCCCTGATGTGGCCCGCAAGACCTTGCGCGACCCAAATTACTTCGGCACGATGCTCGTGGTGCTCGGACAGGCCGACGGCCTTGTCTCCGGCGCCATCAGCTCGACCGCCAACACGGTGCGTCCGGCCCTGCAGCTCATCAAGATGAAACCCGGTACGAAGTCTGTCTCCGGTGCGTTCCTCATGTGCCTCAAAGACCATGTGTCCGTGTTCGCCGACTGTGCAATCAACCTCGATCCCGATCCGGAGCAGTTGGCAGACATCGCGGTGCAGTCCGCC
>ERZ778503.1020-NODE-1020-length-21475-cov-5.745985_pt1 | contig 21475 bp, 19 predicted proteins | sample MGYA00510047_ERZ778503 | MGnify/ENA primary metagenome ERZ778503 (study PRJEB29527, sample SAMN07138965) | mouse gut metagenome | material: feces | host: mouse | place: China:Nanjing | collected 2016-01-25 ... | reverse complement strand
TAATTTATAATTCGTGTCGTGTGCTTTTGAACCAAACGCCCAAAAATAAAAATATGAAATATAGCAAATACAACTATAGACAAAAAAATATTGAAAGCCTTCAAATAAGCTGGATATACCAAAACACCAATTCTTAAAATATTACAAGTAATCCTATCTATTGTTCATCATTTACCAAACCAAAATGCAATGATTTCCTCTGCACTGACTGGTGCCATATCATTGGCATCCACCCCCACATCATACCGCAAAATTCCGTTTTGTTTATTCTTAGTATTGTACTCCTTATGGTTGTGTTGGTGTCCATGCAACATAACTGCTTCCTTTCCAAAACCATGCCATTCCAATATAGGATAGTGAAATAATACAAATTGTGTATTTCGATATGATATTTCCATATAATCACGGACAGAAACAAATAGTGATTGGTCAAACGACGTACAATCTACAAAATTATCATGATTTCCCCGTATAAGGTATTTCTTCCCTTTTAAAGAATATAATAATGCAGATGCCATCTCAGCACCTTTCATTGTAAAGTCACCAAGAATATAAATCTCATCCTTATATGTTACTTTATCATTCCAATTCTTTATCAAACTTTTATTCATTTCTTCCACGGTATGAAATGGACGCTGTGTATGTTTAATAATTTTCTCATGGTAAAAATGCAAATCCGCTGTAAAATATATCACTTGTTGGCCTCCTTACGGATTGTATTTCATATTATTCGCTCCAAATAACGTTATGTTTCACTCACTTTCTTGATAATGCTACGATCTTCCTATATATCTTCTTTATTTTGGGGAAACATTAATGTTTTCTTCCATATCCAGTTGTCACCGCCACTATCAGTATCACCATCATACAAAGAGAATAAAAATTTACAAAAGGGATTGACGCTGGCGCTACTGCAAAGTCCTTTCCAAACTGGGCAGACTGTTGTGCTGGGATTACGCAATGTACTGTCCAAGGTGACAGAAAACAAAACACACAGCCTGTACAATCCAATAGGTTTGCGCGGCGATATCGATTGATACCCGCTTTTTCACCAATCTCATTCACTAAATCACCTAGTGCCACAATTGCTACGGAGATAACTCCTGTGACCATGCTCAATATGCCAGCCGAAAACACAATGGCAATCTCCGCGCTGCGTTCATTTTTTGCAAAACGAGCCAAAAACATTCCCACATCCTCAAATAGACCACTGCGTTCCACTACTCCAAGCAGAGCAAACACTGCAATCAGCATTGCCATTGTACCTGCTGTCCCCATAATCGCTTCTATAATTGCCCCTGATACAGAAAACCCACCAGGAAAGGAATCTGGTCCTTGTTTCCCAAAACAAGACCTGCTGACTCTGACCGACAAATTCTATTATAACAGGCAGAACATGGAAATGCTCTGCCTGTTATACTTACAAATACATTTTAGCTGTCTCTTCCGCCAAATGAAACTTTTCCTGAATTTTCTTCAAAATAATGCTGTCTGCAATTTGTAAATCCTTTAATGCTGATACCATAGCTATTATTCCTTCCTGTCTTCCTTCCTGTCTTCCCTTTTCAATTCCTTTCTCTTCCACACCCTTACTTAAATTACACATAAGCGACACCTCACTTTCCAATGTCTGAGTCATTCTGATATGAAAATCTTCCTCCAATATCTGGCACTTGTCCTGTGAACCTGTCTCCGTGGACAGAAGCACATTCAACAGTTTCAATAAATCCGTACCCGAATCTTCCTCTTTCCCAAGACAAATCATAACAGCCGCCATCAAATCATAATCTGCTTTTCGTTCCTTTACACTGCCCGCCAAATTTTCTTCCGCAATGTAATAACGGGTAATGCTATTTTCACGGCTCTTTGGCGGATTCATACAAATCCATATGCTATATACTTTTTTGATATTCTCATAGTGAGAATTTGTAAACTCTGTTCCATATTGGGCGGAAATCATCCGGCTACAGTAATAGATTCCCCTCTTTATCAGCGGATACCCCGGATAAAAATCATTCTGAGCTTCAATATTGATAATTAAGCGAATTAATTCGGCGGATACAGGAGCGATTGCAAGAAATCGAATATCATAGAAAATCGTCCCTTCTGTCAGAGAAGTATCTTCATTTCCAGCTCCCTGTATCATAGAAACACAGTTGGATTCATCCGGGGCAACTGCCACTTCGCCCACCTGCGGTGTACCTTCAATATATTTTTCCGCAATCTCTTCCACATCACAGTCACGGTATTCTTCCAGGCAGTTCTTCATAATCCATGCCAGAATAATCTTTTCCGAAAGCAGCCGCTTGCAGGCCGCATCATAGTTAGCTTTCTCGTCAGCTACACGGATATTTTTCGCTATGGTAGTATCTGTATTCATGGCCTCACCCCCTGCTTTTACTGATATTTTATCATATTTCATACGAACAGGCCACAATATTTTTCAGTCTTTTAAAATAACCATTTTATTCTGATAGCACTCCGCAGACACGCTGCAATCAATCTACGGTCTAATTACGTCACCGCTTGCAAAAAAACAACAAAATATGAATATACGTTCTATTATTTCCCAATAAAAGCAAAATAAATCTTAGTTTTATGGAGGATTGAAAATAAGTGCAATTTTTGTTTGTAGGATTTTAGTAAACAGCACACTAAAAAGGTCTCCTGTTTTTTTGCACTTATTTTTGGCTTTTTGAAAAAACTATAATATTTCAGTTATCCTTCCGCACAGAAATGGAAAGAACACAATTAAGAAATTACAAGGATAATAAGATACAACATCTGGATATCGACATTTTGAAACGCCTGTGCTATGTATTAGAGTGTAATCTGACTGATTTGATAAAATATATCCCGCCAGAAGAAACACAGACTCCGCAATAAAAACCTACGTTGTAAGAACTTTATTGTCATGAACAGTAGGAAGCCGCTTACCTCCCATGGGGATAAAATACAACTCTTATTCTCTTTTATTCCCAAAAACTCCCGTTCCCTTTCGCCTTTACTTATGATATGGCTCTTTATTAATAATCCGAAAACATCGATAAATCTGTTCCATTAAAATGACCCGCATTAACTGATGTGGGAATGTCATATCTGAAAAACTGAGTGTTTCCTCAGCACGCTGCATCACGCTATCATGCAAGCCCAAAGAACCACCAATCACAAACGCAAGACTGCTCTTTCCACTAATTCCCAATTGTTCTATATGCTTTGCCAAATGAACAGAATCTCTCTTTTTTCCATCAATTGTCAGTGCAATACAATAGGTATTGTCATTGATTGCCTTTAGAATGCGTGTCGCTTCTTTTTGTTTAATCTGCGTCTCCTCTGTCTCTGATGCCTTATCTGGAGTCTTTTCGTCTGCCACCTCCACAATCTCTAACTTACAGTATTTTGAAAGCCTTTTCTGATATTCAATAATCGCATCCCGAAAATATTTTTCCTTAATTTTTCCAACTGTAATAAGTGTTATATTCATTGTATCCTATATTAATAAACTTTTGCTTATTTTCCTTTCATAATACTTCAAAATAATTTATACAGATGATTTCTCTATAACTTCTAATCAGTTTTCCTCAAAAATCTCAGCATACAGCTCCTCGCACAAGGCATCAAGATAAGATGCATTTAGACTGCCAAACTCCTGTGTCACAGTAGTTTTGATACCCTCAAAATACCTAAAATATTTCATTTCATCAGGAGTGCCTTCCTCAAACCACACACCCTCTCTAATCGACTCTGCTGTGATATGTTCTTTTGCCCATATCTTAATTTTTTCTGTTAAATCCTTTTCCACAGCAGCTTCCTCTGTATATTTCTTCGAGGACCTTAACGACAAAACGCCCGTCACAATAAATACGACAAACATTGTACCCATTACACCATAGGTAATATATTTGTTAGAACCTGCAATCTGGAACGAAAGCACACCTGCTTCCATCAAGATAAACACAACAATTCCTAACACACCTATCAACAAAAGCGTATAAGCAGAACTTTTATAGTCCTCTGCCTTTGCTTTTTTGTCCTGATAAACCTTTATATCATCATTTCTGTCTGACATGTACCAATCCTCCTATTTTTAATAAATATAGTCTCACAAATTGCAAAAATAACCTGCACAAATTGCGCAGGTTATTTATCATTGCATTTTTTTTATATATCTATTTTCATAAGTCTGTTTATTTTCCAGACAAATAATTGTGAATGCCCTTAGCTGCTGCCTTTCCTGCTCCCATCGCAAGGATTACAGTTGCTGCGCCTGTCACTGCATCACCGCCGGCAAATACACCTTCTTTTGATGTTCTACCAAACTCCTCATCAGCGACAATACACTTCCATTTATTTGTCTCTAATCCTTCTGTTGTGGAAGAAATGAGTGGATTTGGAGACGTTCCAAGAGACATAATTACTGTGTCAAGTTCCATCTCAAATTCACTGTTAGAAATCTCAACAGGTCTGCGTCTTCCCGATGCATCTGGCTCGCCAAGTTCCATTTTAATACATTTCATTCCTCTTACCCAATTATTTTCATCTTCCAAAATCTCTGTTGGATTGGTGAGTAAGTCAAAAATAATGCCTTCTTCCTTTGCATGATGCACTTCTTCTACTCTCGCAGGAAGTTCCTCCTCGCTGCGTCTATACACAATATGCACCTCCGCGCCCAGACGTAATGCTGTTCTTGCCGCATCCATCGCAACATTACCGCCACCTACAACAGCAACTTTTTTGCCACGCATAATTGGGGTGTTAGTATTTTCATTAAACGCTTTCATAAGATTACTTCTGGTCAAATACTCATTTGCAGAAAATACACCGTTTGCATTTTCGCCCGGAATCCCCATAAACTTTGGCAGTCCTGCACCAGAGCCAATAAATACAGCTTCATACCCTTCTTCTTCAATTAATTCATCAATCGTAATAGACTTGCCAATAATTACATTTTTTTCTATTTTAACACCTAAAGACTCCACGTTGGCAATTTCTTTTGCCACAACTTCCTCCTTCGGAAGTCTAAACTCTGGAATTCCATAAACAAGCACACCGCCAGCCTCATGAAGCGCCTCAAAAATTGTGACATCATATCCAAGCCTTGCAAGGTCTCCCGCACAAGTAAGACCTGCTGGACCAGAGCCAATTACTGCTACTTTTTTACCATTTTTTTCTTTTGCAGGTTCTGGTTTGATATTATTCTCTCTTGCCCAGTCAGCCACAAAACGCTCTAACTTACCAATAGAAACCGGGTCTCCTTTAATACCCCGAATGCATTTCCCTTCGCATTGGCTCTCCTGTGGACACACACGTCCACAAACAGCGGGCAATGCTGAAGATTGACTAATAATTTGATACGCCTCTGCAATATTTCCAAGTTTCACTTGCTCGATAAATGCTGGAATATCAATCGCCACAGGACAACCTTTAATACATTGGGCATTTTTACAATTAATGCAGCGAGTTGCTTCCTCCATTGCTTCCTCTTTATTATATCCAAGACAAACCTCATCAAAGTTTTTCGCTCTGACAGTTGCCTCCTGCTCTCGTACTGGTACTTTCGTTAACACGTCCATTAATTTTCACCTCCGCACTGACCACATCCGCCATGATGCGTATCACCTTCCTGCAATTTCAACATCAATCTTCCTTCTGTTGTCTTATAAATCTGCTGACGTTTCATCGCCTCGTCAAAATTTACCAGATGTCCATCAAATTCAGGGCCATCCACACAGGCAAATTTTACTTTGTCACCAACCGTGACACGGCAGGCACCACACATACCTGTACCATCTACCATAATTGGATTTAAGCTGACAATTGTAGGAATTCCAAGCTCTTTTGTGAGCTTACATACAAATTTCATCATAATCATAGGTCCTATTGCAATACACAAATCATATTTTTTGCCTTCATCTACAAGCTCTTGAATTGTCTGTGTAACCATGCCTTTGCGCCCATAAGAGCCATCATCTGTTGTGACATATAGATTACCAGCCACTGCCTTCATCTCTTTCTCTAAAATCAACAAATCATGACTCTTTGCACCGACAATAACATCTGCTGCAACACCATTGTTATGTAACCATTTTACTTGCGGATAAACTGGTGCTGTGCCAACACCACCCGCCACAAAGAGAATCTTCTTTTTTGCAAGTTCTCCTTTGTCCTCGCTGACCATTTCTGATGCGCAACCCAACGGCCCCACAAAGTCGTGGAAAGAATCACCTGCCTTTAACGCTACCATCCTTGTAGTTTCAGCACCCACTGTCTGAAATACAATAGTTATTGTTCCCTTTTCTCTATCATAATCGCAGATTGTGAGCGGTATTCTCTCTCCGTCCTTATCCATTCTCACGATTACAAACTGCCCTGGCTGACAATTCTTTGCCACGCGCGGCGCTTCCACTACCATAAGATAAATATTGGTAGTGAGTTCTCTTGCCTCTAAAATCTTGTACATTAACTGCTTCACCATACCTTTCTTATTAACTCTGCTACAATGGTAACAGTCTAGCCTTCGACTTTCTGTCACAAACATCAAACCACACATAATCACTTCGCGATGACAAAGCCATATACCGCGACTTGATGCACTCAACCACTACGCTATTTTACAGACTTTGCAGCAAGTGCAAAGTTCTGTGCTAAACTGTAACTAAAAATATTTTTTTCACATCTTTATCATTGTATCTGAAATATTTCATAATTTCAACTTTTTTCTCATTTAATACTACTCTAAAGGCTGTAAATGATATACTCCCTCATCCGCTTTATAGGCCTTAAATAAGTCTGCTGTATTTACATCAATCGCATAAATCTCATTTGTATCTTGCACATTCCCAGCAGTATCCACATACATTTCGTAGACAATATAATACATTGTTTCATCTGCTTTATAGAGCGTTTTTATTTTATACTCATTGTTTCCTGGCTTGTTAGATAAAGTTCCATCAATATCCAACAGTTTTCCGTTTGCCAATAAACTATTTTTTAATACCTGTAATGCAAGTTCTGTATCAAAATTTGCCTGCGTCCCAAGCTGATAAGAACGATTGACAACCTTACTACAAAGCCCTGACGCATCATAGGTAATAAAAGCAAAATTACTGACACCATAGGGCATCTCTATTGGATCTCTATAACGAATGCTATTTCTGTCTGGAACAGAACCATCTATGGTATAATATACACTAATTCCAGCATCATAAAGCGCAGTTATCAACACTGGTTCTGTATAAGTCCCACTCTCTGGTTTTATTACAGGACTATCAGGTGCAGACCGATTGATAACATAATGCTGCGTGACTATTTCACTCTCTATTTTATATGCGTTTACAAAGACAGCTTTTATCACATAATCTCCCGTCTCAAGCACTATTGGTGTTTCGTATATATTTGAATCCTTTGTTGGTGTTGTACCATCTAGCGTATAATAAACCTTTCCAGGTGCATTTCCCTTTATTGTTATGGACAACATTTCATCATAAACACCACCCTTTTTGTTAAATTGTGGTTTAAATGCTACATAATTATTATATTTAGAAAGAATATGTGGCATATCACACTGTTTTAGAAGACGATTCATCTCCGCATATGCTTTCTTGGACGCATAAAGTTTCAACAATCTGTCATAAACTTCTTCTCTTTTGGGATACTCTGTTCCCATGTTTAAAATTTCTTCTAACAATGTGATTGTTTCTTGTTGTTGTCCATTCTTTTCATTGTATTCTGCAAGTAATAATCGCACATCCAAATTTGTTGGCTGGATAGCAAGCGCTCTCTCCAAATAACTTATTGCGCTAGAATAGTCATCCTCAGCAGCACATGCAGTTGCTTTATTGTACTGATAATCAAAAGAATGATATCTCTGGTCATTGACAGAGTGAATGGTAAACGTAATAATAACTGCTGCCAAAATCATAAGCATCAAAACAATAATAATAATCCGCAATTTTCGGACGCTTTTTGATTCTGTTGGAAAATAAGCACTGGGTTCGTTTATAATATCCTCCTCAGATTCCTGACGAGATTCATTCTGTATCAGCTCCTCTGCTGCCATATCTTGAAGCATATCACTTATGGATTCTTTTAGCTTGTCTTCAAGCTCTATATCAAAGTCGGGTACGATTTTAACTTCTTCACCACAATGTTCGCAAAGCAGGTTCCCTTCCTTCAACTCATTTCCACAATTTGGACACTTCATGCTTTACAGGCTCTCCTTACTCAACTTAAAATAATCCTGTTATCACACCATTCTCTGTCACGTCAATCTGATAGGCAGCAGGATTTTTGGGAAGTCCGGGCATTGTCATAATTGCCCCAGTCAGCACAACAACAAATCCAGCACCTGCTGACACATAGACTTCTCTAACATTCACAGAAAAACCTTCAGGTCTTCCCAGCAACTCTGGATCATCAGAAAGTGAATACTGTGTTTTTGCCATGCATATAGGCAGATTGCCAAAACCAAGTTCTTCTAGCTTCTCTATTTGTTTTAAAGCAACGGGTGCAAATACAACTTCTCCAGCTCCATAAATCTCCCTTGCGACACATTTAATTTTCTCACTAATTTTAAGTGTGTCAAGATAGAGCGGTGCAAATTCACTCTTTTTTGTCTCCAAAGTATTGAGAACTTCTGTCGCAAGCGCAACGCCGCCTTCTCCTCCTTTTTCCCATACTTCCGAGAGCGCAAACGCACAATTCCTGTCCTCGCAAAACTTTTTTACAAATGCTATCTCAGCCGATGTATCAGATATAAATGCATTTAACGTAACAACCACTGGCACTTTATATTTCTGTAAATTTTCAATATGCTTTTCCAAATTTACAATGCCTTTTGCCAGTGCCTCCAGATTTTCTGTATTTAAATTGCGCTTTGCCACACCACCATTGTATTTCAATGCGCGTATTGTCGCTACTAGCACAACTGTATCTGGTACAAGTCCCGCCTGACGACACTTAATATCAAAAAACTTTTCTGCGCCAAGGTCCGCGCCAAAACCAGCCTCCGTCACAACATAATCCGCCATTTTTAAAGCAGCTTTTGTGGCGCGGACACTGTTACAGCCATGCGCAATATTAGCAAATGGACCACCATGAATAATTGCTGGCGTATGTTCCAACGTCTGAATTAGATTTGGCTTAATGGCATCTTTCAACAACGCTGCCATCGCGCCTGTCGCATGAATCTGCCCCGCGCAGACAGGTTCGCCAGCATAATTATACGCCACCACCATTCTGTCCAAGCGTTTCTTTAAATCTTCCATATCTTCTGCAAGACACAATACCGCCATAATCTCTGACGCCACAGTGATGACAAAATGATCTTCCCGCACAAACCCATCCATCTTATTACCCATGCCAACCACTACATTTCTAAGTACTCTGTCATTCATATCCAAACAGCGCTTCCATACAATCTGTCTAGTATCAATTTCCAGTTCATTTCCCTGCTGAATATGATTGTCAAGCAATGCTGCACACAAATTGTTCGCTGCTGTTATCGCATGAAAATCTCCTGTAAAATGCAAGTTTAATTCTTCCATGGGAACAACTTGTGCCATTCCACCGCCTGCAGCACCGCCCTTAATACCAAAACAAGGACCAAGAGAAGGTTCTCTAAGCGCAATCACTGCTCTTTTTCCCAATCTGCCAAGCGCTTGTCCAAGACCAACGCTTGTCGTTGTCTTTCCCTCCCCGGCTGGTGTTGGATTAATTGCTGTCACCAAAATCAGTTTTCCATTTTTATTCTTTTCTATTTTTTTTAAATATTCCTCAGAAATCTTGGCCTTATACTTTCCGTAAAGTTCCAAGTCATCTATTGTCATATCAAGCATCTTTGCAATTTCAGTAATCGGGTACAATTCCGCTTCCTGTGCTATTTCAATATCAGATTTCATCACACATACTCCTCCTTTGCTGCCAACTTCACAACAGTCTCTTTCTTTACCACTAAATCAATATTATTTTTATTTATTTTAATAGAATACCATTTATCCAAGCCTCTGTCTATTAAATTACATATGTTCTTCCAGATAATTTTGGAACTGATCCATACTCATCAAAATCCGACGTGGCTTTGTCCCTTCCTCTGCGCCGACCACACCTGCTTCTTCAAGTTGGTCTACAATCCGCGCGGCACGATTAAATCCAATCTTAAAAACACGCTGAAGCATACCAATTGATGCCTTTTCTTTCTCAATGACAAACTTCCCTGCCTCTGCAAAATAAGCATCCATATCACTGCCGCCAGATGCACCACCGCCAGAGATACTTGAAGAAGACTGCATCGTTTTAATCTTCTCTTCTATATCAGTGTTATAAGAAACATTGCCCAGCTTTTGATTTTTTAGAAAATCTACCACATCAGATACTTCTGAATCCGACACAAATGCCCCCTGCACGCGAGCAGGTTTGGTATAACCTTGTGGATAAAAAAGCATATCTCCCTTTCCTAAAAGTTTTTCTGCACCGTTCATGTCCAATATTGTACGAGAATCTACACCACTAGATACACTAAATGCGATTCGACTTGGCATATTTGCCTTAATTAACCCTGTAATGACATCAACTGATGGACGCTGTGTTGCAATTACCAAATGAATTCCGCAAGCTCTCGCCAACTGCGCCAAACGACAAATGCTTTCCTCGACTTCCCCGGAAGCCACCATCATTAAATCAGCTAACTCATCCACAATAATTACAATTTGAGGCAATTTTTGCAATGGTTCTCCATCTGGGGTTGTCTTTCCCATCTCCGCAGCCTTATTAAATCCTTTTAGATCACGCACATTCAAATCAGCAAACTTTTTATAACGGTCGTTCATTTCTGTCACACCCCAATTTAATGCTGCGGACGCTTTCTTCGGATCAGTTACAACTGGTATCATCAAGTGAGGAATCCCATTATATACACTTAACTCTACCACCTTTGGATCAATCATAATCAATTTTACATCTGATGGATTGGCTTTATATAAAATACTCATAATAATCGTATTGATACACACAGATTTACCAGACCCTGTAGCACCTGCAATCAATACATGTGGCATTTTTGCAATATCTGTGACAACTACTTGCCCTGCAATATCTTTTCCTACCGCAAATGCAAGATTGGAGGAAAAATCCTGAAACGTCTCTGATTCAAGCAAGTCCCGAAATGCAACAGCACTTGTCTCCTTGTTAGGAACCTCAATGCCAACTGCTGCTTTTCCTGGTATTGGCGCCTCAATTCGGATATCTGTCGCGGCAAGATTTAATTTAATATCATCTGTTAAACCTACAATTTTACTAACCTTTACCCCCTGCTCTGGCTGCATTTCATATCGTGTAACAGAAGGTCCCTGACTAATGTCAGTGATGGTCACTCTAACACCAAACGTCTGTAATGTCTGTTGCAAATGTAGTGCTGTTTCTTTCAACTGATTTGCAGAATCCCCTTTTTTGTTGTCCCCTTTCTTTAATAAGTTTATTGGCGGAAACAGATATTGTTTTATTGGCTCCTCCTCTATACTTATCGTTCTCTCCTGACGAATTTCACAAGTATCTGCTACTTCTAAAATTGTTGGTGATACTGATTGCGACAAAACGATGTTCTCTGTCATTGGTTCTGGCATAACATTCTCAATTTCTCCGTCATACAATTCCAAAAGATTACCGTCATGTACCATCCCATTTTGTATATTTGTATGTGATTCAAATGCATCCAGAAAAGAGCTTTGAACAGACACACCAGGATTGTCTGTAAAATAGTCAATCGTCCCCAAATCTGCTTCGTCATCATAAACCATATCACTTTCTGACACTTCATTGTAGCATGTTTCACTTTCAGGCGTTTCATTACAAGAAGCCACATCATAAGGTGTTTCCTGATATACTGCTTCATCACAAGATATTTCCTGATTTATTGCTTCCTGATATGTAGTCTCATTGTGCACTCTTTCACGATAGTCTTCTTCCTGATATGTAGTTTCATTATATGGGCGCACCTTAATATCCTCATAGACATCTGCTGTCTCGGCCCCATCTTCTAAAATAACAATTTCATGGATATCTTGCCATGTAGTGGGTTCTTCACTTTTTCCTGCCTTGAGCGTTACAGAAGAACTTGACACCACACCTCTCGCTCGTTTATCCATCCTGCGAACCCTCTCCTGAGGAATCATTTCTGGTTCTTCTTTTCCTTTTTTTTCCCGCTTTGGACGTATCTTTTCCGCATACTTTGGTTCCTCCTCATAAGCATCATAATCTTCATATTCCTCTCGTAAGCCTTCCCGCATTCTTGCAGCATCTTCTCTTGCCGATTCCCAAATATAAGAACTGCCTTTCTTCAAGCTGGATAGAAAACTTTTCTCTGTAATAAACACAACACTAATAATACCAAGTACAATAACTACAAAAATAGTTCCGCCGATTCCTATAAGTGTATACATTCCATGCGCAATAAAGCCAAAAAGCACACCTCCACCCGCATGATGTTCCGCGGAAGTCTGGTACAATTCTGATATTATAGAACCGCCAGTAAGCAGATTTTCCTGTTTCATAAACAAATATGCTAAAATCCCTAATAAAAATAATAGGATTGCAGCGCTGACCATTTTCACAATTGCAACAGTATTTCCTTGATTGGAAATTCCGAAAGCAAATCCAAGAAAAATAAGAATAGGAATCAAATATGCAAGCAATCCAAAAATTCCAAACATAACATTTCTTATTCCAGTGCACATTGCACCACCAATTAGCCCAGTCACACACAAAAACATAAAAATTGCCACTGCAAAGATTACAATTAGCATTACCTCATTTTTAACTGCAATATCAACGTTTTTTCTTGCAGATGCAGAAGATTTTTTTCTACTTCTTGTTCCAGCGCTTGTTCTTTTTGTATTTTTCGATGTACCTTTTCCTGTACTTTTTCTGCCTCTCGATGCACTATTTCCTGATGTCGATGCCATGATTCTTTCTCCCCCTAAATGAGTTTTACATGATATTATAGCACTATTTTTCCTATTTGTCATATTTTATTTTAAATCCACATAACAATTGGCAACCGTTTAGACATTATAAAAAGCATCTTATCAAGATGCTTTTTATTGTATGGCTATTGATTTTTTGCCTCAAAATCTTCAATGTATTGAATCAGCAGTTTCACCGTTCCATCCACTCCAAGAATACTACTGTTGATTGATAAATCATAGCTGTCTGAACGTCCCCATTTTTTTGTGGAATAATAGTTATAGTAGCTTTGTCGCTGTCTATCTTTCTTCACTATCATCTCACGTGCTTTATCTGCATCAACCTCATATTTGCGCATAATTCGCTCCACTTTTGCATCCTCATTTGCATGGATAAAAATATGTAGACAGTTTTTGTATTCCTGCAACGCATAATCCGCACAGCGCCCGACAATCACACAAGCTTCTTCCTCTGCAATCTTTTTGATTGTATCGAACTGAGCCATAAAAACTTTGTGACTAATCGGCATATCTACAAACGAGGAAGAATTATATCCAAACGTATATGTATCCATAACCAAATTATAGAGAAATGAATTGGTTGGCCTCTCGTCATGATTCCGAAGCATTTCCTCACAGAATCCGCTCTCCTTCGCTGCTCTTGTAAGCAATTCTTTATCAAAACATTTTATTCCATAGTAGTCAGCAAGTTTTTCTCCAATTTCATGTCCTCCAGATCCAAACTGACGTCCGATTGTAATTATAGTCTTCATATACACCACCCTTTCTGACAGACATTTTTATTGTCTAATATTATTATATACTGATTTAGCAAAAATTTCAAACGAAACTTTAATACCTATTCTCAACGCTAAAGTATAGTTAAAAGTTTTTCAAAATAGTCTGGCAGAGGTGCTTCAAATTCAACATAACAACCGCTTCTTGGATGAATAAATCCGATTGTCATCGCATGTAAAACTTGCCCTTCCAAAGAAAACGGTGATTTTCGATTTGTATAAACGGTATCGCCCAACAGAGGATATCCAATACTTGCCATGTGTACTCTAATTTGATGCGTCCTTCCTGTCTCAAGCTGACACTCAATATAGGTATATTGTGCAAAGCGCGTTAACACTTTATAGTGTGTGATTGCATGTTTTCCATTTTTATCATTGATTGCCATTTTTTTTCTGTCATTTGGGTGTCGTCCAATAGGCGCATCGATTGTTCCTTGATCATCCTTTATAATACCATAGACAATCGCTCTATATTTTCTAGTAATCTGATGTGTTTTCAGTTGCTCTGCAATGGCATGATGCGTGTCATCATTTTTGCAGATAATAATCGACCCAGTTGTGTCTTTATCAATTCTGTGTACAATTCCAGGACGCAAGACGCCATTGATTCCAGATAGCGCTCCTTTACAATGATACAATACCGCATTGACAAGCGTTCCCTCATAATGTCCAGGAGCTGGATGCACAACCATATTCTTGGGCTTATTGACAATCAAAAGATCTGTGTCCTCATATAAAATATTCAGTGGAATATTTTGTGCTGGAATATCGGGCTCCACAGAATCTGGAATACAACAGACTACCTTATCTTCAATCCTTCCCCTATAGTTTGCTTTAACCACAGCGTCATTCACAAACACATTGCCCTCTTTAATTATTTTCTGGATATAACTTCTTGATAAATCCGTCAAATAACTACTGATACACTTATCAATACGCTCATTTTCCATTTCTGGCAATATATCAAATACTACTTTATTCATACCACACCAATTATTTATATCTTGGTAACAGTTTCACCATGCAAAATTAATTGTATAAATTGTATGTGAGAGTTTGCTCACTAAAGACAATTTGTACAATTAATTCTATCAAGCGAATGCCTGTCATAAAATAAGTCGCCAGCAAGACCGAATAGCATTAATGAAAATATATATTCTGGCGGCTTATGAATGGCATGGCTAAACTGTTATATATTTTAACTTATATTTTGATTTCTCTATTTCCAAAATAAAAATTCCAAATCAGATTCCTTATAAGCGAACAATAGCAAAATCGCCAACATTATCGCCGATAAAGTCACATAAATATCAGCCACATTAAATATCGGAAAATTAATCAAACGAAAATATAAAAAGTCAATTACATAATCATATCGTATCCTATCAATTAGATTGCCAATTGCTCCACTTGCGATAAACACAAGCGTAATGTGTAATTTTGTATATTTCTTTTGATAAGGGGTCTTTATTAATATATACCCAATCGCAATAAGAACAATCATTGAAATCAGCACAAAAAAAACTTTTTTTCCTTGTAGTATGCCAAATGCAGCACCACGATTTTCAAGATATTGCAATTCAAATACCCCATTCCACAATACCCAAGGGTTCTGATCCTTTAAATTGACCACTGCAAAAAATTTTGTAATCTGATCGACTGCAATCAGCAAAATCATAAACAGTATATCAACTGCCAATAATTTTTTTTTCTTTTTAATCATTTCTTTTTATGAATCCCAATCCTCGTCTGTGAAATAAATTTCATTAATGCCAGCTAAGATTTCCTCCTTAGTGACAGTTGTGTCAATCATAGCTTTTCCAACCTTTTTTAACAGAATAAATTTAATTTGATCACCCTCCATCTTCTTGTCAGAAGTTGTCAGTATATAAATCTCCTCTGGATCAATCCCTTCTATAGAAATTGGAAGATTAAATGGTACAAACATATCTCGGATTTCATAATATTCATCCTTTGACAATAATTCTCGCTTCCAAGAAATATATGCCGCAGCAACACAGCCAAGTGCAACACACTCTCCATGTGTCAACTCGAAATGCTTTGCTTTCTCAATCGCATGACCAATTGTATGACCAAAATTAAGAAGTGCACGCTCTCCCTTCTCTGTTGGGTCCTTCTCAACTACCAATTTTTTGCAGGTACAGCTTTTATAAACCATATCTTCCAAAACATCAAGATTTCTCTCATGAATTTCATACATGTTATCAATAATCCACTCATAAAATTTCGCACTTTTAATCAGACCATGTTTTAGAACTTCTCCCATTCCTGAATAATACTGTCTGTCGTCAAGCGTCTTGAGTGTTGACACATTCATATACACCAATTTCGGCATATAAAAAGCACCTATCATGTTTTTGTATTGTTCAAAATCCACACCAGTCTTACCGCCAATACTACTGTCAACTTGTGCCAACAGCGTTGTTGGGATCTGTACAAAATCAATACCTCTTAGATAAGTAGCGGCCACAAAACCTGTTGTATCACCAACCACGCCACCTCCAAGTGCCAGTAACATGTCCCTTCGCTCAAACTTATTTTGTATCAAATACGTATAAATATTCTTGACTGTATCAAGATTTTTGCTCTGTTCTCCACTTGGAAAATCATAAACAAAAATCTCCTTACAACAATTTCGCAAAGCTTCACAAACCGCATCTGCATAAAAGTTCTTAACCCTAGAATCCGTAATAATACACAGTTTTTTCTGTTGTATCTCAAACTGCTCTAGCTCTTTTGCTAGGCTATTAAAATCCTGTTCATAGACAATATCATAGATTGGTTTGCTGTTCATATTAATTGTTAATCTCTGTGACATATTAATCCCCCATGCCGCCTTTGGCGGTTCAAATCGTAATGGCAAACGCTGTATTTTGCGTTTTTTTGCCTGAAACTTAGTACTTCTGCTGCATAATTCCTCTCTGCATGCCGGACACCGTCAGCGAACCGATAAATCGGTTTGATGACAAATTTCACTTGGATGCCCATGCGCATAAAAAGCTCCCCACTTTCTATTACAAGTGGGAAGCCTACCCCTTTTATCCCAAAGCTCCTAATATAAAATTGCTATATTAAATCACTCCACGCGAAACTGGTACATCAAATGTTCCTGAAAATATCTCCTGAAAATCTCCCGAAATATCAACACATGCAGGTGTAATAATAAATATATAATTGGAAATTTTCTGAAGATTTCCACTAATTGCATATGTAGAACCAGAAGAAAAATCTATAATCCTCTGTGCAATCTCAACATCTAATCCTTCTAAATTCAATACAACTGTACGATTCGCTAAAAGTGTTTCTGTAATCTCTCTGGCATCTTCCACGCTGGTAGGCTTAATCACACATACCTCCATCCCATTTCCAGGTGCACGTTTCACTGCGCGGATCGGTGTTACTTTCTGTGACGACTTTTTAACTTTCTCTACAGGTTCATCATAATCATCTTCATTGCGAACTATCTTCATCGGTTTTCTAACTGTGTTGTCGATGATCTCCCCCTCATCATAAAAATCATCTTCATCATAGTCTTCTTCTTCATTGTTCAAATGTAATGCGTCTAAGAACTTGTCCATTACTCCCATAGTCATTTTCCTTTCTCTACGGCATATACTGCCTTAATCCGAAGATACCGGTCCCGACTCTGACACAGGTAGCCCCTTCTGATATAGCTACTGTATAGTCGCCTGTCATACCCATAGATAAAATTTCCATATCTATATTATCAATGTTTTCTTTCATAATGTCAACCGCTATTTTCCTTAATTTACTAAAAATCGGTCGGTTTTCTTCAGCATTTTCTACAAAAGGCGCAATTGTCATAAGGCCTTTTACTCGAATATTAGGCAATTTTGCAATATCATATACAAGCTGTTTCACTTCATCACAAGTCGTTCCAAATTTTGTTTCCTCGTTTGCCACATTCACTTCCACCAAAATTTTAACACACACATCTTTTTTGACAGCCTCTTTGCTAATCTCCTCTGCCAACCGTAAAGAGTCTACACTGTGAATCAAATAAACTTTATCCACAATATATTTTACCTTATTTCTTTGTAGATGCCCAATCATATGCCATCGAATATCTTTTGGCATCTCCTCAAATTTCTCTATCAACTCTTGTACTTTATTTTCACCAAAATCTCTACATCCATACGCATATGCCTCCTGGAGCATTTCCACAGGTTTTGTCTTGCTCACTGCTATCAGTGTCACCTCCTGCACGTCTCGTCCAACCTCTCTGCAGGTGACGGCGATTGTCTTCTCTACCGCCTTTATATTTTCTCTAATCGTTACATCTTCCATACAGTTCATTCCTTTCCGTCCACCGACATTTTAAAATAATTTCACTTGTATAATATTATTGATAGACAAAAGTATTATTGTCAACACTCGCCGCATCAAGCACGATACGATCATATACTGTTAGTCCATACTGTGTATTTGAACTGACAATTGCATACTCATCATTTTTTGCCAATATTGTAATCTGTTTAAAATCTGCATAGCCCTTATTCATATTGTATACTCCATCAAGTGTTCCCGACTTGCTGATTGCCATCTTATCTGTAGAATTTGGTTTACAGATATAATCTCCAACTTTTAGATTACTATTGTCCACATAAAATCCGTTCTCGTCAGAATTATACACTGTAGTCTCAACAAATTCATAGATCAAATTCCCGTTTTCATCTACCTTTTCCATAGAAACTCCATAATTCCCATTTGCTCCGCCTTTGCTCATATATTCCTCTGGAATAATAAAGAACTCTTTCACTGCAATAGAAGATATTGGTATTTTTAATCCCTGCTCGTCATGTACAGAAAGCTCAATATCTATATAGCGTTCTGTGCAAAAAGTAACACATGAATTGTTAAACTTAAGCTCAACATACTCTCCACTTGCAAGATGATGCACTACCACTTGCGCCCAAGAAATTTCCTGTGTTTTGATAAACTTAACTTCAACATATTTTTCTTCTTCTAATTCAGCCACTCTATCCTTCTCAACTGGTATCATTAGCGACCAGTTTTCATCTGTAACTAATTTGCCTATCGTCGCATTTTTTTCTATTAAATCATTGTTGTTAATTCTAGTTTTCTCATACTGTGTCTGATCAAACATTTCCAGCGTAATTTGTTCTGGAGTCAAACTCTCATATCCATCTGTACTATAGACAACATACCCTGTCTTGCCCGCTGTACACAAAGAAACCATTCCACCCAGATTGGATTGATTTAAAGTTTCCATACTTTCATACATATTGGTATTTACCAATTTCATAACAGAACCTTCTAAGTCGTACTTAAAATCATATACACTGTTAAATTCTTTGTTGTCAAATCCCCTGTCATAATGCACAACCTCCGAACGAAACTCTCCAAGTTCAGTGTCTGTATAAGTAGAATCATCCTGACGATTCGCATTTAAAAGAGAGGCAAGTTTTCCACTTTCATCAACAGAATATACTGTATCTCTTGTTGATACACGCTCCCCTTCTCTAATATAATAATTAATATATCCTGTATAGGAAGATTTTAAAATTTCTTCTTGTCGAATCGCAATCCCAGTATAAGTTTTGGATACAGAGAGAGAACCCAATTGAACCTCATAACCTTGGATTGGCTCCGACTTTAAATACATCACCAGAACTGCAATAATATAAACAAGCATCGAACCGAAAATTGCAAATTCAATTCGGTTCATTGTTCTTCCAGATTTATTTAGTTGTTTTCGATGTATTTGACGATTTCTAGAAGCCACGGGCATTCTCCATTCATTAAAAAAGCCTCGGTCATTTATTCCGAGGCTTCCTGTTTTTATGTACACGGACACGAAAAAGAACGATGCAACAAAAGCTGCTCACGTCCAGCGCACGAGTAGGGGAAGATAAGCCTTCCCTACTCGATTATAATCTATGTTTCAATCCATTATAATACTACAATCACCTTTGATTTTAAGCTCTCTGGCAAATCTGCCTCATCTATTGAAACACTTGCTATAATCTTAAACCCATATGTATCACTAATGGAATCCAGCTTATTTAATACTTCTTCTGCCTTCTCAAAGCCATCGATGCAGGAAATATTTAAAAATCCATCAAAGTAAACCTGCTGCAAATCATGGTCTTGAGAAATGATGCCACGAATGAAGCCAACGAATTCGTCTGCATTGGCAACCCCATAATCTTTCACATTAATAAGCCTTACCTTATTATTCAGTTCATACATATGATCATTGCCTTTATCAAGGTATACAATATTCCCAGAAGCGGTCGCTATTTCCTTATTTACCATATCCAGAATAATTTTTGTCTTGCCTTTTCCTTTTTTTCCAACTATAAGCTGCACCATAAGCAATACCTCCTAAAATTTATATCCTTAATGTAATTACTGTTTGGTCAGTTTTCTTGACCGCCAGTATAAATAAATGCACTATGTTAATTATAGTTGAATCATCCAAAAAAAACAACTCTAACTTTTAATATTGATAAAAAATTATATAGCAGTTCAACCTTTAACTTTCTGTTGCAAGCATCAACCCATACAAAACCAATTCATGATGTCTTGATACCTTTCAGCCTTCATAATTATTTTATAGACTTTACAACTAATACAAAATCCCATAGTTTGAACTGTTACAAAATCACTACAGCCATAAGAAAAAATTTATGAAATCTCACTTAATAAATCTGTCATTTCTGTATACATTACAGTTTTGTCTTTTGATTGCATAACAATTGCTATATAGGGATTTCCAGATTTATCCCTAGAATACAAAATCAAACAGTTTCCCGCTGCACTGGTTGTCCCAGTTTTTCCGCCAATCACAGTTACATTTTCTGGTGCAAACGCTTCTCCCTTTATATAAGCATTTGAATTTTGTATATCAATACTTTTTTCATTATTATTTCTGTCACGATATGTTGAAGTATAAGTGGCTGTATGAATTAATTCCAGAAATTTATCATACTTCATCGCTTCATTTGAAATCAGATAGAGATCATAAGCAGTCGTATAATGCTCTGGGTCGGTCAATCCATGTGGATTGGTAAAATGACTGTTTGTTGCCCCTAAACTATTTGCTGTGTCATTCATCAATTGGGCAAATCCCTCAACACTTCCACTTATGTGTTCTGCTATCATAATCGCCACATCATTTGACGATTTCAACAAAAGTGCATGAAGCGCCTGGTCCATTGTCATTGTGTCTCCCGCTTCAATTCCTAACTTTACTGCGCCTGATTCTTTAATATATACATTCTCTGACGCGGTTAACATATCATCAAGATTTCCATATTTCAAGGCGCACAATGCAGTAAGTATCTTGGTCAAACTTGCTGGATTCAATTTTGCATGAACATTCTTCGCATAGATAACTTTACTAGAAGAAATGTCAAACAGACCAGCAGCGCCGGCCTCTGACATATCTACATCTGTTCCTTTAATCACATCTCCCGCCGCAACACACAGCTTCGACGCGAATGTTTCCATTGTCTTTCCTTGTTCGTATGACGCAACAGAAAAACTAGAATTATTTCTGTTTCTATCATATGCAAACGTATATTCTTTTGCTCCACATCCTGATAAGTTTACTGCTAATAGAACAGGAAGCATTATCACACATACTACCCTGCCTAATCTATTTGTACATTTCACGCCAGTCCAAATCTCCTCTGTCAAGTGACTTGATTAAAA
>ERZ778503.1017-NODE-1017-length-21521-cov-7.071089_pt1 | contig 21521 bp, 29 predicted proteins | sample MGYA00510047_ERZ778503 | MGnify/ENA primary metagenome ERZ778503 (study PRJEB29527, sample SAMN07138965) | mouse gut metagenome | material: feces | host: mouse | place: China:Nanjing | collected 2016-01-25 ... | reverse complement strand
TCCCTTTGGGGCACTGTCAGTTACCTGTTGGGGAAGTTCAGACTTTCCCTTTGGGGCACTGTCAGTTACCTGTTGGGGAAGTTCAGACTTTCCCTTTGGGAAATTTCCACTGCACCCTACATTATCCTGTGCTAATGACTGCGCTAAATTGTTTTTCCATTCAGCAACTTTTTTGTCAATATTCTCTGTAATTGGGCGTATATGCGTAGTTTGAGATCCATCAAAGCGGTATTTTCTGACTTCTACAAGTTCCATTCCTCTACACGTCAATTTCTTAATTGCGCGGTCATACTGTTTTTTGGAAATTCTTATTTCCTGCATCCAGTCTTCCCTGCGTTTTGCAATCCAATAATGGCCATCTTTATATATGCCCGCTTTAATACCATTATTTTTACCTTCTGAGAACCAATACATAATCTGAGACAGCAGCGTTCCTGCTATCAGATCCCCTGTGATATCGATATATGCATGTAAAGTATAATTAAAGCTATGTCTAAAAAGATACTCAACCTTTGCATCAATTTCATCTTTGGTTAAACCTTGTTTTTCCATAAGTAATTCCTCCTATTTTCTATCTGTTTTTAAACCACATTGTACCAAGGGTATCCGTTAAATACCCTTTTCAGACCTCTATATATTTAAAATGTGTCAGAATCTGACACACTATTCTATATTATAGACAATCCCATACACATGATAATCCTGTTCAAAATCTATCACACCCTTCTGATGAGCGATTGTATGGTGCATTCGACACAGACATATCTTTCTGTTCTCTGTATCGTCATAGTGCCGCCTATCGTGCCCCATGCCGATTGCGTCCCAATGATGTATCTCTCCAGCTCTGCCGCATATTGCACATTTCCTATGTTTGATACATTGATACAAATACGTGTCAATATCGTCGGTTCGGTCCGAAAGCCGGTCAGATGCGATTACACCATATTCAAGGCAGAAATCTATAAGTGTATTGATAAAATCCCTTGCAACGCTCATGGAGCAGTCTGAAAGAGAAAAATAATCGCAGCTCGTCTTTGTGATATACACATACTTCATTACTTCTTTTGTTTCCTCTGGTGTATATCCTGTATATCCTGATATGTCACGCAACGTTGCATAGATTTTTCTGCGCTGGTCAGATGATAAAGTACGCCCATCAAGCAACCGCATGGAGACATTACTAATCTGCTTGTCCATTATCTCTGCTGCCAAGTCAGCATTTTCAAAATGGACCACAAGATCAGTACTACCATTATTGTCGCGTACTGCTGTTATCTTTCCATCTTCCATTGTCTCACTTCCTTTGTGCTTTCTACGTGGCGCACAGGCTCCCACACCTGTACGCCTTAACGGATACTACTGGGATTGTGATGCATATGCACCATGTACAAAGCACATATATTGTTTGTCCCACATGCCCCCTGCGCGGCACACAGGCATATTTCGTCCTGTGTCCGCTCCATATTAAAACAAAGTATTAGAAGCTGCGACACACCAGCATATGTGTCGCGCGAGAAGCATGTGAGCCTACTCATAGTTTCATAAGTTTCACTATTTCCTCGTCTGTCGTTTCCAACTTTGTAAAAATTGTCAACAAATCTCTGTATGTAAAATAACCTCTTGCCAAGCGATTGCAGAATGCTGGTTGGGTTATATTTAATTCTTTTGCCATATCTACTTGCCTAATATGCATTGCATACATTCTACCAACTATATATGCTGATAAATCTGCCTGCTTGTAATCCTTCTTTTTAATTGCTACCCTTGGCATATTAACCACCTTTCTTATTCTTCGGTTATATCTCATTTTGCAATCTATACACAGTTCTTACCATAAACTTTCTTTACAAAAGCCTTACAAGTCTCATCTGTCCTTCTTGTCCTCATTGCGCGTCCAGCACAACAATGACCTAAATATATTGGCGTATAATGCATATCTACTTTGATGTAATGCTGAATAAAGTTCTTACAGTATTCACAGTTCATTGGTGCGCTTGCGTTTGTTCCACATATATTCTGTAGTTCTTCTACCTGCGCCCTTAAGGATATGTTTTCTTGCTCAAGTTCCTTAACTTTGTCTGCTACCATTGTGTTTAACCTCCTCTATTAGTGTTCATATTGAGCACTATTTTCTATTATTATAATGCTCGATATGAGCACTGTCAATAGAATTTTTAATAGTGTACAATATGAACATCAAAATTATAGGAGGGACAATCTATGTCATTCGGAAAACGCCTTAATCTATCCAGAAAAGAGCATGGTCAAACTGCCCAAAATATGGCGGATATGCTTGGTATTGGTGTTCGCTCTTATCGCGCCTACGAAAGCGATGACAGAGAACCTTGTTTTGAAGCTTTAATCAAAATTGCTGATTTTCTCGATGTATCTACCGACTATCTTTTATGTCGAGATGAATTTCTCTCAAAAAACGCTGATTAACGTCAAAAATATCCTCTAACATATCCCATATCCAGATACCACCAAGTCTTTCTCCACTCTCTATCGCCTTGTAATATCGTTCATTTATTCCTAATTTGTCTGCCATCTGCTGTTGTGTCATGCCCGCCTTTTGGCGGGCTTCTTTCAAATTTTTTCTCATCTACGCTTTCCTCTTAATACATCTACAAATTACAAAATTAACTACCAATTTTTCCCAAAATACTATTCCATTTTACAATTTTGTAGTATACTGGACTTGTACTAAAATTTCTCCAGAAAGGAAGGTATTTAAAAATGCGGAAAAAACTTTTAAAATCAACACTATTGACTCTATTATTCAGTCTACTTTTCTCAATCAATGTCTTTGCTGCCGGACTTACACAAGACGCTGCAGGTATTCACTACCAGAATGATGATGGAACTTTTGTGAAGTCCTCATGGGTAGAAATATCCAATCTCTGGTTTCTCTTTGATGCAAACGGTGTCTGTGTAAATCCTGCTGGTGCACTTGCACCTGACGACACTGACGGAAATTATCAAATTGTAACTTCTTACACTCCGTTTGCTACCACAGACACAGCCTTGCTTAATCAATACTTGACAAATGGCAGCGTAGTGAATGTTAATGGTCAGTATTTCATGACTCCATCTGCTTCAACTGTTATTCGCAATGCAAACCGTATTACGAGCCAAACTGTACAGCAGATTCCAGAACAATCACTACAGTCAGAAACAACACAGGAAATTGTTGACGAAACTCCCAATGAACAAGAAAAAGTTACATATGTTTGGTTATCCGCTACAGGAAACAAATATCATAGTTATGACCACTGCGGCAATATGAATCCTAAGAAAGCCAGAAAAGTTACATTATCAGAAGCCGAAAGTCTTGGCAAAACAGCATGTAAAAACTGCTGGTAACATTTCTTTAAATAAAAACTGAATATTTCATCTGTGGCTGACCTATAATGTCAGCCACTTTTATTTCTTCGCAACATTTTGATAGCATCCAGTTCTGCACTTGTCTGCGCCGCCTTTATACCAGCATTAAATCCTTCTGCAAAAACAGTGACAATCGCAATCTGTGTATTGTTTGCTTTGTTAATTGTCTTGAAGATATTCTCAAGACCTGCTGCCTTTGTTAATTCCTTTGCTACCATATTGTTCACCTCTCTTTCAAGTTTCTTTAAAGCACATTATAGTGTATTAAAAGCACTTTGTCAATAACTTTTCGTTTATCAAAGAAACTTTTTTGTTGACCTTCAATGAAAAAAATGTTATTCTTGATTTATGGGGGTGAAAAATTACGATGAATGAACGCATTAAAAAGCTAAGAAAACAGCTCCATCTCACACAAGATGAGTTTGGTAATAAACTTGGAGTTGCCAATAGTTCAATTAGCAATATAGAAAAAAATAGATATGGTATAACGGACCAAATGATTAAATTAATGGTTAAAGAATTTGGTGTCAATGAAAATTGGCTTCGCACTGGTGAAGGTGAAATGTTTCCTGAATTTGACAGAGCTAATGCTATTGCTGAACACGTAGCCCAAATTATAAAAGAAAATCCTAGCTCTTTCAAAAGTCGCTTTATCTCATTCCTAATAAAAATGACAGATGAACAATGGAATTTCTTTGAAAATTTACTATGCAATTTTTTAAGGAGTGAAAACTATGAATGAACGTGTTAAAGAATTAAGAAAATCAATGAATCTTACTCTCGAAAAATTTGGTAACAGATTGGGTGTCGGAAAATCAGCTATCTTTAAAATCGAAAGTGGTGAAAACAGCTTGACCGACCAAATGGTTAAATTAATGGTTAAAGAATTTGGTGTCAATGAAAATTGGCTTCGCACTGGTGAAGGTGAAATGTTTCCTGAATTTGACAGAGCTGATGCTATTGCTAAACTTGCAGACGATATTATGACAGAAGTTCCAGACTCTTTCAAAAGCCGACTTGTCACAGCACTTGCGCAAATGACAGATGAACAGTGGAAAGTCTTAGAAGATATTACATATAAGGTTGTTGGTGGTGAATATCCTATGCCAAATCAGAAAGACTGACCTAATCTGATCAGTCTTTCTGATTCTCTTGTTGCTCTCTTTTTAATGTCAGTGCCAAGAACGTTTCTATCATTCTTATACGTTCTTCATTACAAATACGCATGAGCATAGCAACAATGTTTTGTTTCCTTTCTTCCATAGTATCACTCCTAACCATCTAATTTTTCCGCCTTTAAAAGATTCTTAACAAAATGATAAATCTCTTCCAAAATTTCTATATTGTCAATCTCCTTTATCATTCTGATAATTTCCTCTTTAAGTTCATCACAAGTCATCATATCTACATCTTTGTTCATTTCCGTTGCTCCTTTCATATTCATTATTCTTATATCTTGTTAATATGGTATCATAACACAACAAGAAAAATCTACCTGCATGTTTTCATATCTTATTTTTCAGATAAATTTCGTTAGATACCTACAAAAAAATAACCGTCATTTTTTCATAATTTACTGCATAATTACAAATAAATTTACAAAAATCAATAATACACTACTCTTTTCATACATCTCGTGTTATACTATTCTCATAAGTACAATTTTTGTTAATAAATTTTACACGGAGGTTCTTTATGAGCATCAATAATATTACCCCAGATACGGCTACCAAACAAGCAAATGATATAAAACTAAAAAACATTATACTTAAAGACGATATTCTAACTATACTTACTGAATCCGGCGATAAAAAATTTTCCGATCATATACAGAATTACATTTTGAAATTTTACAACATACAAACCCCTCTTATAGGAAAAAATTATCTGGAAGTTATTTTTTCACATCTGGCTTTAGACCAGCCTATTATCTTAAAGGCAAACGATAATGAGCCTACATTTGAAAAACTAAAAGATTTTTGCAAATATATGAAAAAGAATGCCAAGGTTGATATTGTAAAAAATAAAAATCAGCTTATCCAGCCCCAAAAAGGACACCCTATTTTATTAGTAGTAGGTATCCTTGCCATTATTTTTATATTATTTAGTGGAAATTCAGATAATACATCTGTTGATTCTGCTGTTTCTAGTCAATATGCAAAAATTGAAAACTTAGATATCCCAACAGAGTATAAGTCTGCGTTCAAAAAAGCTATTATTTACAGCGATACCATGTATATGTCAAAAGCTGGGATATATGAGCAACTCACTTCTGAGTTTGGAGAGAACTTTTCTTCCGAAGCTGCTCAATATGCTGTAGAAAATCTTGAAGCTGATTATAATAGTAATGCCTTGGTAAAGGCAAAAAGCTATAGTGATGATATGTATATGTCCAAATTAGGAATATACGACCAACTTATCTCTGAATATGGCGAAAAATTTACCAAAACAGAAGCACAATATGCTGTTGATAATCTCGATGCAGACTATAAACAAAACGCTTTGGAAAAAGCCAAAAGTTATCAAGATATGGGAATGTCGTCTAGTGAAATTCGTGATCAGCTCTGTTCTGAATATGGCGAAAAATTTACTAAAGCGGAAGCGAGTTATGCCGTTAAAAATCTTCCTAATAATTAATTGAATTGAAAAAAGTCTCTAAGTAATAAAGCTTTCGAGACTTTTTTCATACTCATTAGGCAGATTTATCTTCTCTAATAATGTCACAGTCGACACATAACACCAAAAATAAAATCTATATTTATGTTCTCAGATATTACATTTCAAGCAAATTTTGTCAAATACTAACAAAAAGGAGCTGTCATTTTTATAGTTTTTACAATATAGTAAATAAATAGTCAAATTTTTCCAAAGTACTATTATTTTTCTGACCTATGTTGTATAATTACAATAAATTTAATAACACACCATTTATGAAAGGAGGTAAAAATGAATAATAAAACAATTCTATTAAGTGGTGCTCATGGCGTTGGAAAGGGATTTTATTTGAGAAACACGCTTTCAAAATGCAATGCTTTTACAATATTAGAGGCCAGCAAACTAATTAGCCAATATAAAAAAGCTGATGATGCCGGATACAAAAAAGTAATTGATGTTTCGGATAACCAGCAAGTTCTATTAACTGCTTTAACCGCAGAACAATTAAAAATAACTGGCACTATCATTTTGGATGGGCATTTGTGCATATTGAATGCCTCTGAAGAAATCGAAAACATTCCTGAGAATTTTTTAAAAAAAGCTTCAATATGCGGAATTATCCTACTACAAGATGAGCCACAAAACATTATTAAAAGACAAAGTGAACGAGATGGTTCAGAACTTGAATATAACATTATAAAAATGATCCAACAAAAAGAGCTTGAATACTGTGAAGATTTATTATCTAAATATAGCCTTCCCTATAATATTATCAAACCCACTTGCAGCTATCAGGAATTTATTAAAATTATTAACGAAATGTGAGGTAAACTTATGAATCAAAATATCAAACAACAAAAGTTTTCTGATGTCAATTTATCCGATCCCTTCTTCTCTACGCTAAAAAATGATTATCCTAAGTTTGAAAATTGGTTTAATTCCCATCCTGACCGAAATGCTTATGTTCTATATGACGATACTAGAAACATTCAAGGATTCTTGCACTTAAAGAATGAGTCTGGCATTATTAATGACATCCGACCAAAAATAAATGCACCTAAAATCTTAAAAGTTGCCACTTTCAAGGTTGTAGCTCATGGTACTAAAATGGGGGAACAATTTATCAAGGTTATAATGGACAATGCTATAAATCAATCTGCTGATTTGTGTTATGTTACCATTTTTCCAAAACACCAAAACCTTATTAAGTTAGTTCAAAGTTTTGGTTTTGAAGAATATGGTGAAAAAGGAGATACCCTCAATCCCGAAAAAGTCTATGTAAAAGATATGCGAAAAATTACAGGCGACATTAATAAAGACTACCCCCTTATCAACAAAAATGGTACTCGTAAATATTTATTAAGTATTTATCCCCAATATCACTCTGTTATGTTTCCCGATTCTATTTTAACAACAGAAAACAAAGATATTATAACAGATATTTCGCACACCAATTCAATTCATAAAATATATGTCTGTTCAATGTCGCAAGTTGATGTATTAAAGTATGGAGATGTTATCGTTTTATACCGAACAAGTGACCAAAACAGAAGTGCCGAATACTCCTCTGTAGCTACTTCCATCTGTGTTGTAGAAGAAGTAAAACAACAATATGAATTTAGCAGTTTTAACGATTTTTTCAGTTATGCAAGTCAATACAGTGTTTTTGACCGACAAGATCTTGCTTACTGGTATGGAAGGGGCGGTTGTAAAACCATCAAAATGACATATAATGTTGCCTTAAGCAAAAGAATTGTACGTCATGATTTGATTGAAACAATCCGAATGGACCGAAATGCGTATTGGGGATTCATTCCAATTACAAACCAACAGTTTGAAGATATCATTTCCTATGGTAAAGTTAACCCCAAAATTTTTATTTGAAACATGTGTTCATTTTTCTTGCATATTATGAAATATTGGTGTATCATTATAGGGAGAATAATCAAAGAAGAAGGGAATACTATATGTGTGAAATATTATTATCAATAAAACCTGAGTTTGTAAACCTTATAATGTGTGGACAGAAAAAATATGAATTTAGAAAAAAACCATGTAAACAAAATGTTGACAAAATTATTATATATTCTACAAATCCCATTATGAAAGTTGTCGGTGAAGCCCATGTTGAAACAGTCTTAATTGATAAACCAGAGAATATATGGAATATTACTAAAGAAGAATCTGGTATTGAAAGAGATTTTTTTGATGAATATTATCGCGGAAGAGATCAAGCTGTTGCATATAAGCTAGAACATATTGTAAGATACCCCGAGCCTAAATCGTTAGCCGATTACGGAATATCCACTGCTCCACAATCATTTTGTTATTTAGGTCCCCAATATTCGCCACATTAGTTTATTTAAAGTAGTTAATCCTAAAAGGGGCTGTTGCAAGTAGATGAATAATCTATCAAAGCAACAACTCCTTTTTTATACCACACAAGCTGTGGACTTCGCACTCTAATTTGTGATATGATTTAACTACAGCCAACAAAAATAAGCCGCCCTAGTACCTACTAGAACGGCTCCCCAAATACCCTAAAAGGTACTTATTATTGCAAATATATTGTATCATCTTTAGGGTTTGTTTTCAATACAGAAAGGATGATAACATGAAAATTGAAAAACTTCCATCTGGAAGCTACCGGATTCGGAAAATGTACAAAGGAAAGACTTACACTGTTATAACAGATTATAAGCCTACACAAAAGGAGGCTTTACAGCTCCTGGCAGAAAAACTTGACAAAACTCCTGCCAAATCCGAACATTTAACCTTCAGGATAGCTGCAAAGAAATACATTGAAATGAAAAACAACGTTCTCAGTCCCAGAACCATCAAGGAGTACTCTGAAACTCCAGCTAGGTTGTCTGACACATTCAATGAACTTCAAGTATCTGATATCACTCAACAGGATATCCAAACAGAAATCAATATCCTGTCCAAAACCAAAAGCCCTAAAACTGTACGTAATTATCACGGCTTTATTTCGGCTGTTATAGGAACTTTTCGCCCCGATATGAAAATTCATACGACCTTGCCGCAAAAACTCAAATCTGAACCATATATTCCCTCAGATGATGATGTGAAACGTATCCTTACCAGTGCTCAAAACACAATGTATGAAATTCCACTCGCTCTTGCATGTTATGGACTGCGCCGCTCAGAGATATGCGCCCTCACAATAGATGATATCGTTGGCGATACTGTTACCGTTAACAAGGCAATGGTACTTGACAAAGATAAGAACTGGGTAATCAAAACTACTAAAACTACTGCTAGTACCCGAACAATCATTATACCTTCACATATAGCAGAACTAATTAGAATACAAGGCTATGTATATAAAGGACATCCAAACAGCATAACCGATTTTTTAAGTGCTACACAAAAAAAGTTAGACATTCCACACTTTTCAATTCACAAACTCCGCCATTACTTTGCCAGTAAGATGTCTGCTCTTAACATTCCAGAAGAAAATATCTTGCAAATGGGTGGTTGGGAAACAGATCATGTAATGAAAAATATCTATCGTCATGCAATGGCTGATAAGAACAATGAAGCACAGCGAGAGGCTGCCAATAAACTCAGCAATGTGCTTTTTTCTTAACCTTGTCATGACAAATTTCATGACAAAAAATGATATAATTTTAATTAATATCGAATAAATGTACTAAATAATTTGACGACAAAAAAGAGCTGAAACCCTTTATTTTTCAAGAATTTCAGCTCTTTTTATTGTGTTGGCAGTATTCCTGCGTTACTGCGGATAACAGGACTTGAACCTGCACGGTCGCCCACCAGAACCTAAATCTGGCGCGTCTGCCAATTCCGCCATATCCGCACATTATGTTTTTCTCAAACACACTTCTGTATTTTAACAGATTAAAATACAGAAGTCAACTCTTTCATTAGGAATTTTATTGAAATATTTTTTATTTTATACTGTAATTTACCTAAAGCTAACATATCTTTAACACATTAATAAGAAGATAAATCTTTTCTACTCATTTATATGGACTGTAGCCTTTGCTTTTTCTATTGTATTTAGTTCAATATTGCCAAGACCACATTTTAATGTAATCGTTCCTTTTGCCTTGCTATCAGAATATATCTTTTTGGAACCCAAACACCGAATACTACTTTTATTTATTCTAACATTACCCAGCGCACAAGAAACGTCGTAATTAAAATCGCTCTCCTTATTATCTAACTCGAATTTGCAACTTCCCACACCACAATCTACTTTGATATCTTCATTGACACAACCTCTATAAACACAAGCCCCCACACCACATTCTAAATTCAGTGTGCCCACAGTAGCAGTTTTCATCTTTACTTCGCCAGCACCAACCTGCAGATCAAGCCTTCCTGATACTTGTAATCCCGCAGCACGCCATTTGCCTGCACCAATTTCCGCCTCCATTTCATTACATAAAACAGGAACTTCCTTCATATCAATATTGCCTGCACCAATTTCCAATGCAACATGTTCAAATATTTTTCCTTTTGGAAAACATAAGACAATTTGTGCTTCCTTCCAATTGAAATTGATGAGATGTTTTTTGCCCTCAACACCATAAAGTACTACAAGTTTTTGATTTCGCACTTCACAGACATAATCCATTTCCTGTAGACTTTCTGCTTCCACATGAATCAATGTATCCTCTGAACACTTGATTTGTACATTTGCTGTCACTACGCGGATTTCAAGACTTTTGATAGCGTCTGGCATAAACGTATTCTTTTTTGTTTCCATATTGCGCCTCCTTTTTATATATAAATACACTTTTGGAATCTTTTTGTATTTGATAATACAACAAATTTTTTTAAAAACTATACATAATAAATATCCACATTTCCAAAACTCGTATCACCATGCAGGCACAGTGTGACACTACTCGTCTCAATCGGTTTTCCATGCTCATTAACACCTCCAAAACAGTGTGCTAAATGATTTTGAATCCGCCATTCTTTGGGCAAATAGAGAATCATCTCCCCAAAATTGTTATCCACTTTCACATCGGCAATATTTCCCTGAATTATAACATTGTCAAAATATACTGTCATAGTTCCAAAATTATTCTCAAGACGTGCTTTGCAGAAGCAATCTGAATGAATATATCTTATCGCCGTACCAAAATTATTTTCGCAGCGAATATATTCTCCACCACACTGTTCACTACTTTTACCAATGCCATTGCTATTATTGTTGTTCCATTCAAACTCAATCGCACGCTTATATTGCTTTTTACTGCCAAATAACAATGTAAAACCAATACTGAGAAATAGCGCTGTTGCAAGAACAGTCCATGGCGTCAACGACTCAAGCCCTAATGGCTCATTATAAAGAATACATAGAAATGCTATTGGAAACAAAATTTCATAAAAATTTCTATGTCGTATGCCATCTACTACAACCCATCCTAAAAGCACTGTGGCAAGAAAAGCAAATACACTTACATTAGGTAGGATATCAAGCCTGCTAATAACAACAATAACCGCCATCACAATAAAAAAGATACCCCAAAATATTTTTCTGTTTTTCATCGATATAACCTCTTTTCTTCCAATTTACTAATTAACGGTTTATAATAATATCTGGAAACATAAACCTGTTTATGAGTGCCTGAAAATGCCACCACACTTGACGCAGTCAAGTTTCGGTCAATAGAATATATATGATTCGTATTTAAAATAGTCGATTTGGATACTCTCATAAAAAAGCTAGGCAAGATATTTTCCAGTTCATAGAGCTTATACTTACTTTGATAAGTGTCTGTCCTTGTGTGTACGCTAATTGCCTTCTCGTCTGTCTCAAAGAATAAAATATCATCTAAAATAAGATAGTACTCAATATTTCCCTTATAAAAAACAAATTTTTGTTTTGAACTTGCTATCTCAAGCACCGCCTTTTGGATCGCCGCAATTTCATCTGTTAACCCTCGACAATGAATTAACACTTCATCCTCCTCCAGCGCTTCTTCAATCTCAATTTTTATTTTCATTTTTATACCCCTTGCGCACTCTGCCACACATGCCAATTAATCGTTTGAAAGTGGCCTTTTTCGCACTTTCCCGCCTTTAATCCAAAGGACTTTTTATTGTATTGCTGAACTTTCTTCTATCATAATGAAACAAACCACCAATGTAAATAGCTTTACATCAAGTGGTTTGTTTTTCACACTAAGAGGTTATATTGTCAGGGATATTTTGTATTACTTTCTTATTGATTAAAATCATAAAAAGCGTTGAAACACAAAGAGACATCACTTCCGCAATTGGAAACGCCCACCACACCGCATGTAATCCTCCAAGTCTTGCAAGCATAAATGCAACTGGCAGCAATACCACAAGCTGTCTGGCAACTGATACAATAAGGCTGTACACTCCATTTCCAAGTGCCTGGAACACAGAACCTGCTATAATGCAGAACCATGCAACCAAAAAATGCATCCCGATAACACGTAGCGCTGGCACGCCGATCGCAAGCATTTCATCTGACGCCTCAAACATACCAAGCAATACTTCTGGCATTGTCTCAAACACAGCAAATCCTGCAAAAAGAAGTACAAACGCATATACAAGACTACATTTTATCGCCTTAATCAATCGGCTTCTTTTACCAGCTCCATAATTGTATGCCACAATTGGTATTAAGCCATTGTTTAACCCAAATACTGGCATAAAGAAAAAGCTTTGAAGCTTAAAGTACACACCAAACACCGCAGTTGCTGTTGATGAAAATGTAATTAGTATCATATTCATTCCATAGGTCATCACAGAGCCAATCGCCTGCATGATGATGGACGGCACACCAACCTTATAAATGTTTGCAATAGTGCGCATCTCTGGTCGAAATCCTTTCACAGAAAGTTTTATCTCTCTATTTTTTCTAATATTAAAATACAGTCCAAGTATTCCTCCCACAATCTGTCCAATAACAGTAGCAATCGCCGCACCAGCAACGCCAAGTTTTGGCATACCCAAAAGTCCAAAAATTAAAATGGGGTCCAATATAATATTGATCATCGCACCGACTGCTTGGGTAATCATTGAATACAATGTTTTTCCTGTAGATTGTAAAAGTTTCTCAAAAATAAGCTGCGCATACAATCCAAAAGAACATACACACACAATTGTCAGGTATTGTATCCCCAATGTAAGAATCTCTGGATCTGCATCCTTTACTTGCGTGGCATAAAATGGTCTAACGCCTACAATTCCAATAATTACAAATGCAATATAACTCATAACTGCCAAGAAAATTCCATTCATTGCGGTTACACTTACCTGCTTGTAATTCTTCTCTCCTAATTGTTTGGAAAGAAGCGAATTCACTCCAACTCCGGTTCCTGTACCAAGTGCAATCAAAAGTGTTTGTAGTGGAAATGCTAATGAGACGGCTGTCAATGCATTCTCACTAAGCTTTGCCACAAAAATACTATCTACAATGTTATAAAGTGCCTGAACCAACATGGAAACCATCATTGGTAGAGACATATTTAATAACAACTTGTCCACAGGCATCACACCCATCTTGTTTTCCTGTATTTTTGTATCTATTTCACTACGCATTGGTTTTCCTCCAATTCTCTAATACGATAACTTATCCTATGTATACCCAAAAAGCAAGCCCATATCTACTGCAATGAACAGATATGACCCTGCTTTATTGTTATTATATATTTTGAGTGTACATTTCACCACTTATACATATAAATCTCCATTCTTGCCAAAATCTGCGAATTTGGGCGTAAGCACAAATTTGCCGTGTGAAAAATTTATTTTTCACACTATTTCCTAATTTTATAGGACCTTATCAGATTATAGTTTTGTTTCCACAAAAATTGCATAGATTGCCTTGATTGCAGTCTCAAAATCCTCATTTGCAACACCAATAATAACATTCTGTTCACTCGAACCTTGATCAATCATTCTCACATTCACATTTGCATGAGCAAGTGCTGCAAAAATTCTTCCCACTGTTCCACGCTGCGATTTCATACAACGCCCCACAACAGCAATCAATGCCAAATCTGACTGAATATCAACGTTATCTGGACTTACTGCCTTATTAATTCCTGATAAAATATTCTGTTCCTTGTCAACAAACTCCGACTGATGCACCATCACATTCAACGTATCAATTCCCGAAGGCATATGCTCAAAAGAAATATTATACTCCTCAAATACCTGGAGCACTTTTCTTCCAAATCCAATCTCAGAGTTCATCATATCTTTTTCTATATTAATGGAAGCAAATCCTTTCTTCCCTGCAATTCCTGTAATCGTGTACTTAGCCTTCTTACATGTATGGCCGACAATCCATGTCCCTTCATCTTCTGGCTGATTTGTATTTTTAATATTGATTGGAATCCCTTCTTTGCGAACTGGGAAAATTGCATCCTCATGCAAAACATTAAATCCCATATAAGAAAGTTCCCGTAATTCGCCATAGGTAATAATATCAATCACTTTAGGATTCTCAATAATGCGCGGATCTGCAACAAGAACACCAGACACATCTGTCCAGTTCTCATAAACATCTGCTTGTATCGCTTTTGCCACAATCGAACCGGTAATGTCAGAGCCCCCTCTTGAAAAGGTCACAACAGTTCCATCCTCTTTTGCGCCATAAAATCCTGGAATAACTGCGCTCTCTACCCCACTAAGTCTCTGCGAAAGCAACTCCTGTGTTTTTATAGCATCAAACACTCCATCTTCATTAAAACGAATGTATTCTGCTGAGTCAATAAATTCATAACCGAGGTAGCTTGCCATAATCATTCCATTAAGATACTCACCGCGACTAGCTGCATAGTTGGAACCTACTTTCCGTTTAAAGTTATCTATAATTTTATCAAACTCTGGGGAAAGATCCAGCGCAATCTTTAATCCGTCAATAATCTCCTGATAGCGATTCTCAATTTGCGCCATTTCCGCATTAAAATTATGATCCCGCTCTGCCAGTGCATAACATGCATAGAGCATATCTGTCACCTTTGTATCCTTATCAAATCGTTTTCCCGGCGCTGACGGAACCACAAATTTTCTGTCTTCATCCGCATGAATAATATTTCCAACCTTCACAAACTGTTCTGCACTTGCCAGTGAACTTCCGCCAAATTTCACTACCTTTTTCATCTTATACAATTCCTTTCCCACAACCAATATCAAAACATTGCATTTTTCCTATTTCTTTATTATTATTCAAAAATACAATACACGTTCTAATCTACTCTAATCATAGACAATACGCCGCCAAACTCTATTGCTTTTTCTTTATACGCTGCCTCTGTCATCTCCTCTGTGACAAATCCGCACTCGCCCTCTGCCACTTCTGTAAGCATCTCAACTTCGCCAAACACCTTTTTAATTTGTTCTTCATCAGTCAAAGACACACGCACAAAGAACTTTCTGACAGCGCTATCAATCGGAGAAATTTCAAGTTTTTCATCCTCCCACTTGATATCCAAGTGTTTTCCAAGATGCCTTGCGCAATCCAAAACATCTGCCACAACTGCACTTGCGGTCGCAAGCTTTCCTGCCCCTTTACCATAATACATTGTTTCTCCACCCATGTTTGCGTTCACCAAAATAGCATTAAACACTCCTTTTACTGCATAGAGCGGGTTATCTGGCTTTACAATAAATGGTGCTACAATCGCATAGTACTCATTGCCTTTTTTGACACTTTTAGCAAAAAGTTTAATAGTTGCGCCAAGTCTCTTTGCATAAGCAAAATCAATATCTGTGATTTTCGTAATTCCCTCAGTAGTAATATCTTGAAAATCAACTTTTTTCCCATATGCCAGCGATGTGAGAATTGAAATCTTTCTACAAGCATCTTGTCCAAGAATATCTGCATCTGGATTTTTCTCTGCATATCCTTTTTCCTGCGCTCTTGCCAACACAGTGTCAAAGGCAAGCCCTTGCGTCTCCATTTTGGTCAGTATATAGTTGGTAGTACCATTTAAAATACCTGTTATGGAAAGAATATCTTCCTGCGCAAGAGATGTCCTCAATGGTCTAATAATTGGTATGCCGCCGCCCACACTCGCTTCAAAGAGATAACTACATTGATGTTTTTCTGCAATTTTTATCAACTCTGGACCATGCTTCTCCACAAGCTCTTTGTTGGAAGTACATACACTTTTACCACGCTCAAGTGCACTTTTTGTAAATTCATACGCTGGATGTTCGCCGCCCATAGTCTCACACACAATCGCTACCTCTGGGTCCTCAAGAATCACATTGATATCATGAACCAATACTTCCTGTACTGAGTCTCCTTCAAATTCTCTTAAATCGAGCACATATTTCACTTGTATCTCATCCCCTAATTTATCAGAAATCACATCTTTATTCTTTTTGAGGACTTCATACACACCACTTCCCACCGTACCATATCCCAATATCGCCGTTTTTACCATTTTGCACCGACCTCCTGTATTTTCTCTGCTCATTCCCTGCCCAACACCTTAACATTATGCACCCCTCTTTGTTGTTCCATCTTTGTCACCATCGCCGACACATTCGTGGTGACATCCAATATCTGAATGCTCAACGAAAGGGAAGCAATACCATTAATCGGTATCGTTTGATGTATTGTGAGAATATTGGCTCCAAACTCTGCCACTATCCTCAGCACATCTGATAAGAGTCCTGGCTCATCATCCATTCTACAGGCCAATGTAAGAGTTGTTCCCTGCGCAGAATCATGAAATGGGAAAATATCTTCCTTATATTTATAATAAGAACTTCTGCTTATTCCAACTCGCTCAACTGCTTCCTGCACTGATGACACTTTTTGTGTCTCCAAAAGTTTGTTCACCTCGACCACTTTCAACAAAACCTCAGATAGGGCTCTCTTTTTTACAACAAAATAGGTTGTTGATTCTTCCATATGATCTTCATTTCCTTTTCCTAATACACAATACCAGTAATCTTGTTTCTCTAGCAAGGACATTTGTGCGTCACTGCAATACATATTATCATAACACCCAAAAAAGTGCAACCCATTTGTTGCACTTTTTCAAATACACTATTAAATAGCATTACAATTCACCCACGCCAAAATACATATTTCTTTAAAGAAAAGGTGATAGATTTTTCTATCACCTAAAGCTACTATTAATAAACCCACGAAATCCATTTTTCCAAATATAAAATCCATTCACTCTTTTATACAAGTAGTTTGCTCTTATAAATGATATTAGCACAACTGTCAAAAAAAATATCAAATCATATCCAAACTTGCTCTTTGTTATAAAAGTAAATATGATATTTATAAATCCTGCAAGAAAATAAGTGATACCCGAAAGAAAAGACATTTTCCAATTTCCATACTCAAAGACAGCAAACAATCCACCCAAAATAAGAGACACCATCCCTACAATTTGTAATGCTGGAAGCTTTATATTATCTGCTTTCCACATAGTTATTAATGCTAAAATTCCCATAATGAAAACAAATAATCCTACGTATTTTGTAAGCCAAAAACCATTCGTCCCTGATGGTATTTTATTTTTATCCCATAAGAGTACATCTGTTTTGCTTGCTAAATCTTTTGCAGATCGTGTAAATGTATTATTTGTCATTACAACAGCAACATTGCAATTATAGTACCTTGCTCCTGCAAAGGCTTCCTGAACTGCATGATTTCCGACAGGAGAAGAATAATGTTTACATTGTATCCCATATTTTTTTCCTCCGCTGTATGCAATAACGTCTATTCCTTGGTCACCGCTGCCTTTTGTGACTGTTACCTTATAGAAACCTTTATTCTTTAGTCGCTTTGCGCATTGATGTTCATATTGATGTCCATTCATTCTTTTTTCCTCCTAAAGTATATTTTTTCAATATTTTATCACAAAATTCGATAAAATAAAACATTTTAAAATAAAAAGAACACGAAAACGCGCTCTTTTGTCACATGATTCAAAGAAATAGTTTCTGTATATTTTATACACAGTATTTCTAGTGACTGTTATTTTTATACACTTTATCGTAAAAAGTACTTCTAACCGCTCGCAGCAAAGGCTGCTTTGCGCAGAAGTACTAAGTTTCACGTTTGATTTAAGATTCTGCCGCAGCGGAATCTTAAAAGGTAGCCGCTGAGTATCTTCTCTAAATGCTTGTACATACTTGCACCTCCTTTGCATTTTTGTTTACCTGTTTTGATAACTATAAATTTAGCATATACCTGTTTTAGTAATTTGTTAATCTGTTTTTACTTGATTTGGTAATTTTATATTGACAACGGAAATTTATTGGAATATGATATAGGAAAGATTTTAGGAGAAAATAATGAATTTTTTAGAAAAATTAGATTACTTAATAAAAAATGGTTGGGAAGATAAAAAGAAATTCGCAGAAGAATGTGGAATACCATATAGAACTATAGTAAATTGGAAAAACAGTGGTTATAAAAATATGTCCGTAACTACATTTAGAGACCTTTGCCATTTTCTGGGCGTAACCATGGACAGCATGGCTTATGACGATAAAGAAATTGAATATGTTTCTGATATAGGAAAGCAAAACAAATTGAGCATGGACGAAAGAAAGTTGCTGTCTGATTATAAAAAATTGAATGAAATAGGAAAAGCAAGGCTTTTGGAACGCTCACAAATGCTTATAGAACATGGGTATGTTGAAGAAAAAAGGGAAAACAACGCAGTATAAAGCACAATGGCAATGTGATTTATGTGGATAAGTGGAAGTGATTAAACCGCTACGGCGTTTTAATAAATAAACAAAGAAAAGAGGAAATTTATTATGAAAAAGAAACTATTAACTACTTTGGCATTGATTTCACTATCAGCAACTTTAACAGCATGCGTAGAAGTTAAGAGCACAGATTCACAAAAAGACATACAGAATATTGCGACTGCATAAGAAACAGAAAACACAACAGAAATTGAATCTACTTCTGAAAATGTTGAAACAGAAAACAATCTTCCTGAATATGCGAAAGTTGGGCAAATGGTGACAGGTGACAAATGGAGCATTGCTCTTTTATATGCAAAGGAATACGATTCAATAGGCGACGAATATTATCAAAATAAGCCAACAGAAGGAAATAAATTTCTTGTGCTTTTCTTTGATGTAAAAAATATATCTTCTGATAATGACTATTTTAATTCAATGTTTTTTGAAGGATATGCCGATGACTACAGTGTAAGCCCATCTATTATAATGGAAAATCCCGACAGAATGTATTCTATAGGTGGTGATTTAGATGCAGGTAAAATGTCCAAGGGATTTATCGTTTATGAAGTACCGTCCGATTGGAAAACATTTGAAATTTCATATAAAGATGGATTATGGACAACGCATAAATCGGCAACATTTGTCGTGAATAAAGAAGATATTTCCCCGTTAGATTATTCATTCCCCGATTCTGTGTTTGGTGAATATTCTTTTGACACTTCCAAAAAAACCGAATCAGGAACGGAAGTAAGTAACGATAAATGGAATGTTAAGCTAATTGATGCTAAAAAATATGATACTATTGGTGATTCTTTGTCACAAAAACCTGATGAAGGAAAACAATTTGTAGTTTTCTTTATAGAGGCAAAAAACGTATCGTCAGAAGATGATTATTTTAATACTATGTATTTTAGGTTTTATGTAGACGGATATTTAAATGGACAAACCCTTTTTCTTTCTGATGTAGAGGGATATGACAGTATAAGTGGCGATGTTGCGGCTGGAAAAATGATTAAAGGATATGTTGCTACGCAAGCACTTGTTGACTGGAAAAGCATAGAATTAATATATGATGATGGTGCATTTACCGAAAATAAAGTAGCTGAATTTGCAATTGTAAATGAGTGATTAACGAGGTACCCCATAACCCTACCTAAATACATACAATTCCTAGACCTCTCCCTCGACCAGATTGACAAGATGCCGCCGGAGCGCATGAGAAACATATTGAAAGTTATAGTGGCAATGGCGGAGGAGGAAAATCCGCTCCGTTGCAGGAGCGGAAAGGAGAAATAAAAAACCGCCCAGTGTTACCAGCACTGAACGGCTTTAGATAAATACATTTAATGCCCCTAAAGGCGCTACATCTTTGCAAACATATTGTATCATCTTTAGGGCAGCCATGCAAGCGATTTTTCGCTGGCTGTTATTTTTATACCAAAAAGGAGGATTGATACAATGGCAAAGTACAAAAAACGCTCTGATGGGCGATATGCAACAACGGTTATGGTAGGATACAAGCCCGACGGAAAACCAAATAATGTGTTCTTGTCCGCCAAAACGGAAAAAGAGCTGAAGGAGAAAATCCTTGAACTGAAAATGAAGATTAAGACAGGGGAAGTAGTAAAAACATCTGATACACTGCTGAAAGACTACTCTGATAACTGGTTGGAGACATACAAGGCGTCTGCAAGCATTAACACGAAGGCAATGTACATAAATGCTATTAACTGCCATATAAAACCAGAGATTGGACATCTGTCGCTTAACAAAATTGTCCGATCCGACATGCAGAAATTGATTAACAACCGACAAGAACACCCCCGAACATGTGAAATTATTCGATTGACACTTGTGCAAATTTTTAATAGCGCGATTGACGATAAATTACTACATGAGAATATAGCAAAAAAAGTGATGCTGCCAAAACGGCATAAATCAGAAAAGCGCGCCCTGACAAAATTAGAAAAAGAAGCAATAAAAAAAGCTGATTTTAGCATACAGGAAAAAGCCTTTGTGATGCTACTCTTTTATTTTGGACTGTGACGTGGTGAGTGTCTTGCTCTTACCAAGGTGGACATTGATCTGAAGAAAAAAACTTTGATAGTCAATAAAACTGTAGTATTTGATAAAAATACACCTATAGTCAAAGAAGGCGTAAAGTCAGATGCAGGGAACCGCACGCTACCTATCCCGGAAAGTGCAGAATCGTTTCTAAGAGATTTTTTGCTGTCGGTCGATAGTTTCCTTTTTAAAGGAAAAAACACAGAAACGCTCTCTAAAACGCAATATGTGAAAATGTGGGATCGGATTGTTAAGAAAATGAATGCTGCTATTACCTCTGACAAGGAAAAGGAAATTGGCGCTGAACCAATCCAGGGATTAACCTCGCACATCTTTCGACATAATTATTGTACTATGCTGTATTATTCTGGAATCAGCCAGAAAAAGGCTGTGGAACTGATGGGACATTTCGACCTTAAAATGATTATGGAAGTGTATGCCCATTTGGACGAGAAAAAGGAAGCTGTACAGGAGAAATTGAACAAAGCTATTGCGCTATAATCCTGCTATAATTTTGCTATAAAGCGTCCCTCTGCTATAATAATGTTATAGTAATTTTACTTAATAGCACCCTACTTTTTCTCATAATAAAAATCGCTTAAAAACTTGAAAAATAAAGATTTTAAGCGATTTTTAATTCCTGAGGCATCGGGGACTCGAACCCCGGACAACTTGATTAAAAGTCAAGTGCTCTACCACCT
>ERZ778503.990-NODE-990-length-21907-cov-4.989932_pt1 | contig 21907 bp, 20 predicted proteins | sample MGYA00510047_ERZ778503 | MGnify/ENA primary metagenome ERZ778503 (study PRJEB29527, sample SAMN07138965) | mouse gut metagenome | material: feces | host: mouse | place: China:Nanjing | collected 2016-01-25 ... | reverse complement strand
CGTCTTTTGTCTCAAAATATGCCGCCTTTGAGGATGCAAAATGCCACCTCCCGTATTTTATTCCGAATATGTATTGTTTTGAGTTATCGGTTTCCGGTAAGAAACTTGTCAAGCTGTTTTATGCCCTTTTCAGTACAACATCCGCGCAGGGTCAGCAGTATAAGATTCTGGAAAATCTCCTGTAACGAGTATTTTCTGTACATTTCCGTCTCCATTACATGCTTCATCGTGATGTCAAAAAATTGGGATATAATTTCAAAATTGAATGACGACATGAAGAAACCGTGCTCTATGCCCTGGCGGAAGAAGTCCTGCTGGCCGGTTTTTCTTTCAGCCTTATGTGTCTTATGCAGATAGTCCACGACGGTGGGATATTTGTTGATATCGCTGAAAAAGGCTGGATTAATGGCATCGAGTGCCTGCAATTTGTTCTTCATGAAATATACGATGATGTCTATTTCATTCTCTGCCTTGTTCGCATAGCATGCAAGATCTTGTGCAAGAAGCTCGTCATTATGTTTCATACATTCAAGGAGCAGGTCCTCCTTATTGCTGTATATCTCATATAACGTACGCTTTGATATCGACAGATTATTGGCAATGTCATCCATTTTGATTTTCTTCACGCCGTTTTCCTTGAAAAGCTCCATTGCCGTTTCAAGTATCCTGCGTTTCAGGCAGTTCCTGCTGTCGGATGTATTGTTTATCTTATTTTTATGCATAAGAAATACGTTTTCATCGCAAAGTTAATAATTTATTTTAAAATCTATTTGTGTTACCATGTTTTTTATTACTTTTGCAAGAGTTATTTACCAAAATAATAACAGTCTGAAAGAGACTGTGGCGTATTAGTTTTTCCAACGATTATCAATAAACTATGGTTAAGATTTCAAAAGAAGCAGCACTGGAATATCACGAATGTGGCAGACCGGGCAAGATAGAAGTAAAGCCTACCAAGCCTTACAGTACACAAACCGACCTGAGCCTTGCATATTCTCCGGGTGTGGCATATCCCTGTCTTGAGATAGAGAAAAATCCTGACGACGCATATAAGTATACGGACAAGGGAAACCTTGTTGCCGTTATTAGTAACGGTACGGCTGTGCTCGGGCTCGGAGACATAGGTGCCATGAGTGGAAAGCCTGTAATGGAAGGAAAGGGACTGTTGTTTAAAATTTACGGTGGAATCGATGTCTTTGACATAGAGGTGGCGGAAAAAGACCCCGAAAAGTTCTGTGAAGCAGTGGAGAAGATAGCCCCGACTTTCGGAGGCATCAACCTCGAGGACATCAAGGCACCTGAATGTTTCTATATAGAAGAGCGTCTTAAACGTACGCTCGACATTCCTGTGATGCACGACGACCAGCACGGTACGGCAATTATATCGGCTGCCGGACTGAAGAATGCGCTTGAGGTTAACGGCAAGGACATATCCAAAGTGAAAATCGTTGTAAACGGTGCCGGTGCCGCGGCAATATCCTGTACAAAGCTGTATGTTGCCCTCGGTGCAAGAACAGAGAATATACTTATGCTTGACTCTAAAGGAGTCATCACAAGCGACCGTGAGAACCTTACGGAACAAAAGAAGCTGTTTGCAACCGACCGCCGCGATGTGCATACGCTTGAGGATGCCGTTAAGGGAGCCGACGTTTTTGTTGGACTGTCCAAAGGAAATGTGCTGACACAGGACATGGTACGCTCCATGGCTGATCAGCCTATTGTCTTTGCACTTGCCAATCCTGTTCCCGAAATATCATACGAGGATGCCATGGCAAGCCGTCCCGACGTACTCATGAGTACCGGACGCTCCGACTATCCCAACCAGATAAACAACGTGATAGGCTTCCCCTACATTTTCCGTGGTGCGCTCGATGTTCATGCAACGGCAATTAACGAGGAGATGAAACTGGCTGCCGTCAATGCCATAGCAGACCTTGCCAAGCAGCCGGTGCCCGATGTGGTGAACGATGTGTACAAGGTCAACAACCTTACCTTCGGTCCTTCATACTTCATACCTAAACCAGTCGATCCGCGACTGATAACAGAGGTTTCGGCAGCTGTGGCAAAGGCGGCAATGGACAGCGGGGTGGCGCGTACGCATATAACCGACTGGACGGCATACAAGCAGCAGTTGCGCCAGTTGCTCGGGCAGGAAACAAAGCTTACGCAGAAGCTTTATGACACGGCACGCAAGCATCCGCAGCGCGTTGTTTTTGCCGAAGGTCTGCATCCAACAATGCTCAAAGCTGCCGTGCAGGCAAAGGCGGAAGGTATATGTCACCCGATATTGCTTGGCAATGACGAGCGTATAGAGAAGCTTGCAAAGGAACTTGAACTCAGTCTTGACGGCATTGAGATTGTCAACCTTCGCCATGACAACCAGAGTGAGCGCCGTGAACGCTATGCAAGGATATTGTCTGAGAAGCGTCAGCGTCAGGGATATACATACGAAGAGGCAAATGACAAGATGTTTGAGCGCAACTACTTTGGTATGATGATGGTGGAAACAGGTGAGGCAGACGCATTTATAACAGGTCTTTACACAAAGTATTCAAACACCATAAAGGTTGCAAAGGAAGTCATAGGCATACGTCCCGAGTACAATCATTTCGGCACCATGCACATCCTTAACACCAAGAAAGGCGTATATTATATAGCAGATACGCTTATAAACAGGCATCCCAATCAGGAGGTTCTCATGGATATAGCGAAGCTTAGTGCCATGACGGTGCGCTTCTTCAATGAGACTCCCAATATTGCGATGATAAGCTATTCAAACTTCGGTACCGACGAGGGCGGAAGTCCTGCCATGGTTCATGCTGCCGTGGAGGAGATGCAGAAGCAGTATCCAGACCTTGCGATAGACGGCGAGATGCAGATAAACTTTGCCTTGGACAAGGAACTGCGTGACAAAAAGTATCCTTTCTCGCGTCTTAACGGCAAGAATGTCAACACTCTCATATTCCCCAACCTCAGCAGTGCCAACAATGCCTACAAGCTGTTGCAGGCACTTGACATGGATGCGGAGATAATCGGTCCGATACAGATGGGTCTTAACAAGCCTATACACTTCACCGACTTTGAATGTTCGGTAAGGGATATTGTCAATATTACTGCCGTTGCCGTGATTGATGCGTGCGTATATAAGATAAAGAACAGATGCTGACGGCAGGGATATAAGGTTGGATAATAACCTTATATACATAATATGAAGACACCGGAACATGGGAATAATAAACGGTATTCTCTGTTCTGGTGTCTTTGTCTCTGTCGGCATTGCTGTTTGAAAGTGCTGTCAGACAGTGCTGATTATAACAATGTCGTTGGTGTCATCTGCTATTCTGAACCTGTTGTCGGCACGTTCGTTTACCAGCCATACAATTCTGCCCGTGGCATCTTCCAGAACAAGCTGCCTTTCTTTGTCAAACAACGGTTTCTTTCTGTCAGTAAGGTAGTTGCTTACAAGCTTTGAACCTTTCATTCCGAACGGGCAGAAGCGGTCGCCCTGTACTGTGTTGCGTATGACAAGGGGAAATTTCAGCTTTGAGGCATCGGCATAAACATGGTTTGCAGCTGGTGTTATCTTAAAGCCGGGAGTGCGCTTTACGTACTCTATTCTTAATTTAAGATGACTGTTGTATATGTATGTTCCGCTTTCCGGAATAGACATGGTTTTCTTTTTCCTGTCGTCCTTCTCTTCGATGATGATGTTGCCGCGGTCTATAAGAAGGCGGTGGGTCTTTGAAAAGAACCTGCGTCCGGATGAAGAACCTTCAGTTGCCGCATATATCTGTTCTGTCTGCGCCGGTGTATATCCGTATTCTTTCAATATAGAAAACAGTGTATATTCCGGTGAAATCAGTGTTTTCAGTTTTTCGGTGCATATGCTGAGCCTGTTCCCGTCGTTATGCACTGTCTCATTGTATGCTTTGTCGACATGGTTGTCGATGATGTTCAGGGCATCGTTTACAATCTGTGTCGTCTTGAAAATACTGTCACAGACCGACGGGTTTATGTCTTTCAGCATAGGGATGATGTCAAGTCTTATCTTGTTTCTTACGACATCGTCAATCAGATTTGTGCTGTCGGTTACGTATGCCTTGCCGGCAGTGCTGAGAAAACCTTCTATTTCTGCGCGTGATACACACAGCATGGGGCGTATTATCCTGCTGTTGACGGCGCTGATGCCTTTAAGCCCGTGCAGCCCGGTGCCGCGGATAAGGTTAAGAAGAAGTGTCTCTACGGAGTCGTCACGGTGATGTGCCACGCAAATAGCATCGGCACCGATGTCCTTGCGCAGCTGCTCGAAGTAGGCATAGCGCAGGTTCCTTGCAGCCATTTCAATGCTTATCTTGTGCAGTGCCGCGTATGATTTTGTGTCAAAATGAGCGATGTGAAGCCTTATTCCTTCATTCCTGCACAGGTCGGTGCAGAACTTTTCATCTCTGTCCGACTCATCCCCGCGCAGCTTAAAATTGCAGTGGGCGGCTTCAATGTTATATCCAAGGTGTTTAAGGACATACAATAAAGTCACACTGTCCGCACCTCCGGACAGCGTGACTATATATTTCCCGTCTTTATGTAGAAGCTGTTTTTCTACGATGAAATCGGATATTTTCTTAATAAAGGGCTTATTCAACATACAATACCAGACCTTTAAGATACTCTCCCTCGGGATGATAGATGTTTATGGGGTGGTCGGCAGGCTGGTGCAGCTGGTGTATTATCCTCACCTTACGTTTGGATATTGCGGCTGCAGTGAACACTGCATTTCTGAAATGTTCCTTTGTAACAACCTGACTACAGCTGAATGTGAAAAGTATTCCGCCTGGCTTTATACGCTCGAAAGCCTTGACGTTGAGCCTTGTATATCCTTTCAGGGCATTTCTCAGTGCCGTCCTGTGCTTTGCAAAGGCTGGCGGGTCAAGTATAATAAGGTCATAAACATCTTTTGCATTGTCCAAAAACTTAAACGCATCCTCGCAAAAAGCCTTGTGTCTGTTGTCATCAGGGAAATTCAGCCTGACGTTTGCCTCGGTCAGTTCCACTGCCTTTGCACTGCTGTCTACCGAGTGTACGAGCTTTGCCCCTCCGCGCATTGCATAGAAGGAGAAGCCTCCTGTATAGCAGAACATGTTGAGTACGCTGCGGTTCTTTGCGTAATGTTCGAGCAGACTGCGGTTGTCGCGCTGGTCTACGAAGAAGCCTGTTTTCTGTCCCTTGAGCCAGTCTACATAAAACTTCAGCCCGTTTTCCATTGCAATGTTGTCGTTGCTTCCGCCATAGATGAAGCCGTTTTCCTGTCCGAGCTCTGCTTTGTAGGGCAGTGTTGTCTCGCTTTTATAAAAGACATTCTCTATTCTGTCTCCCATAACCTCGGTAAGTATGCGGGCTATGGTGTTTCGGTGGATGTGCATGCCTACGCTGTGTGCCTGCATGACGGCAGTCTTGCCATAACAGTCGATTACAAGTCCCGGCAAGTTGTCGCCCTCTCCGTGAACAAGCCTGTAAGTGTTGTTGTCGGCATTGTCTGCAATCCCTGCACCTATACGCATGTCCAACGCCTGTTGCAACCTGTTTTTCCAGAATTCATCGTTTATTTCTATATCATTGAAAGACAGCACCCTTACAGCTATACTGCCAATCTGAAAATGACCTGTTGCGATGAAATCGCCGTTTTCTGCTATTATTCTTACAGTCTCACCCTCTTCTATGTCCTCATCGGCGTGGTGTATCGCACCGGAGAACACCCATGGATGAAAGCGGCGCAGACTCTCTTCTTTTCCTTTTTTCAGGTATATGCTCTTATACATTGTTTAAATTGTTTTCTTCGGTTATAACAAGTTCGTAGTCCTTAGTCCGTTCAATCCTCATCAGTTCTTCATAAAGCATGATACACGCCCAAGCGTCTGTGGCTGCATAAAGCTTCTGTCTGTCGGACAAGATATCGCACTCCCAGTTTGTAAGCCTTTGGTTCTTGCTTATTTTCTCATGGAAGAAGTTGGCGTACAGTTTCTGAAGACTGAGGTCTTCAATGCCTATCTCCCCCACATGTTGTTGCAGGTCGATGAAATTGCCGGGGCAAAAGTCTGCACGTTTGTGAAGTGACAGGATGTCATCGTGCAGCGAGACGCCAACTTTGGGCACACTTTTATCTTCGAGCAGCCTTATTATTGCCGGCGTCATGCCAGTATGGTTAAGTCTGAACAGAAAACAAATGTCATGGGTGGACACCTGAAGCAGGGATACATTGTATGTTTTTCCTTTCTTGAAAGACGGACGCGTCTCTGTGTCTATCCCCAATATGTCGTGTGAAAGCAGGAAATTTACTGCCTTTTCCGTTTCTTCAGGAGATATGATAACTATTATACGACCACCGAAAACAGCCTGTGGCAACTCTGCAATCTTTTTCTTGTCGAACCTGTTGTATAAAACTTTTTTCATCTGGTGATTTATAACGATGTGCAAAATTAGAAAAAAAAAGCGATTTTATGGCTATTTCTTAGTTTTTTCAGTTACTTTTGCATTAATATAATTCAACTCTTTTATAAAAATAATAAATCATTATATTTCCGGATGGTTAGGAAAAAGAATACGCGTAAGACCAGTTTTGGCGAAATAATGGGTTTCAGCAACATATTTCAGAATGATATCTTTAATTTCATATTCGGCATAGTTATATTGTTGTTGTCTGTATTTCTTGTAATTGCATTTATATCATATATAATATCGGGGCAGAACGATCAGAGTATTATTCTTGACCTTAAGCCCGGCGAATGGAGTAACAGTGACAGGACTTTTCATAACAGCTGCGGTTCGCTCGGTGCCTTCGCCGCATATTTCTTTATGTCAAGATGCTTTGGGTTTGCCGCATTTGTAATTCCTGTATTTATGGCTTTGCTCGGACTTAAGCTGGTAAAGGCATATAATGTAGGGCTGCTTAAAAGCTTTATGTGTCTTACCATTATCATGCTTTGGTCTTCAGTGGCACTGTCAAAGTTTCTTGCTCCGTTTGCGGGTGACATGATTTTCAGTCCTGGGGGCGACCATGGGTTATTCTGTTGTCAGTGGCTTGAGAATGTCATTGGTGTTCCCGGACTTATGGCAACATTGTTTCTTGTGGCGATAATATTCCTTACATATATAAGCAGTGAGACTGTAACGGTTGTCAGAAAGTTGCTCAATCCGGTGAGTCTCATAACAAACAAGGTGAAGTTCAAGGTCAGAGTGGGGAATGAGAGTGATGAAAACATTGTGGAGAATACGGAGGAAAAGATACCGTATGTTGAAGACCCGGAGGTCTTTGATGATCCGCAGCCCCAGACTGTTGACTTTGGCGATGCCGGTGTTTCAGTGGCACCGGTGGCAGAAACCAGTGTAAAGGCAGACGCAGGTAAGGGTGAAGAACCGGGATTTACGGTAAATGAAACAGAGACGGAGGAGGGTGCCGACAACAAAACGCTTGTTGCCGAACCGGATATCAACACTCCGATAAATCCCAAGGAGCCGTGGACAAAGTATAAATATCCGACACTCGACCTGCTTAAGAAATATGATAATGACGGCAAACCGTACATTGACATGAAGGAGCAGACGGCAAACAAGAACCGTATTGTCGAGGTTTTGAATAACTTTGGTGTGCAGGTGCGTACCATTACCGCCACTGTAGGTCCTACCATTACGCTGTATGAGATTACGCTGGAGGACGGCATACGTGTTTCAAAGATACGTAATCTGGAGGATGACATTGCACTGAGCCTGTCGGCTTTGGGTATACGTATAATCGCGCCGATACCGGGAAAGGGTACTATCGGTATCGAAGTGCCCAACGCAAAACCGAATATCGTGTCCATGGAGAGCATCCTGAATTCGCGGAAGTTTCAGGAAACGAAAATGGAGCTGCCCATAGCGATAGGAAAGACCATAACAAACGAGGTCTTTATGGTAGACCTTGCCAAGATACCTCACTTGCTCGTGGCGGGTGCAACGGGACAGGGTAAGTCGGTCGGACTTAATGCCATTATTACGTCATTGCTGTATAAAAAGCATCCCAATGAGCTGAAGCTGGTTCTTATAGACCCGAAAAAGGTGGAGTTCAGCATATATTCGCCCATTGTGAATCATTTTCTTGCAAAGGTTCCTGATGACAACGAGGAGCCAATTATAACGGATGTGACGAAGGTGATACGTACGCTGAACAGCCTGTGCAGGCTAATGGATACACGTTACGACCTGCTTAAGTCTGCGGGCGTGAGGAATATCAAGGAATATAATGAAAAGTATGTAAACCACAGGCTTAACCTTACGCAGGGACATGAGTACATGCCATATATCGTGGTTATAATAGATGAGTTCGGCGATTTGATAATGACGGCAGGAAAGGAGATAGAACTGCCAATAGCACGTATAGCCCAGCTTGCGCGTGCCGTTGGTATTCACATGGTTATTGCCACCCAGCGCCCTACGACATCTATCATAACAGGTAATATCAAGGCAAACTTCCCAGGACGTATGGCATTCAGGGTGGGGGCAATGATAGACTCGCGCACCATTCTCGACCGTCCCGGAGCCAACCAGCTTATAGGCAGGGGAGACCTGTTGTTCCTTAACGGCAATGAACCGACTCGTGTCCAGTGTGCTTTTGTGGACACTCCGGAGGTGGAACGCATAAACCAGTATATAGAACAGCAGCCCGGACCGGTTGAGCCAATGGAGCTTCCAGAGCCTATACAGGATGACGGCTCGGACATGGGTGGCGGTTCAATGGATGTACAGAACCTTGACCCGCTGTTTGAAGAGGCTGCCCGTGCAATCATTGCGACGCAACAAGGCTCTACAAGCATGATACAGAGGAGATTTTCAATAGGCTATAACAGGGCAGGGCGACTGATGGACCAGATGGAAAAGCTTGGTATTGTCGGTGCGGCTCAGGGTGGTAAGCCGCGTGAGGTGTTGATTCAGGATGAGAACAGTCTGAGCACTGTTATCAATAATATAAGAAACTAACAGGAATAAGGTATGAAAAGATTTGTGCTTTTGTTGACACTGTCTGTCTTTTCCTTGTGCATATCGGCACAGACACAGGCTAAGGCGCGCAAGATATTGGACAAGACGGCATCCATTGTCGGCAGGAAGGGTGGGGCTTCCGCTTCTTTTACGATAAAGGGGAAGCGTGGAAATGCTTCAGGAAAAATATCCATAAAGGGAAACAAGTTTACGGCGCACACAGCCGATGCCATCGTATGGTTCGACGGCAAGACGCAGTGGACGTACATGAAAAGCTCGCAAGAGGTGAACGTGAGCAATCCTACTGAAGCGCAGCAGCAGGCAATGAACCCGTATAAGTTTATAACATTATATAAGAGCGGCTTTAGCATGAACATGAAGAACGTTGCCTCGGGCTGGCAGATACATCTTGTTGCCAATAACAAGAAACGTTCGATAAAGGAGATGTATATAACTGTCGGCAAGGATTATCTTCCCCGTGAAGTGAAGATGTTGCAGGCTTCCGGCTGGACAACAATAGCCATTTCCGGATTCAAGGCTTCCAATATCGGTGACAGTGCGTTCCGTTTCAACCCGCGTGAGTTCCCTCATGCCGAGGTTATAGACCTTAGATAATATGAACCGCCTGCAATTATTCAGGATACTTCGCCGTCATGTAGGGTTGTCGGAGAAGCGGAGCCTTGCTTTCGAACAGAACCGTGTGGCAAAGTTTGTTGCTTATCTGCTTGGTTCGTTCATGGTGGTGTATATGATGATGATATCCGTTACGCTGGCAATGGTTGCAAACGACCTGTCGGAGTTTACGTCATACGAGTTCATATACGCACTTCTTCCTTTCATATTGCTGCTTGACTTCTTTTTCCGCTTTATCGGACAACACACCCCGTCACAGCTTGTAAAGCCTTATATGTTGCTGCCTATGCCAAAGTATGTATGCGTAGAGTGCTTCGTACTGACAAGTATGGCATCGTTGAACAATCTGTTGTGGCTGCTTATAACCGTTCCTTATGCCATAATGACCATGCTTTTCAGTGAGGGTATTGCATATTCGGTGGCTTTTGTCGTTACTTTCCAGTTGATTATAGTCATAAACAGCCTGTGGTATATGACAGTCCGTACGCTTCTTGGAGCAAGCATATTTTGGTGGCTGCTTCCCGCCGCAGTGTATGCGGCGGTATTTTCGCCATGGTATCTTTCCGATATTGACTGTTTCTTTGACCTGTTCTCTTCTTTGGGAGGCAGCTTTGCCGGATACAGCGTTGCGGCGTATGTTTCTCTTGCAGCCGTCATGGCGGCACTTTTCTTTATAAACAGGGAGATGCAATACCGCTTCACGTATATGGAGAGCAATAATACGGAGACAGTAAAGATGAATCGTGTTACGCAGCTTCATGCCTTTGACCGTTTTGGAAGGCAGGGCGAGTATCTGAAACTTGAGGTCAAGAGCATTATGAGGAACAAGAACATGCGAAGGTCGTTTGTCTTTTCCGTATGCTTTATTACGGTGCTGAGCCTGCTTATATCGTTTACGGACTTCTATGAAACGGGCAGTTTCTCGATGGATTTCTGGATTGTGTATGTCTTCATACTATATGGCTCTACCACATTGATAAAGATAATGGGTGCAGAGGGCAACTATCTGGATGGTCTGATGGTGCACAAGGAAAATATCTTCAGTCTTTTAAAGGCAAAGTACTACTTCTACAGCGCCATGCTTCTGCTTCCTCTGATTCTCATGCTGCCAACGGTTGTTGTGGGAAGATGCACGCTGCTGATGCTGTTGTCGATGCTGCTGTTTACAGCCGGTCCCGCATATTGCCTGTTGATGCAGATGGCTGTTTATAACAAGCAGACCGTTCCGCTGAATACCAAGTTTGTAAGCAAGGGGAATATGGAGACAAACTATTTTCAGATTGTAGCAGAGATGATAGTGATGTTTCTGCCCGTTGTCCTTATTTCCGCACTGAAAGCGTTGTTCGATGAAACAACGGCATACGTGGTCCTTATGGTTTCCGGTCTCGTCTTCATAATATTCCATAATTATTGGATACGCAATATTTATAAGAGGTTTATGGCAAGAAGGCATGAGAACATGGAGGCTTTCAGGTATACAAAATGAGTTTAGATAATGATTGCCGCAAGCCCGTCAGCATTTTGGATTGATGAATACGGCGTACTTCATAATTTTTCTCAAGTCAACGGGCAGCTGCATGGATACGTAAAGGTGTGTCATAATCATATATTTTGCAATATGGTTATGACACACCTGTATTTTTTAACACGGAAAGCCCTACATACTCCTCAGCATTCTCCTTGCCTCGGCAAGTGCCTTTACCCAGTCGGTGTCGAGCGAGAACTGTGTTAGATAGTTGTCGTTGTCATAATAGCTCAGCACAAGCGGCTTGTCCATGTCAAAGAAGCGCGGGTTGTTGATTGACGCACTCTTGAAAATGTTCAGTATGGCAGTCTTCTCCTTCTTCTTGTCCGTCTTTCCAATCTTGTCAACATACAGGTTGACGAACTCATACATGGCGAAAGCCTGATAGTCGAGCACAGTGACGGCACTGTCGGGCATTATCTCCTTTGTCTTCATTGCCATATAGTTCAGCCCGTCGACCTTGAAGAGGTTTATTTTCTTTACCTGTGCACTTTTAGACGGGTCTTTTACAGCCTTTCTTGACAGTCTCAATATTTCGTTGTATACCTCCTGTCCGTTTGCACTGATGCCTGACATGCACACCATGAGTGCCATTAATAAAAGTTTCTTCATATTCTCAAGTTTGTTATTTTATATTCTCAAGTTTGTCATATACGTTTCAGATACATCCTATTGCTTATACACCGTGGAAGCTCCTCGTCATAGTGGCACACTATAATCATTGTCTTGTTCCTGCGCAGGCAGAACTCCTCTATGATTTCCCTTACCATCTGCCGGTTGTTGTCGTCCAGACCATGAAATGGCTCGTCGAGGATGAGCAGCTGCGGGTCTTTAACGAAAGCCCGTGCAAGCAGTACGAGCCTTTGCTGACCGCTCGACAGTTTGAGGAAGGGGCGTTCCTCAAGACCCTCAAGCCCGAATATGCCCATCCACCTGCGGCATGTATCATATTCTCCTGCATCTGGTCTGGCATACAGACCCATAGAGTCTTTCAGCCCGCTTGCAACTATCTGTATTGCTGGAATGTCGTGCCGGTATGCCCTGTGCATTTCTGGCGACACGTATCCAATATGCCTTTTTATTTCCCAAATGCTTTCTCCCGACCCTCTCTGACGGTCAAAGAGAGTGATGTTGCAGGCATAGCCCTGCGGATTGTCGGCACAGATAAGACTCAGGAGCGTCGACTTGCCCGCCCCGTTCTGTCCGCCCAGTGCCCAGCGCTCTCCGTTTCTTACCGTCCAGTCTATGTCTTTCAGTATTGTCCGTTCGCCGTATCTTATGGACACCTTGTCCATTATTACCACATTGCTGCTATAGTACTCGCCGTTGCGGTACGGCATGTCCCTTATTTCCAGCCGTTTTTCGTTGCTTAATACATTTTGCGGCATGCCTCCAGACGATTTCCTGAGATATTCGGAGTATGTCATTTTAGGCATCATTGTCATATCCCTCACTTCAACGACGTGTGTGATGAAATCTGGAATGTCGCTGGTTTTCGATATCACGAGGATTATCTGCAATGCCTGTTCCTTTGACACCGTCCCGAGCAGCTCCGACAGTTGCCGGCGTGTCCCGGTGTCAAGTCCGATAAAGGGATTGTCCATTATCAGCACACGCGGTTCAGAAAGGAGTGCGCGCACGAGCACAAGCTTGCGCATTTCTCCGCTTGACAGCAGTATGACATACTTGTCGAGCAGCGGCTCCATGCCGAAGACATCGTAGAGATGACACCTCTTACGTCTGCGTTCTCCAGTGTCTCCGCCCGTCATGCGGTATGTCTCGTCAAGTATCTGTCTTGCCGTCGGTGTATCCTCGTCTATTTCCTGCTGGTTCCAGCGCTGTTGCAGATAATAGCTTCCGTCATGCTCACCGTACGAGTCGCGGAATGTTATGTACCTGATGTTGTCCGACACGAGCCTCTTTTGGTATGGATAAAAGTCGTATTCGGGAGCGGGAAAGGCTATGGGATGCCTTCCGGTAACTATGTCCATGAGCATCGACTTGCCTCCGCCATTGGGTCCGATGACGGCTATGTGCTCATTGTCGTTGAGCTCAAAGTTGACAGGCTCCGCCATCCGCCATTCGGGCATGCGCGCCACTCCGTTCTTTATGCTTATTATTTTCCGCATAGCCTGTCAGGATTTTTTGTTATAAAGTCTTTCCATCCACGATATCCCGCTTTCGTCTGCGGTCTTCCCGCCTGCATGAAGTGGCAGTATGCAGCCCCGAGGGCATCGGTTGCGTCCATGAAGGGTGTCATGTCGTCATCCTTGATGTTGAGAAGGCGCTTCAGCATGTCCGCCACCTGCTCTTTAGAAGCCTGTCCCTGTCCGGTTATTGCCATTTTTATCTTCAGCGGGGCATATTCATGTATAGGAACATCGCGGTGTATGGCTGCTGCAATGGCAACTCCCTGTGCCCTGCCGAGCTTGAGCATCGACTGTACATTTTTTCCGAAGAACGGTGCCTCTATAGCCATTTCATCGGGCAGAAATTCCTCTATTATGCTGGTTACGCGGTCGAATATGCGTCCCAGCCTGAGGTATGGATCGTGTATCTTGCGCATGTCTATCACCCCCATGGCAAGCATCGACGCCTTGTTGCCGTCGACCTTCACCAGTCCGTAGCCCATGATATTTGTTCCGGGGTCTATTCCCAATATTATCTTTTCTTGCTTTATTCTCATCCGGAAATCAGAAAAAGGGGTTCATAAGCTTCTCTTCGTGTATGTTTGTCTTGGGGCCGTGTCCCGGCAAGACGGATGTTTCTTCGGGCAGAAGTGATGTTATGTGTGTCAGGCTGCCGATTATCTTGCCGTAGTCGCCGCCCTCGAGGTCGGTCCTTCCTATGCTCATGCGGAAGAGAGTGTCGCCGGAGAAAGCAGTGTTTTCGTCTTTGCAATAGAGGAACACCGAGCCTGGCGAGTGTCCGGGTGTCAGAAGTATCTTGAATTCGTGGCATCCGAAAGCCACCGTGTCGCCGTCTTCGAGGAGCGTTCCCGGTTTCTTTACGCTGCATTCATGCCTTACGCCGGTGAAGAGTGCCGCCTGTTCGGACAGTTTGTCGTACAGAGGGGCATCCGCCTTGTGGAGAGACGGCAGCAGCCCATATGTTTCGAAGATGAAGTCGTTGCCGAAGTTGTGGTCTATATGGGCGTGCGTGCATAGCAGATGACGCGGTATGAGACTGTTGTCGCGTATGTATCCGGCGATGCTGTCCTTTTCCCTCTGGTTGTTTGCACCGCAGTCTATTATCACGCAATCGTTTGTTTCGTCGCTTACGATGTAGCAGTTTTCCTGAAACATGTTACATACGAATTTCCTTATAGTTAGCATGGCTTTGTTGTCTTATGATTAAGTACCCCCGGTGTATGTCTTACTGATATTTCCGCGACTCATTTTACAGTGGCAGATATATCAGATGCTTCTCCCTGAACCATTCTTCATTGAACCATGTGCTTATCTCCGTCTTCTCGGCGATGTTCCTGAACGGCTGCATTTCGGCGCTGAGGTCCCCTCCCTTGAGGCAGAAAACTCCGTTGGGCATGGAGTTGATGTTTTTTCGGGCGATGTTCTTGCGCACAATTTTTACGAGATCGGGCAGGGGCATCACCGCCCTGCTTACGATGAAGTCGTACTTCCCCGTCTCGTTCTCGCCGCGCAGGTGTTCTGCCTTGCAGTTTTTCAGTCCAATCGCCTTGCTTATTTCCGATGCCACAAGTATCTTCTTCCCCGTTCCGTCAATGAGCTTGAACTCTGTTTCGGGGAACATTATGGCGAGAGGTATACCGGGGAAGCCTCCTCCTGTGCCGAAGTCGAGTATCCGTGTACCCGGTCTGAACCTTATCGCTTTGGCAATGGCGAGCGAATGCAGCACGTGGTGTTCGTATAGATTGTCTATATCCTTGCGGGATATCACGTTTATCTTGCTGTTCCAGTCCTTGTAGAGGTCATGGAGGGCAGCAAACATTTCTTTCTGCCCGTCGGTGAGATCGGGAAAATATCTAAGTATGTTGTTCATAATCCTTTCTTATAAGTTTCCTTATTGTCCGCAGCGGCAGCGTCACACGTATCTCGCCCATGTCGCGGCACGCTATTTCGTTTTCGCAGTATATGAAGGTGATGTTGTCGCGCCCGATGATGAAGTTTTCCGGCACGTAGACACCAGTGTTTGCAAATACCGATTTTGCGTTCAGTTCCTCCATGTCGTCCACGCCGAAGTCGTCGAGCATCTGTCCGGTGACAGCCTCTTTCAGTCCCTCTTCATGTCCTGCCACGAATATGTCGCCGAGCCTGAGCATGCGCCCTGTCCTTGTATTGAAGTTGAGTGCCACGGTCTGGCGTGTGGCGCGTGCCGTCCCGCTTGCGGCATACGCCGTCGCGATGTATGTAAGGATGCCTTTCCCGTTGGTTTCAACATCCGTCCTTACGCGGTATTCGTAGCTGTATGCATCGGCATGCTCCCTGTCGCTGCGGTACATCCTGCCGTATTCTTCGCGGTAGTCGGCGAGGAAACGGCGTACGAACGAGTCGACGGCGTTTGCGGGCGATATCCTCTCTTTGGTCAGCGACAGGTAGTCGGGTGTGAGTACGCCGTTTCTCAGCAGCGTGTCGTTGATTGTCTGTGCCTGTCTGCCGCCTTTTAGATATTTCACCGACAGGCTGAGCCGGCATGCTGGTGCGCCCGTGCCGTTGTCCAGTGCCACTGTGGTGTCCACCACGACGCTGTCTGTTGCCATTCCAGCGGCTCCGTCAGCCCTGTTGTCCGTTCCGCACGATGTGCAGACGGCTGTTGCGGCTGCCATGGCGAGTGTAAAAAATGTTGTTCTAAACATTAAACTGGTTGTTTGTTTTGTTTATCCTTGACAAAATTACAGCAATTCCTCTTAATTGCAAAATTATTATGGCAATTAAATGGCAAATGGCGCGAGTTACGTATGACGGGGCTGGTATTTGCAGATGATATATAATAGTAGGTACGCGTACATATGTTATATTTGTTGGTGGAATTAATATTAGTCTTACTAACATTTATCTTACAATCCGAAACATGGCATTTTGAACTCTAAAACATGGCATTTAGGAAGCCCAAAGGTAACCTTTTAAGCTCCAAAAGGGCACCTTTTGAAAATCAGATGCACGTGATTGAAAACCGTAAGCAAAAGCTGGCAGAATATAACAGTTTGAAAGATTTGTGCCGATAATAATTCCGCCAACGGGTTATATAATATATTATGCTGCATTGTTTTTCTTCTCTATCATCACTGTGGATATGGCTAACGGGTCGATAAGACTGGCAGGGAAGCGGCTGTTTATTCTCTCGTCCGTGCGGATTTACCCTGTTTTGTATGCCATGGTTTTGCGTAGCAGGCAGTACATAAATCTCTGCTATATAGTATGTAAATCTGTAACAGGCAGTATGGAAATCCCGTTCATGTTCCACGTCGGAGCCGGATGCACCGTATGGCATTCGAAAACAGGCGGCAGATTGTGATTTTCTTGCATCCCGCTTGTGCGGAACATGTGATTTTTATTAACTTTGCAGCGTTTTAATCATTAATGGACACGGATTATATGAAAACATTCAAGGCGGCGCTGTTCGACCTCGACGGCGTGGTGTTCAACACCGAACCGCAATATACGCTCTTCTGGGGCTCCATGTTCCGCAAATACTATCCCGGTACGGAGGGTATGGAGCAGAGGATAAAGGGACAGACACTCGTCTGGATTTATGATACGTATTTCAAGGACATGCCGCAGGCACAGGCGGACATCACCGCTGCGCTCGACGAGTTTGAGAGGAACATGGAGTTTGAATATGTCCGCGGGCTTGTCGGATTTGTCAGGGGGCTGCGCGCCAATGGCGTGCGCACGGCGATTGTGACCAGTTCGAACAGGGCGAAGATGCAGAGCGTATATACGAGGCGACCGGAGATACGGGGGCTGTTCGACGAGATACTCACATCCGAAGATTTCAGCGAGAGCAAGCCATCGCCTGAATGCTATCTCACGGCGGCGGCGAGGTTCGGTGCAGGATGCGGGGAGTGTGTCGTCTTTGAGGACAGCTTCAACGGACTGAAGTCGGGCAGGGCGGCTGGGATGACCGTAGTGGGGCTTTCGACAACAAACGGAGCCTCCATGATAAGCCCTCTTGCGGATATTGTCATAGCAGACTACGGGGAGACGGATTATGAAAAAATACATGCATTGGTATCTGCTTCTCATTAAAATAAGCTATCTTTGCACCCGTTTTTATATGCCACGTGCATATCATTTTCATTGACAAGGAATAAATATACATTAAAACATCAAGACATGGCAGGATATTTGGTTAACGACACGCGTAAGGTGACGACGCACCGCTTCATAGAGATGAAACAGCGCGGAGAGAAGATTTCCATGCTCACATCGTACGACTTCACTACGGCAGGCATCGTAGACGGTGCCGGCGTGGACGGAATACTGGTGGGAGACTCGGCATCCAACGTTATGGCGGGAAACTCTACGACGCTTCCTATCACCGTGGAGCAGATGATATATCACGCACGCTCGGTTGTGCGTGGTGTCAAGCGTGCCCTCGTGGTGTGCGACATGCCTTTCGGAAGCTATCAGGTGGACCGCAAGGAGGGCGTGAAGAACGCCATAAGGATAATGAAGGAGAGCGGATGCGATGCGCTGAAGCTTGAGGGAGGAAGCGAGATACTCGATACCGTGAAGGGTATCCTCGACGCAGGAATACCGGTAATGGCACATCTCGGACTGACACCGCAGAGCATCAACAAGTTCGGCACGTACACCGTGAGGGCAAAGGAGGAAGCCGAGGCGGAAAAACTGCTTGCCGACGCTCGCCTGCTTGACGGGGCGGGATGCTTCGGACTGGTGCTGGAGAAGGTTCCTGCGGTTCTTGCTGCCATGGTGACAAAAGAGGTCAAGATGCCCACGATAGGCATAGGGGCGGGCAACGGCACCGACGGACAGATACTTGTCGTTGACGACATGCTGGGAATGACAAAGGGATTCAGCCCGCGCTTCCTCAGAAGATACGCCGACCTCAACACGGTGATGACCGATGCCATAGGGCAGTATATCATGGATGTGAAGAGCAGCGCTTTCCCTAACGAAAAAGAGTCGTACTGATGTACACGCAGAGCACGCCCGTACATGTCAGCCTGTGGCACAAGGACTTCTGGCTGCTGGCTTTGTCCAACATGCTCCTGTCTTCTTCCGTATACATGTCAGTACCCGTACTTCCGCTTTGGTGCAGCAGGCTGACGGGAGGAGATACCCGCTGCACGGCAGTCCTTATGGCTGCCTACTGTCTCGGGCTGTTTTCGCTGATACCATTCTCGTCTTATATCATACAGCGCCGTCGCCGCAACAATGTATGCATGGCTTCGGCGGCACTCATGGCTGCCTGCATGGCAGCCATGTTTTATCTCCATGATGCCGCCGGTATGGCTCCCGACGTGATGTTCGCCGTGTCGGCGGTGCTCCGTTTCTTGCTCGGTGCTATGTTCGGGCTTGCCCATACCGTGCTTGCCAGTACGCTTATCATAGACAAATGCGAGTCGTTCCTGCGTACGGAGGCGAACCATGCAGCTGCGTGGTTCTTCCGCTTCTCGCTGTCACTCGGTCCGCTGGCTGCCTTGATACTCTGCAAGGCTTCGGGAACTGCCGCCGTGTTCATGGCATCCGCCGCCTGCTGTCTTTTGGCGGTGCTCCTGATAAGGCTCGTCACCTTTCCCTTCAAGGCACCGGAAGAGAATGTGCATGTTGTCAGCCTCGACCGTTTCTTCCTGCCTCAGGGCACACGGCTGTTTTTTAACCAGATGATGATAATGGTCGCCGTGGGACTTCTGCTGGGCATGGGACATACGGCTTTTTTCTACGGAGCCATGATGCCGGGATTCTTCATGGCGCTTCTTGCACAGAAGTATGTCTTCGTCAATGCCGAACTGCGGAGCGAAATTCTCACGGGGCTTCTTCTTATCGGCTGTGCCCTGATGATGTCGCTGTTCCGCGACGGCGGTGAGGCGGTACGCATCGTGCCCGTGCTCACAGGGCTTGGCGTGGGACTTACCGGCTCGCGTTTCCTGTTGTTTTTCCTGAAACTCGGCAACCACTGCCAGCGCGGCACTTCGCAGACCACATTCTTCCTTTCGTGGGAGAGCGGGCTTGCCCTCGGACTGGCTGCGGGATATCTTTTCGGGGAGGAGTCAGGAGGCGTGCGGCTCTGCATGGCGCTTGCCTTTATTGCGGCTGCCTTTGTCATGTATCAGTTTTCCACGCATTCGTGGTATGTAAGACATAAAAACAGATAACACGGAAAAATAATAATGGATACGACGGACAATATTCTTGCCGCTTATGCGGAACGTTATGAGACGACGGATTTTCTGCGCGATGACCCGAGCCTCTTCATGCACAAGGTGGAGGGAACGGCAAACCGTGAGACGACGGCTTTCATCGCGTCATGCCTGAGCTATGGAAGCCGCAGGCAGTTCTTTCCCAAAATACAGTATATCCTCGACGTGTCCGGAGGAGACGTTCACGGATGGGTGCTGTCGGGACGCTTTGATGCCGACATACCCGATGACGGCAGATGCTATTACCGTCTGTACACCAATCATACAATGAATGTCTTCCTTCATGCCCTGCGCGGCATGCTTGAAGAGTATGGCTCTATAGGCGGTTTTGTGCGTGCCACTGCACACGACGGCTTGTCGGCGGTGGCGGCAATCACGTCTTTTTTTGCCGGTAAGAACGTCAGTCCCATAGTTCCAAAGGACACATCGTCGGCATGTAAGCGCGTGTGCATGTTCCTGCGCTGGATGGTACGCAGCGAATCTCCTGTCGATCTTGGACTTTGGAGCGACTTCATCGACCGCCGCACGCTTATCATCCCAATGGACACGCACGTGGTTCAGGAGGCAAATGCCCTGGGGCTTCTCACCGGAAGATGCACCTCTATGTCGGCGGCAAGACGTCTTACGGCGCGGCTGGCGGAGGTCTTTCCCGATGATCCTGTAAAGGGCGACTTCGCCTTGTTCGGATATGGCGTGAACAAGGATAAATAAATGGATGTTATCTAAAAGGAACTATATAAATCCAGATAAATATCCGCTGATATGGGATAAGATAAAATCGCAGCCAAGCATCTGGCTGCGATTTTATTTATATAATATAACTTCGTTTTATCTCACAAAATTCTATTCTTAAATGCAAATGCGATAACAAAGCCTATGAAAGTCGAAATGCAATTGTTGAATAATGGCAGCAATACATAATTTCCAAATGCAAGATTAAATATAAAAACAAAAACAATAAACAGCAATAATGCCAGTATGAATTTTATTTTCTTATTTAACGAGCTTAATGGTGCGCCTTTCCCGTTGTTATACCATCTGAATGTTATTATGGACAATGCTAAAATGACAAACGACAGTAAAAGCAACCCTAAATCTACTTGAATGTTTTGCAATATTTTCTCTATCATCATTTACTCATTCATGATGGTCTTCTTTATCACACGCCCGTCTTCCAGTTTTATAATGTTAAGACCATTGACAGGAGATGACACTTCACGTCCGGTACTGTCATAGCGTTTCACTTCCTTTGAGTTATAGTCAGTCGTGATGCTATAAATACCGTTAGTTGCATTTATAATACAAGTTGCCATATAGCCGCCGTCCTCTGTGACAGCAGAAATAACAGCCGTGCCATAGCCCGTACAAACAGTCTTACCATTGCTGACAATCGCGACTTTCGTGTCAGATGATGCCCATGTTACATTCTTATTGCTTGCATCTTCCGGCAACACGTTTGCTGTAAGCTGCACGTATTCTCCGATTCTCTCAAGAGAAATGTTCTGTTTGTCAATAGTTATGCCAGTAACAGGTTGAATAATCGTTGTCATACATTCAGCCTTTAGATTATTTGCCTGTGTTGTGGCAATAATTCTTGCAGTTCCTGATTTATGACCTGTAACAACCCCCTCATTTGTGACACTTGCAATATCTTCGTTGCTGGAACTCCATATTATAGTTTTATTGTCTGCATCAACAGGCTGGACATTGGCATTAATGGTTGCCGTTTCACCGACTTTGATTGATACTTCTTTTTTGTCTAAAATGATGCTTGTAGGAAATATTTCTTTTTTAGTTGCGGTTACGTTACATGTTGCTGTGAATCCTCCGTCCTCTGTTGTTGCAGATATGATGGCTGTACCATATCCTTTGCAAGTTACATTTCCTCCATCTACGGTAGCGACATTCGTATTTGATGACGTCCATTGCACTTTTGGGTTGTCGGCATTTTCAGGCAAGACAGTGGCTGCAAGCTGAATTGATGCACCAATTTCTGTGAAGGATATGTTTTCTTGATTTAATGTAACTCCTGTTACAGGAACTTTTTCTTCGATGATGGTAGCGTATGACCAAACATTATCATTGTTCTTGGAAAAATAATTTTGGTTTTTATAATCATTTGCACTTCCTTTAGGCACATATATAGTGCACCCCTTTAAGTTTTGCATTTCGCCACCATAAGCGTTAATTTTTACAGGTGTAGGATTTTCTGTATGTATTTCTATGTTCATTGACGGTTCTATTATTTTAATATTTTTATAGGCACTATTATAGATTTTAGGATTTATATTTGAAATATATTCTACACTTTTTGGTATCTTTATATATTTAACTAAGTGCATAGGAAAAGAATTGAAATATAAGCTTTTTAGTTTCTT
>ERZ778503.973-NODE-973-length-22237-cov-4.893427_pt1 | contig 22237 bp, 15 predicted proteins | sample MGYA00510047_ERZ778503 | MGnify/ENA primary metagenome ERZ778503 (study PRJEB29527, sample SAMN07138965) | mouse gut metagenome | material: feces | host: mouse | place: China:Nanjing | collected 2016-01-25 ... | reverse complement strand
CAAACTTTCTAAGAGAGAAATCACAAAGCGCCCATCAAAAACGGAGATATTTAACACTCTGACGTAGCATGTGTTAATATCAAGGGTTGAAGAACCCGTTCGGTAAAACATTGCGTTCCTAAATAGATTCTTCAGTCCGGTAAACAACAACAATCCGGCTATATATACACTTCAAAACAACATATACATCAATAAACGATTCCGGCCCATCGTTAAAAAACAATGGACCGGAATAATCATCTACCCTTAATAGGATATTGTCGCCGTTTCCCACTTGGATTGGGAGATTTTTACACCGGCTTTAGCTGCTTTCTGTCTAATACTACGCATTAGATGTTGAGCTTCCCAAAGGACCGTGGACTTTGCCATACAGATTCGGCAACTGATGCAAAAAACCGGCTACCCGCTCTTCATCGCGTCCCCTACCAACCAGCAGTTTTTCACATTGCCCAACGACGATATGGACCCGCTGCACCAGCATGCATCTTTCGAACTGTGGGGGCCGCGAGGCGAGACCACCACAACGGTACGTTTCGTTACCTCATGGGCTACAACCGCTGAAGACATCCAAACCCTGGCTCACGCGCTTAAAGAAATCAGACAGGCCTAACCAATAAATAAGCTATGTATGGACGAGCAGGCTTTCAAAAGAGAAAAATGTACAGAAAAGCCTACATTATTCATCTGCTCTACCCGAATCTCGCTGAAAAAGATTACTTTTGCGTTCAGTTATGTATAAGTGATAGAATTAAACTATGACATACACAAACCTTGTTTCATATAAACATATATAAAACAAAAGCTGTTTGCGGTAAAATATGCCGTAACACATATATCAAATAACAGAGCAACACTAAAAAAAGGAGGTTACAAATAGAGAAAAACAAATGAAGCGCTAAAAGGAAATATCAGCCGCAAGGCTGTATATCATTCATCAAAAACAAAAATCAGTTGCACAACAGCAAGTTTTTTTATTATTAACAACGGAAAGCGCTCCCGTACATATACTTTTTCGAATATTGAGCTTTTAGCTCTTGTTCTCTTATCTTTGAATACCGCCAATATTCGCTACATGAGAACAGGTAGATTGAAAGTTCACGTCATAAGGCGTGAACTGTTCATCGCTTGTTATGTAGCAGGTCACTTGGCGGTAACCTAAAGATAAGACAAGTTCTGAACGGTTACACGCCTTCCTCGTAAAAACACATTATCATGAAGAAGATTTTATTGGGATTTATTGTCGTTATCCTTTTATTTGCCTGTACGCAATCACCGGAAGAGAAAGTCAATTTATTAATAAAGGAAAGCATGGAAAGAGGATTATACCATCCAGAAACCTACTCTCCCGCAGGAACACGGATCGATAGTGCTTTTACTCCTTTTGATGATCCCGAATTTTATGACAAAACATTGCAATTATACAAATTGACGAAAGAGATAAACAATTACGACGACTACGCAAAATCCGCCAAACGAAATGTGGCACACCACCAAGACATGTTGAGAATCTTCTCCAATAATGATAGCAGAGAAGAACTGAATCAAGCCAAAGAACGTTATAACGAATATATTGTCAAGAAAAACAGGGCAGAAGAAAAGGCTAAAAAAATTGCTGCGAAACTGAACACAATGTTGAATGAAGAAGAACAGTTTATCGGCTTTAAAGTATGGCATCGCTACCGTGCCGACAACAATGCTGGAATGACCATGTTCGGAGAAGTCAAGTTCTTGATGGACAAAGACCTGAATTCAATCTTTGCTCTGTACAATACAGAAGACGAAGAGTACAAAATCGTAGAATCACTTTTCAAACAAATGTGTGGCGAGGAATCCACAAGCGAAAAGATTAACTTAGAGGATCTTAAGTTCTATGACGAATAATGTACAACAAAATGATACACGTAAATTAGCGCTTTTTAAAGTAACAATCTCTACCTTTGTTGCCGTAACAAAAATATCACTATAGCCATGAAAAATAAAAAAACAATCGGAGAACTTATAGAACATGAAGTTCGCAAACAAAGCATTCCTATAACAAATTTTGCAAAAATGATTTGCTGTGAAAGAAACAATGTATATAACATTTTTCAACGCTGTAAGATCGACATTATCCTGCTAAAAAGAATTTCACAAGTCCTTAATCATAATTTCTTTGAAGACCTTGCCAAAGATGAAGACCTGATCATTGAAGATGAAGAAACGGAAGAGGAAAAGATGAATCAGAAAGCCGTATACCAATTCTTCGACGTTGTGCCGGATGTTCTAAATGAAATGGGACTGGATGCACAAATCATGTTCACCAGATTGGAAGACCATAAAGATTTTGATAAATGTCCGACACCCGATTTTGCATTAGTTCCCTACTTTATCACCTTATCTATTGGGAATACCATGAAAGAACGGATCGGAGAAAATCCTATACTTCCAATATCCGTTATAACCAATGAGGACGGTTGCGAGATAGAAGTCTGCCAAAACAAATTATATAATAGTGTCGATGTAAATATAAAATTAGATTACAAGACACGTGAAGAATGGTACAAGACACTGATTTTTGCCTTTGAGACCTACCAAAGAGTAGGAAGGAGATAATCTGCAACGGGGAACGCCTTAAATCAAAGGCATTCCCCCGTTTACAACTGGTTACCTTAATCTATAACCACGTTGAGAATTCAAAATTAACGAGCCTTGTACACAGATAACTCATTTACATTTCCAAAAGAAAATGAACAGACAGGACTACGGCTATGCCTTGGACAAGGAAGGGAAACTCATTCATATCGGCAAAGCCCGACGTGGAGAAGAATACGCCTGCCCTCATTGCAAGGCGGCAATGATTCCCCGCCAAGGAAAAATTAACCGCTGGCACTTTGCACACAAAAACAATGTCAGCAACTGCTCCTACGAAACTTATCTGCACCAAATAGCCAAAACAAAGATTCGCGAGCATTTCCTCACGTCCCCCTCTTTTTACATTGCCTATAACACCAAAGTGTATTGCAGCGCCAAATGTCCACTCGACAAGGAAGCCTGCCGAATTAAGACGATAACAAAAAGATTTGACCTGCGCAAATATTACAACTGTTGCGAAGAAGAACGGGAACATAAGGGGTACAGAGCAGACCTTATGCTCTTCCATGACCAAGAAGCAAAACGCGAGCCCGTTCTCATTGAAATCTGCGTTACGCATCCTTGCGAAACCAAGAAACGAAATTCGGGAATAAGGATTATTGAGATTCATATCCAGTCGGAAGAGGATATTGATCAAATCACAAAAACATCCTTCATACAGGAAACTTCCGGGTTTATCGGGGATTCCGTTAAAGAGGATAAGCGAGTCCAATTCTACAATTTCCAGAATACAGAAAAAGGAGAACCAGAGGAACCTCAACAATGTCTCTTATATGTTTATCGGGTCGATTCCAACCACGACTTCCGCGTTGATCGCCCTAAATGCTGCAAACTTACTCAATTACCGTATTTCTCTACAGATCCTTTTCTTTTAGTTTCTGAAGAAAACCAAGATTGGACTTGGTGTGCTCAAAAAGCCCTTCAGAAAGGAATCCAAGTGAAAAGCTGCATATTGTGCAAGTATCGAGTACATGATGGAGCCACAAGTCCAATATGCGCACTATACAAGAAGTTTGGGACACCACAACACCCTAAAATCATAGAAGCGAGAACCTGCAAATATTACAGGAAAAACATGACCACAAATTGTGAAGAATACGAAGAGAAATATCACCCGCACTATAAGATTATTCCTAATACCCCCACACCGAACAATCCCACCCCAACAACTTAAATATTTCCTGACAAATCCGCAATTTTCTACCGCCCGGAATCTCCATCGCTTAACCCCATTCACCCCCTTTTTCGCCCACCACACACCCCTTTAAGCCCCCGCAACAGGCCTCATCGGGAAGCGGGCCGGAAAGGCCCGGCTTACCGGACGCGGCGGGGCTTTTATAAAATCATTTTACGGAGCGGTAAAGGGCGACGGAACGACCGACGGCGGGAAAAGCTTATCGTGGCGAGCGCCACAGCCTCATCGGAGTGCGCACCCCAAGAGAGCAGCATGCGCATCCCGACAAAACGGGACGAGCGGAACGCAACAACGCGGCGAGCACCACAACGGCGTGAGGGCCTCAAAAAGGCATACAGCGATGAGGATCGAACGGAATAGCATCCGCGCGTGTAAAGGAATCGGAACCAGAGGACGACAACCACCGACAGGCCTCCCCACACGGACCTTACCTCTCAGTCGGCCCGCCGGAGGACGCCGCCGCCCGTCGCGGTGCGCACCACACAAGCCGAGCGCGTACAGACGGGCGCTGCGGGAGGCGTCGAAATATCGTCCTATTTCCCTATACACCAAACAGCTACACCGCAAATCACGCCGCAGGAATCGCGTAAAAACAAAGACGCGAACGGACGGACGGTTTCACAACATTCTCGGGGCGGTTTGACGGGCGTTCCGGCGAAGAAAAACGCCGACGGACGGCAACGGACAAAGCCAACAGGGACGGTAAAAAATATTTTCCCGTTTGTTTTTTTTTCCGTACCTTTGCTTGGTAAATACACAACAACAGAATGAAAATATTGGGTGTGGGACGCGCCCCACAGTTTTCGCCAAATTCGGTGGACAGGGACGCCGCCATTTTGACGACCGTAAAAGAGCAATTGGAGCTTTCGGGCGAACATGAAGTGTTGCTTATCGACGAAAGAGAACTCACCGCCGAAACCTTGGCGGCGCCTTTCGACCGCATCTTCTCCATGAGCCGCAGCGCCGCCGCATTGCTCCTCGAAGCCGAAGCCGAACGAAGCGGTACGCCCGTGCAGAACAGCGCCCGGGGACGGCTTCAGCTAAACCGCCGCGCCCTGTTGACCCTGTGCCGCGAAAAGGGAATTCCCGTGCCGGACTATGCGACGGCTGACCGACCGATAGAAGAGCCGCCGTTTGCATTCCCGTTCTGGATGAAACGCGACGACCGCACCACGCAACAGGCGGGCGACGTGCGTTTCGTTGCCGACAGCAGCCAATGGGACGAGACCATGCAGACCGTACGCGAACAAGGCATCGCCCATTACATTCTGGAACAGCACATCCCCGGCGACCTGATTAAATTCTACAGCGTGGCCGGCACGGCATTTTTTCACCACTCCTACCCTACCCGCAACGGCGGGTTCAGCAAATTCGGTACCGAAAACATCAACGGACGGGCACAAGGATTCGCCTTCAACGTGCAGGAACTGAAGCAAAAGGCCGACCAACTGGCCACCGCTGCTGGAATCACCGTTTACGGAGGCGACGCCGTGGTACAGCCCGACGGACGCTTTTTCCTGATCGACTTCAACGACTGGCCCAGTTTCTCGGTCTGTCGCAAAGAGGCCGCACGGGCCATAGCAGCCTGCGTGGAAAAGCCTGCAAAACCAACGGACAAACGCTAAAAAAACATACAATATGGCAACAGACAACAAACTGCAATCCACTTTCAAATCGCAAGATACGGAGGAATGGCTCGACATACACTTCACCCGACCGATCGGGCTGATGTGGGCCAACTTCTTCAATCGTTTCAACGTGCATCCCAATGTGGTAACCCTGTTTTCCATCGTATTGGGAGCCGCCGCCGGCGTGATGTTCTATTATCCCGATCTGACGCACACGCTCATCGGCATCGCGTTGCTGATGTGGGCCAATTTTTACGACAGCGCCGACGGACAGCTGGCCCGGATGACGGGTAAGAAAACGCTTTGGGGGCGCATCCTCGACGGATTTGCCGGCGATGTGTGGTTCTTCTCCATTTACTTCTTCATCTGCCTGCGCCTGACGCCCGAATGGGGAATATGGATATGGATTCTGGCCTCCTTTTCAGGGCTGGTATGCCACGTGAAGCAATGCCAGCTGGCCGATTACTACCGCAACGTGCATCTGTATTTCATCAAAGGGAAAGCGGGCAGCGAACTGGACAGCTACCGCAAGGTGCGCGAAGACTTCAACGCCACTCCGTGGAAAGGGAATCCGGCCTGGAAAATCTTCCTGTACTCCTACGGCAACTATACCCGCTCGCAGGAACAGATGACCCCGGCCTTCCAGACGCTGAAACGCAAGATAAAACATCTGTTCGGCGACGAACTGCCGGAACCCCTGCGGGCCGATTTCCGACGAGGCAGTCTGCCACTGATGAAATATACCAACATCCTGACTTTCAATACACGGGCCATCACATTATACATCTGCCTGCTGATCGGTCAGCCGTGGATCTATTTCGTATTCGAGATTACGGTGATGAATGCGCTGTTCCTGTACATGCGCCGCAGCCACGAGAAATTATGCCGGACATTAACGGAAAGACTGAATGAATACAAACACTGATTTTACCAACATAAAGGCCTTGATATTCGACTACGGCGGCACCCTCGACACGAACGCACGCCACTGGGCCAAAGTGTTATGGGAAGGCTTCCGGGCCGCCGGCATACCGGTGAGCGAAGAGGACTTCCGCGAAGCCTACGTCCACGGGGAACGCACGCTGGCCCGCTGTCCCATCATCCGGTCGGAAGATGATTTCCGTGTGTTGCTGCAAAAGAAGGTAGATATAGAGACGCGGCAGCTCGTAGAGACGGGACGCTGGCAGGCTGACGAACGGGAACGGCAGGAAAAGGCCGGAAAAACAGCCGATTACTGCTACGCTTATGCCCGACGCACCGTGACGGAAAGCCGACAGACACTGGAACGGCTGATGAAACGCTATCCGCTGGTACTGGTGTCGAACTTTTACGGCAACATCGAAACCATCCTGCGCGACTTCGGACTGGATCATTGTTTCGGACGCGTGATAGAATCGGCCGTGGTGGGTGTGCGCAAACCCGATCCGGCCATATACCGTCTGGGGGTGGAAGCCACCGGATTCAAGGCCGGTGAGACACTCGTAGTGGGCGATTCGTACGACAAGGACGTATTGCCGGCCCGCGCTGCCGGTTGCCGCACCGTATGGCTCAAAGGAGAGGGCTGGACCGAAAAGGCGGAAGACGAGAGCGTGCCCGACGCCGTCATCACCCGTCTTGACCAGCTGCTTAGAATGTTACCCGAAGCATAAAGCGGACACCCCATTTCTGCATGCCCGGCTTGATATAGTTGAGCCGGCGCACATATTCCACATGCAGCAGTTTGAAGATGTTGTGCACACCGGCCACCACTTCTACGTAGGGCTTCTTGCTGTCCATTACCCCTGAATTATAATCAAACATACCGTCCCGCCCGAACGTACCCGGGAAGTAAAACAGGCGGCTGTCGGCGGCATTACGCTCCAGGAAGGGGTTGTTCTTGTCCGTGAGCGTACCCCACAATACGTTACAGCCGATGTATTCCCTCCATTTCAATCTACGGATCAGCGGGATGCGGTTCAGGATCTTGCCGTTCATGTCCCACGATACCATGAGCGAGGCATAACGGTCGTTGAGAAACTCCATGTTGTCGATCAGATTGAACGTATAGTCCTCCATAATATAGGAGAGGTTGGCCGCCGGCATGATCAGCAGCGGATAAGGCACCTTGTTCCACTGCACGCCTCCTTTAAGCATACAGTCGATCTTTCCCCACGAATTCATCCAGAAACGCTTGTAGATGCCGGCCTCCGTGAAGTTATAGTCGTATTCGCCTCCCAAAACGCCTTTCACGCCTACGGTATGGCTCAAGGAATACACGGGCGAATCGAGGTTGGTGGGCAGACGCCGCTGCTTGGTGTTCACATACGTGGCTCCGGGCTGGAATTTCACGCCTACCGTAGCTTCGCTATATGCGATATGCCGTTTATGATTCAACGGATCGGACGACGGACGCCCTTTGCCGTCCAGCGGCTGATAAAACAGCGCACCAGCCGGTGTGTTCTTCTCGTGCCGGAAAGCCAGATTCAAGCGTAAGCCGTTCTCCCACTCCCGGTCGTAAAGCAGATGATAGCGCTCGTAATAGGCCATGTGCTCCACATCCGTCCATTTATAGGATATGAACACATTGTCCTTGTCGGTAGGCACAAAGCGGTCGCTGGGCGACATCACATCGTTGGCATACGACACACTCAGATTGTTGACGGGGAACTCACGGGGCAGATAATCCTTCTTATTGAAAGAATAGGTAACCTCACCCATCCCTTTCCATTTGTGGTCCCTGAAACCGTGGGCCACGTAGCCTTTTGCAAACCAGTGCGGGCTAAGGTTGGCTGTGGTCTGGGCACTGGCCCGCAGACGCAGGCCTTCTACAAAATTCTGGGATATGACGGTATTCACCGGTCCGATGTCCACCTTGCTGGGTTTGTGCGGATCGGCTGTTGTCTCTACGAAGTTCTCAATAAAGGCCTTTGCCACAAAAAGTACGAAATTGAAGCCTTTGATGCTTTCAAGCTTCTTGACAAAGGCGTTCATCGAACCTTCGGAACGCGACAGCTTCTCGGGACGGTGCTCCTCCCAGTAGGCCTCATCCCGCATCATGGCACCGGGATCGGTATAGGTCTCGCCCTTGATCTTGAAAGCACGGTCGGGAATCTGATTGAAAGCGAAGTCCGCGTAGCGCGTGAGGCGTTCCACCTGGAACTTCTGAAGGAACTTGGCCAGCATCAGCTGCACCACCATCTTGTCGTTGATCAGTACCTGCTCGCCCGAAGGAAGAGGCCGGAACTCCTGAATGATGGTCATCTGTTCCACAAAATTCACATCCGAACGATGGGGAATGCCCAGTTCGGCCCGCTTGACACGCCAGGTGGAGTCGGCCATGATATAGAGGGTACCGGAAAAACCGAAATCCTGCGGATTGTTTGGTGTGAAATCCAACTGAAAACATTTGTCTTTATCTACAAACACCGTATCGACAATAAAATAACGGTAAAAACGGATGGCCGACTTTGTAGAGATGGGGCTGATAAACGGATATTGAAGCAGGCGAACCTCGTCTTCATAAATATCCACATCGGTGAAACAATCCTTCACCATACTGGTCAGAATATCACCCGTGTTAAACAGCTCGTTCAATCCCTCGTTTCGGGAACCCTGAATGATGGTTTTCTCCGAATGCGGTGATTTCCGGTAGATCTGCCGGCTGACGGTTTCTTCCACCGTCAACGGCAGAATGAGTTTCCCCGTTTCCGGATATGTCTCCACATGATCTTTCAAAAAAGGCATGCGCTTGAACTTATCTTCCTGAAACACCTTGTCCGTCACTTCGTTCATGGCCAGCGTCAGCTTCTGATACTTACTGTAGCTCAAATAGTCGTGCCGGCGCAAATCGCTCTTCTTCTTGGCGGCAATCACCTTACGCATCATCTCCACCGCCGGGTTGCTCTTACGGCTGTATTTTTCTTTCTTCTTCTTGATTTCCACCTCAGTCAGAGCTTTGGCAGCCTCTTTCAGACGGACATTCAAGGTCTGGCCTGCCGAAGCCTCCACCGTAAAGGTCTCGAAGCCCATGATGGAAAACACCAGTTTCCCTTCACGAAAAGCAATGGAATATTTTCCGGAAAGATCGGTAGTGGTTCCCGACGACCGGTCTTCCTCATAATAGACATGCACACCGGGCAACGGCTCACCGGTCGCATCATCAGTCACACGCCCCGTAACAACTTGCCCCACAGCCTGAAGAATGTTTATGAACAAGGCTGCGCATACAAAAACAAACAATCTTTTCACCTTACACCCATCTAATTAAACATTGTCAGTCGACATCATTCAAGAAACTCTCGGCTTTGGCAATATCCGTAGCATGGTCCACATCCAAAATCTTCGAGAACACATAAGCCTGCAACCGGAGCCCATCGGCCACCAGTCCGCGCTGGAAATTACGCATACGGCTTTGGCCCTCGGCCATACACCGGCGCAATGTGGCAATGGCCGGCGGCGTCAGACAATAAATGCCTCCCGAAATATAGCGACAATTTTCCGGCGTATCGTAAAAACCGGTAATCCTCAGCTGTTCGTCCGTCCCCACATACAGAGGTTTCTCGTCGTCGATAAAATCGGTCACGGCCATCATACCGTCGCAGTCCGACTGCATGAAAGCCCGAATATAGGCAGAGAAATCTTTTTCCCGAAACACGGTGTCCACCGTGGTCAGACAGAAAGGAGAATCTTCCAGCCACGTGCTCAACTCATAAAAACTATGCATGGAGCTGGGGGTAGTTTTCACCACCAGACGAATAGGTGCCTCACCTTCTTTGCGACGCGCGGCGCGCGCACGGATATACCGTTCGGTCTGCGGATGCAGCGTATTGACTATAATGACAATCTCCTCCGCCCCGTTAGCATCGAATATCCGTATCAAACGGTCTACCATCGGCTCGCCGTTCAGCGTGACCAACGGTTTAGGCAGCAACACACCTTCCTGCGACAAACGCGAGCCTTCACCCGCCGCAATGACAGCAAATTTCATCGTTCTTTTCTCTTTTTCCATTTCGTCCTACAAAAATAGGACGTATTTCTCATTTGGTAAAAAAGAGAAACTTAATGTATCTTATAAACAGACATAAAGAACAAATTATCTGCAATAACGAACACAAAGAGGCCACTCCCTAATGAGAGTGGCCTCCTATATATTACCGCTTTTACAGAGCGGATTTTAATCGATTTCTTCGTCTGCCTCGTAACCGCCCATCTCACGGATAGCGTTTTTCAGCATCACATATTGCTGGAACAGGTGGTTGACCGGTATCTCATTCTCGGTATAATCATGCATCGGGCTCTTCAGGAAGAAGCTCAGGAAGCGCTGCGTACCGTAGCGCCCGGCACGAGCGGCCAAATCGCTCAGCAACACGAGATCCAACACCAACGGAGCGGCCAAGATAGAGTCGCGGCACAGGAAATTGATCTTGATCTGCATGGGATAGCCCATCCATCCGAAAATATCAATGTTATCCCATCCCTCCTTGTTGTCGTTGCGCGGAGGATAGTAGTTGATACGTACCTTGTGGTAGTAATCGGTATACAGATCGGGCTGTTCTTCCGGCACCAGAATCGACTCCAGTGTAGACAGTTTGCTGACTTCTTTCGTATGGAAATTTGCCGGCTCGTCCAATACCAGACCGTCGCGGTTGCCCAGAATATTCGTAGAGAACCAGCCGGACAAACCGAGGCAACGGGTTCCGATAATCGGAGCAAAACCAGACTTAACCAACGTCTGGCCGGTCTTGAAGTCCTTACCGGCTATCGGCATTTTTGTCTTTTCGGCCAACTCCCACATAGCAGGAATGTCAACAGTGGTATTGGGAGCACCCATAATAAATGGAGCGCCTTCCATCAAGGCTGCATAGGCATAGCACATGGAGGGAGCGATATGCTGGGTATCGTCAGCCTTCATAGCCTGTTCCAATGCTTCAAGAGAGCCGTGAATGCTTTCCTCTACCGGCACATAGATCTCGGTCGAAGCCGCCCAGATAACCACTACACGATCGCAATGGTTCGCAGCCTTGAACGTACGAATATCCTCTCGCAACTGTTCCATCATATCCCAACGGGAAGTACATTTTTTCACATTGTCACCGTCCAGACGGCTGGCGTAGTTGTGATCGAAAGCAGCGGCCATAGGCACAATCTGCACAAGTTCGTCTTTTACCGGCTCAATATCCTTTTCCTTCAACACTTCGGCATGAACAGCTGCCTCATAAGCATTGGCCGGATATACGTCCCACGCTCCGAACACCAGGTCTTTCAGATCGGCCAACGGCACAATCTCGCCGTAATGCTTATACTGCTTATCCGCTCCTTTACCTACGCGCATCTTGTCGTATTGCGTCATCGAACCAACAGGCTTTGCCAAGCCTTTACGAGCCATCAGGACACCCGTCATAAAAGTTGTTGTAACAGCACCCAATCCCACACAAAGGACACCGAGCTTACCGGTTGCGGGTTTTACATTCGTTTTTTCCATTTTTCTACTTAATGTATCTTTAATTACAGAAATGCCTTTATTTACACTGATATATAAACTAACACAGCCGACATACTGAGACGTACCCCGGCCTGCATCGGCTAAATATCATACAATATTCGCAAAAATATTTCACTTTCACAAATAGTTTCGCTAAAGAGTTTTAAATACTAGACAAAACGAACATTTCTCCGTCCAAAAAGAACACTATAAAAGTAAGTCCTCATCACCGGAAAATAGATTAAAGAAAAAATCCCGGAAAGGTGTTCAGCACTTTCCGGGATTTTGCATATCATCAGAACATTCACTTCGGACGGCATCCAGACTTCCTTCCTAAAGACGGAACGGATGACCGGCAAGCGTCGTTCTTCTCTTATTCCACATCCGACAGATCCAGAATGGACTTGCGGTTAGCCAGCACACGGTCATAATCTTCACGGCTGCCTACCACGATTTTCTCAAACTCACGCAACCCCGTACCGGCCGGAATCAGATGTCCGCAAATAACGTTCTCCTTCATTCCTTCCAACTTATCGGACTTGCCGTTGATGGCTGCTTCGTTAAGTACTTTTGTCGTCTCCTGGAACGAGGCAGCCGACATAAAGCTGGATGTCTGAAGAGCCGCACGGGTAATACCTTGCAGAATCTGAGTGGATGTAGCAGGAACGGCATCTCTCACCTGAACCAACTTCAAGTCCTTACGTTTCAAAGTGGAATTCTCATCACGCAATTTACGGGCCGTAACGATCATACCGGGCTGCATAACCTCGGAATCACCGGCGTCCACCACCACTTTCTTACCCCAGATACGGTCGTTCTCCTCAGCAAAATCAAGTTTGTCCACAATCTGCTGTTCCAGGAAGCGGGTATCGCCCGGCTCGTCAATCTGTACCTTACGCATCATCTGACGGACAATCACCTCAAAGTGCTTATCATTGATTTTCACACCTTGCAAACGATACACATCCTGTATCTCGTTAACGATATATTCCTGTACGGCCGTGGGACCTTTGATAGCCAGAATGTCAGCCGGAGTAATAGCGCCATCCGACAAAGGAGTACCGGCACGAACATAGTCGTTTTCCTGCACCAGAATCTGTTTGGCCAACGGCACCAGATACTTGCGTACATCCCCTACTTTGGAAGTAACGATAATCTCACGGTTTCCTCGTTTGAGTTTTCCCATCGTGATTTCACCGTCGATTTCGGAAACGACTGCCGGGTTCGACGGATTTCGTGCTTCGAACAACTCCGTCACACGAGGAAGACCTCCGGTGATGTCGCCCGCCTTGCCCACAGCACGCGGAATCTTAACCAACACATCGCCGGCTTTGACCATCTGCCCGTCTTCCACCACCAAGTGACCGCCGATAGGGAAGTTATACGTACGGATAAGTTCACCGTTACCGTCCAGGATATGAGCGGAAGGAACTTTCGTCTTATCTTTCGATTCAATAATAATCAACTCACGCAAACCGGTTGTTTCATCGGATTCTACACGATATGTCATACCTTCTTCCACATCCTCGAACACGATTTTACCCGGCGTCTCCGTTACAATAACGGCATTGAAAGGATCCCACTTGGCTATAACCTTGCCTTTTTCCACTACGTCGCCTTCATTTACATATAAGGTCGAACCGTAAGGAACATTCTGAGACAATAACACGATGCCCGTATTTACATCAACAAAACGTACTTCGGCCAAACGACCTACCACCATTTTAGCGGCAACACCGGTCTCATCGGTAATATCTACCGTACGTAATTCCTCAAATTCAACTTTCGAGTCGTACTTGGCAAGAATCGTCGCATTGGCAGCTGCATTAGAGGCCACACCACCGGCGTGGAAAGTACGCAAAGTCAACTGTGTACCGGGTTCACCAATAGACTGAGCGGCAATCACACCGACAGCCTCACCCTTCTGCACCATCCGACTGGTTGCCAGGTTACGGCCATAACATTTCATGCAGACACCTTTCTTGCTTTCGCAAGTCAGCACCGAACGAATCTCAACACTTTCAATCGGAGAATTCTCTATCTCTTTGGCCGAATCTTCAGTAATCTCCTCTCCGGCAGCCACAATCAGTTTACCGGTAGTGGGGTTAATTATATCATGCACCGAAACACGTCCCAAGATACGCTCGTAAAGCGAAGAAATCACCTCATCACCGTTTTTCAAAGCCGTGCATACCAATCCGCGCAATGTACCGCAATCTTCTTCGTTGATAATCACATCGTGAGAAACGTCTACCAGACGACGAGTCAAATATCCGGCATCAGCTGTTTTCAAAGCCGTGTCGGCCAAACCTTTACGGGCACCGTGAGTGGAAATGAAATATTCCAATACACTCATACCCTCCTTAAAGTTGGAAAGAATCGGGTTCTCAATAATCTGAGCACCTTCCGCTCCGGCCTTTTGCGGTTTGGCCATCAAACCACGCATACCGGAAAGCTGACTGATCTGACCGGCCGATCCACGGGCACCGGAATCCAACATCATATATACGGCATTGAAACCTTGGTCGGCTTCGCGCATGGTCTTCATCAACACATCCGACAGGTTATTATTAACGTGCGTCCAAGTGTCGATAACCTGATTGTATCGCTCGTTGTCAGTAATGAAACCCATACCGTAATCATTGGTAATCCGCTCTATCTCTTCATTACCTTTACGTACCAGCTCCTCTTTTTCTTTCGGAATAATAATATCTCCCAAGTTGAACGACAAACCGCCGTCATAGGCCATCTTATAACCTAAGTTCTTGATACCGTCAAGGAATTCACAGGCACAAGCAACACCTACAGACTTGATTACATCGCTAATGATACCGCGTAACGTTTTCTTAGAGATAATATCATTAAAGAACCCGACTTCTACCGGTATGATTTCATTGACGATGACACGACCAACAGACGTCTCCACCATTTTCTTGACAATCTGGCCTTCTTCATTCAAGTCATCAACCACGACCTTGATCGGAGCGTGTATATCAACCCGCTTTTCATTATAAGCAATGATAGCCTCTTCGGGGCCGTAGAAAGTAAGGCCTTCGCCCAAAGCCCCCGGACGCAACTTCGTAATGTAATACAATCCCAACACCATATCCTGCGAAGGCACTGTAATAGGTGCTCCATTGGCGGGATTCAGAATGTTATGAGACTGTAACATCAACAACTGTGCCTCCAGAATTGCTTCGTTGCTCAAAGGCAAGTGTACCGCCATCTGGTCACCGTCGAAGTCGGCATTGAAAGCCGTACAAGCCAACGGATGCAACTGAATGGCCTTGCCTTCTATCATCTTAGGCTGAAAGGCCTGGATACCCAAACGGTGCAAAGTCGGAGCACGGTTAAGCAATACGGGATGCCCTTTCATGACATACTCCAGAATATCCCATATCACCGGTTCTTTACGATCAACGATCTTCTTGGCCGATTTAACAGTCTTCACAATTCCGCGTTCTATCAACTTGCGGATAATAAACGGTTTGTAAAGCTCAGCTGCCATCAATTTCGGTAAACCACACTCACCCATCTTGAGCTCAGGACCTACAACGATAACCGAACGAGCGGAATAGTCCACACGTTTACCCAACAAATTCTGACGGAAACGGCCTTGTTTTCCTTTCAATTTATCAGAAAGAGACTGCAAAGGACGATTGGCATCAGTCTTAACAGCACTGCTCTTACGGGAGTTGTCAAACAAACTGTCGACAGCTTCCTGCAACATACGTTTTTCATTACGTAAAATAACTTCTGGCGCTTTGATCTCGATCAAACGCTTCAAACGATTATTACGAATGATAACACGACGATAAAGGTCATTGATATCAGAAGTTGCGAAACGACCGCCATCCAAAGGTACAAGCGGACGAAGTTCTGGAGGAATAACCGGAAGGATCTTCATAATCATCCACTCAGGCTTGTTACGTCCCCGACTTGCTCTGAATGATTCTACAACCTGCAAACGCTTCAACGCCTCATTCTTACGTTGTTGTGCCGTATCGGAACCGGCACGATCACGCAATTCATAAGACAATTTATCCAAATCCAAACGAAGCAGCAAGTCATAGATAGCCTCAGCTCCCATTTTAGCAATAAATTTGTTGGGATCTGTATCTTCCAGATATTGATTGTCTTTAGGCAATGTTTCCAGTTTGTCGAGGTATTCGTCTTCTGTCAGTAAGTCATACTCCTGTACTCCTTCCTCTGCCAACACACCGGGCTGAATCACGACATAGCGCTCGTAATAAATAATTGAATCAAGCTTCTTGGTCGGTAATCCCAACAGATAACCGATCTTATTCGGCAAAGAACGGAAATACCAAATATGGGCCACAGGTACAACCAACTGAATATGTCCTGAACGTTCGCGTCTTACTTTCTTCTCCGTTACTTCTACACCGCAACGATCACATACGATGCCCTTATAGCGAATACGTTTATATTTCCCACAATGGCATTCATAGTCTTTTGTAGGGCCGAAGATACGTTCACAAAACAAACCGTCGCGCTCCGGTTTATAGGTACGGTAATTGATGGTTTCAGGTTTTAAGACTTCGCCGTACGAACTCTCCAGGATTTCCTCGGGTGAGGCCAGTCCAATCGTAATTTTCGTAAAATTACTTTTTATCTTAGATTCTTTTCTAAAAGCCATATTCTTAATTATACATTAAAGAGTTCTTTCCTATTAATCAAGGGTTACACTCAAGCCCAAACCTCTCAACTCATGTAACAATACATTAAGAGATTCAGGGATTCCAGGTGTTGGCATCGGTTCACCTTTCACAATTGCTTCATAGGCCTTGGAACGTCCAACCACATCGTCCGACTTAATCGTCAAAATCTCTTGCAGCACATGAGAAGCCCCGAAGGCCTCAATTGCCCAGACTTCCATCTCTCCGAAACGCTGACCACCGAATTGGGCCTTACCTCCCAATGGCTGTTGTGTAATCAGTGAGTAAGGACCGATGGAACGAGCATGCATCTTGTCTTCCACCATGTGCCCCAACTTCAACATATACGCAATACCAACCGTTGCCAACTGGTCGAATTTCTCACCTGTTGCACCATCGTACAATTGTGTAGAACAATAACGTGGCAATCCGGCCTTGTCGGTCCATTCACACAAATCCTCTAATGAAGCACCGTCAAAAATAGGCGTAGCGAATTTCACTCCCAATTGTTTACCGGCAGCTCCCAATACAGTTTCGAAAATCTGTCCGATATTCATACGAGAAGGCACACCCAACGGATTCAGCACAATATCAACCGGAGTTCCGTCCGCTAAGAACGGCATATCCTCCTGACGTACAATCTTGGATACAATACCCTTGTTTCCGTGACGACCAGCCATCTTGTCTCCCACACCGATCTTGCGTTTCTTTGCTACGTATACCTTTGCCATCTGAATAATACCGGAAGGAAGTTCATCACCGATTGTAATAGCAAACTTCTTACGCTTAAGTTCAGCATCCAGTAACTTATACTTTTTCAAGAAGTTGATAATCAGTTTTGCAATCAGCTCATTGGTATGTTCATCCGTTGTCCACTCACTAATCTGAATAGCCGTATAATCCAACGTATCCAAAGCAGAAGCTGTAAACTTAGCCCCCTTAGCTATCAGATCCGTACCCATATAGTCCTTTACACCTTGAGATACCAGATCTTTGGTTAATTCCAGCAACTTATCAATCAAAATCGCACGCAAATCTTCAACCTTGGCGTTGAATTCCTCATCTATCTTCGGCAAAATAAGTTTATCAGCCGCTTTAGCTGCACGGGTCTTGATGGCACGAGAGAATAATTTCTTATCTATAATCACACCGCTTAACGAAGGTGAAGCTTTTAAAGATGCATCCTTAACATCACCGGCTTTATCACCGAAAATGGCACGTAACAACTTCTCTTCCGGAGACGGATCACTTTCTCCTTTCGGAGTGATCTTACCAATAAGAATATCACCGGGCAGAATATTGGCACCTACCCGTACAATGCCATTCTCATCCAGATCTTTGGTTGCCTCTTCACTGACATTCGGAATATCTGATGTCAACTCCTCTACGCCACGCTTGGTTTCACGAACTTCCAAAGAGAATTCCTCGACATGAATGGATGTAAGTATATCCTCACGAACAACCCGTTCATTCAGAACGATAGCATCCTCATAGTTATATCCTTTCCAAGGCATATAAGCCACAAGAAGATTCTTACCCAATGCAAGTTCTCCTTTCTGTGTGGAATAACCTTCCGTCAATATATCCCCGGCTTTTACCCGCTGCCCTTTATCACAAATAGGACGCAAATCAATAGTCATATTCTGATTGGTACGGCGGAATTTGGGAATTCGATATTCTTTTAAAGCAGGTTCAAAACTTACAAACTCTTCTTCTTCTGTACGATCGTACAATATTCGAATTGTTGTAGCATCTACATATTCAATAACACCATCTCCTTCGGCTGTAATCATGGTACGAGAATCTTCGCAAACCTGTTTCTCTATACCCGTTCCAACAATAGGAGACTCACACCGCAACAAAGGTACAGCCTGACGCATCATGTTGGAGCCCATCAATGCACGGTGGGCATCATCATGCTCCAAGAAAGGAATCAAAGAAGCCGCAATGGAAGCAATCTGCTGAGGAGCCACATCCATCAAGTCTACTTCCGAAGGAGGCACCACAGGATAATCATCATCTTGACGACATTTTACTTTTTTGCGTATAAATGTACCATCGTCATTTAACGGAGCATTACCTTGACCTATAATCTTATTCTCTTCAGCCTCTGCCGTCAAATAAACAATACCATTATCTGATAAATCTACTCGGCCATCCTTCACTTTACGATAAGGAGTTTCTATAAATCCTAAATCATTTATTTTCGCAAAAACACACAGTGAAGAAATCAAACCAATATTAGGACCTTCGGGAGATTCAATAGGACATAAGCGTCCATAATGAGTATAATGTACGTCACGAACCTCAAAACCGGCACGTTCACGAGACAGACCGCCAGGGCCCAATGCGGACAAACGACGTTTATGTGTTACCTCTGCCAAAGGATTTGTCTGATCCATAAACTGAGACAACGCATTCGTTCCAAAGAAAGAATTAATAACCGAAGATATTGTTTTGGCATTAATCAAATCTGTCGGAGTAAAGACCTCATTGTCGCGAACATTCATTCTTTCACGAATTGTACGACTCATACGGGCCAAACCAATAGCAAACTGATTACTCAGTTGCTCACCCACCGTACGAACACGACGATTACTCAAATGATCAATATCATCAACAGCAGCCTTTGAATTAATCAGCTCTATCAGGTATTTAATAATTTCAATAATGTCTTCTTTGGTCAAAACACGAATATCCGAAGCCGTATCCAGATTCAACTTATGATTAATTCGATAACGACCCACCTCTCCTAAATCATAACGCTTTTCAGAGAAGAATAAATTATTAATAACTTCACGAGCACTTGTATCATCAGCAGGATCGGCATTACGTAACTGCCGATAAATATATAATACAGCTTCTTTTTCAGAATTACTAGGATCTTTTTGTAGCGTATTAAAGATAATAGAAAAATCGGATGTATTTGTATCTTCTTTATGAATCAGAATTCCCGGAACTCCACTATTCATAATTTGTTCAATACTATCTTCATCCAATACTGTCTCACGATCCAATATAACTTCATTACGCTCAATAGAAACGACTTCACCCGTATCTTCGTCTACAAAGTCTTCAACCCAACTTTTTAGCACACGAGCAGCCAACTTCTGACCTACGTACTTCTTTAGATTATTCCGCGTAGCTTTAACCTCTTCCGCCAAATTAAAAATTTCCAGAATATCCTTGTCGTTTTCAAAACCTATCGCGCGCAACAAGGTTGTAACCGGCAATTTCTTTTTACGGTCAATGTAAGCATACATAACATTATTGATGTCTGTCGCAAACTCTATCCACGATCCTTTAAAAGGAATAATACGTGCAGAATAAAGTTGAGTTCCATTCGCATGTATGCTAGATCCAAAAAACACACCTGGTGAACGATGCAACTGAGAAACAACTACACGTTCCGCTCCATTTATTATGAAGGTCCCGTTAGCTGTCATATAAGGGATAGGTCCTAAAAAGACATCCTGAATTACCGTATCAAAATCTTCATGATCCGGGTCCGTACAATAGAGCTTAAGTTTTGCCTTTAAAGGAACACTATACGTTAATCCACGCTCCAGACATTCTTCGATTGTATAACGTGGCGGATCTATATAATAGTCCAAAAATTCCAGTACAAAATTATTACGAGTATCAGCTATTGGAAAATTTTCTGAGAAGACCTTATATAAACCGTCGTTCTTTCTCAATTCAGGGGGGGTATCTAATTGCAGAAAGTCTTTAAACGACTTTAACTGTATCTCCAAGAAATCCGGGTAAAGCATCGGATTCTTTACAGACGCAAAATTAACTCTCTGATTTATGATATTGGAAGACATCAATTATACTTAATTTGCTACAAAATGAATATTATAAACACAAAAAGGTAAAGAATTCCCTACCAGAGAATCCTTTACCAAACTTCTTCGAACAGAATATTCTTACTTCAATTCAATTTCTGCACCGGCTTCTTCAAGAGTTTTCTTCAAAGCCTCTGCGTCGGATTTAGCCATACCCTCTTTCAAAGTACTAGGAGCACCGTCAACCAAATCCTTAGCCTCTTTCAAACCAAGACCACAAGCTTCCTTAACAGCCTTTACAACCTGCAACTTAGCTGAACCCGCACTCTTCAATACAACATCGAAAGAATCTTTTTCCTCAGCAGCAGCCGCACCCCCTGCAACAGCAGGACCAGCAACAGCAACAGCAGCAGCTGCCGGCTCAATGCCATACTCATCCTTAAGGATAGTTGCCAACTCATTAACTTCTTTAACTGTCAAATTTACCAATTCTTCAGCAATAGCTTTCAAATCTGCCATTTTTATTCTAATTTTTATTGTTTATTACTTATTTAATTTATTCGGACTTCTCGCCCAAAGTTTTCAATACTCCATGTATTGTATTCGCACCCGATTGAAGAGCAGAAACAACATTCTTTGCAGGAGATTGCAGCAATGCAACGATCTCGGCAATAACTTCATTCTTACTCTTAATAGCAACAAGTGCATCCAGTTGCTCGGCACCTACGTAGAAACCTTCTTCCGCATATGCTCCTTTCAAGGCCGGCATACCATCCTTTGCAAAATCCTTCAACAATTTAGCCGGGACATTTGCCGTATTACAGAATAGTACCGCCGTAGTTCCTTTCAAACAACCATAAAGAGGAGAATAATCTATTTCAGACGCTTCGAAAGCCTTATGAAGCAAGGAATTCTTTACAAGAATCATCTTCACTTCTGACTGGAAGCATTTTCTTCTCATCGCACTTGTTTTTGCAGCATTCATAGCTGTTGCATCCACCAAGTAGAAATGAGCATATTCTTTTAATATCTCCCCAAGCTGAACTATAATACTACTTTTATCTTCCTTTCTCATGATTCCTTGTTTTTTTAGATTTCTTCAACAGCCTTCGGATCAATCTTGACGCCACGGCTCATTGTACTCGAAAGATAAATACTCTTAATATATGTTCCCTTAGCTGCAGACGGTTTCAACTTAATGATTGTAGAGATAAACTCTTTCGCATTCTGAGCGATCTGCTCCGCACTGAAAGAAACTTTACCAATAGAAGTATGAACAATACCTGTCTTATCTACCTTAAAGTCAATCTTTCCTTGCTTAACTTCTCTTACAGCCTTAGCAACATCCATAGTTACAGTACCACTTTTAGGATTCGGCATCAATCCACGAGGACCCAATACACGACCCAAGGCACCAATCTTACCCATAATAGAAGGCATTGTAATGATAACATCAATATCAGTCCAACCGCCTTTTATTTTCTCGATATATTCATCAAGACCTACATAGTCAGCACCTGCTTCTTTAGCAGCAGCTTCAGCATCCGGCGTACACAAGCATAAAACACGCGTTACTTTACCAGTTCCATTAGGAAGTGAAACAACACCTCTAACCATCTGATTAGCTTTACGAGGATCTACACCCAAACGCACATCGATATCTACAGAAGCATCAAAATTAGTCGTTGTTATATCTTTCACTAATTGAGAAGCTTCTTTCAAAGAGTATGCTTTCCCTGCTTCAATCTTTTCAGCTACCAACTTTTGTTTTTTTGTCAGTTTACTCATTTTAATTGAAGTTTAATTCAAACAATTATTAACCCGGAAAGTCCCCTTTCACAGTGATACCCATACTTCTT
>ERZ778503.970-NODE-970-length-22269-cov-5.456424_pt1 | contig 22269 bp, 19 predicted proteins | sample MGYA00510047_ERZ778503 | MGnify/ENA primary metagenome ERZ778503 (study PRJEB29527, sample SAMN07138965) | mouse gut metagenome | material: feces | host: mouse | place: China:Nanjing | collected 2016-01-25 ... | reverse complement strand
TACTTTAAGTTTATAGCAACATGTGTCTAAGTTATAAGTGGATAATTTTCGACCTCCAAACTTACGAATCAGAAAAATCCGACTGCTAAAAACTTAATTGAACAACAAATAGCAATATATACACAAAAAAATAAATAGATTGTTTTTTAATAAAACGGCTACCAGTCGTCATCGCTATAAAAGGTCATGTCATCCAGATCTTCGCGAAGGTCATCCAAGTCATCGTACATATCTTCAATAATTTCCATATCATCAAGTCGATCCTGAAGCATGTCTATTTCGTCCTGAATACGGTCATAGCGGTCTGACATGACATCGCAATCATCAAGTTGGCTTTCAAGTTCATCTATACGGTCTTGCAGTTCATCGATATCGTAATCTTCTGAAGTGGCCGAAGGGTTGCTGTCGATTGTTTTCTGATATTCAGCAATCCGTCTTTCCGACTCTCTTATCTCGTGCTCCAGTTCTTCGATGCGGGCTTCATATTCCGGATTGGGAATATAGTTACATTGTGGTTGAGATGGTGCTAACCGGTTAGATTCAGACCTGCCGGAAAACAGGTCGCAGATCATATTGAATAGAGCGAACTTGCCGAGAAAATTCCAGAATGACATGGCTGATGATTATTTTATAGAGCTATTTATCTTTATTGTTTATTCTTGGTTTTATCAACGAGATACATAATGCCGAAATACACGGCTCCATAAACGGCCAGACATCCAAGAATTACCCCAATTAGACAGGGGGAAGCACATTCGGCGATGAATATTATCAATATCGCCCAAAGAATTATTCCAAGCATAGGATCAGTGTATATATGTGTCAGTTAATGTTGGCGCCGTCTTTGAGAGCCTGTCCTAACCAAGCGAAGGCGCATAGAATAACGAGAATGAATGACATATCCGACTGTTTTATATGTTTCAATGAAAGCCATTCTGACTTTCATTGGCAAAATTAGCGGCACCTCGGGCAATAAAACGGCACGCATAAGTTAAAATACAATAACAGCCAGGACGAGTAGAGTCAACAAAAAAGGCGTCACCGGAGTTTATCGGGTGACGCCAATACGGGGTTATATGTTAATCCTTCAATTCTTACGTCTTGTCAGCAATCTGGTAATTTCTCCAAACAAAAATACGATGGATGTGGAGGCGATGACTATCAGCCAGTCGAGGGGTTTAAGGGGGGTGACACTGAAGAAGGGGCCTCCGATTGTAACTATCAGCCACTGACCGGCTGCAATAAGCGCCACAATCAGCAGAAACTCGCCGCAATTACGCAAATCGAGTGCGGAATGCCCGCTTTCAAACGCACGGGCGTTAAAGAGGTTCCATAACTGTACGAACACAAATATGGAAAAGAACAATGTCAGCTCGTATGAACTCAGACCGGTGTTGGCTTTAGTGATTGCAAGCCGTCCTACATCGGCGAGGCTCGTAAGGTCGGTATGTTCAAAATAGTACAGGATAGCTATCAGGATTGCGAACAGAATCACACCGACGCCTATAATCTGCTTCCACATTGCACGGCTGATTATAAAGCTTTGCGGATTTCGGGGCTTGTCCTTCATGACATCGGATGTCGGAGGCAGCGATGAAAGCGCCATGGCGGCAAAAGTGTCCATGATAAGATTTACCCACAGCATCTGTGTGACTGTCAGAGGCGACTGCATGCCCATGAAATTACCGCACAGCACGACAAGGCATGCAACCACATTGACTGTCAACTGGAAAAGCAGGAATCGCTGTATATTGCGGTAGAGCGAACGCCCCCACATGACGGCACGGCCGATCGACGTGAATGAATTGTCGACGATAGTGATGTCGGAGGCTTCTTTGGCCACTGATGTGCCGTCGCCCATGGACAGACCTACCTGTGCGGCTTTTAATGCAGGAGCGTCGTTTGTCCCGTCGCCTGTCACAGCCACAACCTCGCCATTGGCTTGAAGAGCCTCGACCAGACGTTTCTTATCCATGGGACGGGCACGGGCTATTATTTTAAGATGCTTTACGAGTTCCGGCAATTCCGAATCGGGCACGGCGGCAAATTCAGGGCCGGTTGTAATTGCATCGCTCTTGTCGGCATCATCGCTCCATAGTCCGATCTGCCGTGCTATTTCCTTGGCAGTGCCGGGAGTATCGCCGGTGACGATTATGATGCGTATTCCCGCGTCAGTACATTGCCTAACGGCATCGGGCACATCGGCACGCACGGGGTCGGAGATCGCAGCCACTCCAAGGAAACTCAGACTGAGGCCACCGGCAAGACGCCCGTCGGCGATCACCTGAGCATGTCCGGCGGGCAATTCGCAGAAAGCAAAGCCGAGGGTGCGCATAGCGCGGTTCTGATATTTAAGCAACAAAGCTTCGACCGAAGCCTTGTCGGCTCCGTCAGGATATTCAGAACAAAGTCCGTAGACAATCTCCGGAGCACCTTTTACGAAAAGATATTCCCTGCCGTCGGAGCCACGGACCACCGTAGCCATATATTTGCGTTCGGTGGAGAATGGCAGTTCCTCGACAACACTCACCTCGGAACGCAAACGCCGGTAATCGACGCCAAGACTGTTAAGGTAGAGCAGAAGCGCACCTTCCGTAGGATTTCCGATGGCTTTTGGCGCCGAAGGATCGGACATGTCAAGCTCGGCCGTAGAGTTGACGGCTATCCCAAGCTCTATAAGCCGGCTCTTTCCGTCGTCAGCTCCCGAGTGAAGAGTTCCGTCAGGCAATCCGTAGAAATCGGTACGATATACCTGCATCCGGTTCTGAGTCAGTGTTCCGGTTTTGTCGGTGCATATCACAGTAGCCGCACCCATCGTTTCGCATGCGTGCATCTTACGCACCAGATTATTGGTGCGCAGCATACGCCGCATGGAATAGGCAAGAGCCAGCGTCACAGCCATAGGCAATCCTTCCGGCACCGACACCACGACGAGCGCCACCGCAATCATGCAGGACTGCAGGAAATAAGCGCCGAATCCCATCCAGTCGAACTCGGCGACGGCGTGGCCCGATGTAAAATAAACAATCATACGAGCCACAATGACAAGCCCGGCTATCAGATAGCTGAAGCGGGAAATCATGTGTCCGAGTCCTTCGAGCTGTATCGAAAGAGGAGTCTTTACGCTATTGTCAATCTGCGCGGCCTCGAATACGCGGCCGTTCTCGGTAGCGTCGCCAACGGCCGTAACAGACATCACGCCATGACCTTCCATTACCTTTGTGCCGCGCATCACCATATCAGAGGCGAAAGTCGCATCAGGGTCGAACTGCTCGGGATCAGTAGTCTTGGCACAGAGTGGTTCGCCGGTCAGAGTCGATTCGTCGACGTTGAGCTGCGTCGCCTCGAGCAGGCGTCCGTCGGCAGGGATTTCGTCGCCGGTATTTAACACTACAATGTCGCCGACCACTACATCGCGCCGCGGCACCTCTGTCATATTTCCGTCGCGGATTACCTGCACGGCTTCGTCATCGTTGACACGGTTCAGCAAGGCGAATTCTTTGTCGGCCCTCACCTCGAAATAGAACGAGAGTCCCGTTGCAAGCAGTATGGCGACGAAAATTCCTACAGGCTCAAAGAAGACCGTAGCGTCTTCGCCCAAACCGTAATATTCATAAAAAGAAATGCCGAGCGACAACACACCGGCCACAAGCAATACTATAATCAGCGGATCGCCGAATTTCTCGGCAAAACGGCGCAGAAGTGATTTTTTCGCAGGAGGCGTCAGTACGTTTTCACCGTGTACACGCCGGCTTTCCAGAACTTCCGCAGCGGTCAGTCCTGTCAGTCTTTGTTTTTTTGTCATTTTAGATTTTTTTCAGTCAATTCATTTGGCATCAAGCGGAAGGCGAGAAGCTTCAAGAACAGGCAGGTTGTTCTCCGTGGGTATGTAAATAACGGTTTTATTGTTCAAGTTGTTCTGCTGACGCACCCACAGATATTGAATATAAGTAGGAGTAATGCTGCCGTTCTCTATGCGTATTGCCTCGGCAGCACCTTTTGCACGCTCGATTTCCGCCTGAGCGTTCAACTTCTCGGCTTCCAGATTGGCTTTGGCTTCCTCAATCCGTATCTTGCGATTCTGCTCAGCTTTTGCGAACTCGGCACGGCCGGACATCTCCTGCTGCCATACATTGTAGTAAGGAATAGCCACACAAGCTCCTATAATGAGGATAATGATAGCTGCAACAGATATTGCAGAAATAGCCAGATTCTTCATACTATTTTCCATAAAATTGTTAATGCGATTATAATATCGGCACAAATTTAAGGATTTAATTTCACTATATGACGATTTTAGCTACTTTTGTAATGCTGCAACAGGCTCTACAATACAATAACATAACACGATGAACAAAAATATACTCGTTCCGATATTTTCTTTTCTAATCCTGCTGTCATTCCCGTCAGCAGCAACAGCCGGAAAGTCGGCCAAAGAGTCCATAGAAGAACGGCCCGAACGCGCAGGAGGTATATATTTTGCATATCCTGAGGATGAAATCACACACGGACGCCTCGCGCCGGAAGGATACGAGGCCTTTTATGTCAGCCACTACGGACGTCACGGCTCCCGCTATCTTATCAGCGACAATGACTACAGACGCGTAGCCGACTGCCTGGAAATGGCAGCCGAGGCCGACTGTCTTACTCCCGAAGGCTTGCGACTTAAATTACTTGTCGACTCGGTGTGGAAAGAAGCCCGCGGACGCGGCGGCGAACTGACTCCTCTGGGCAGCCGCCAGCACCGCGCCATAGCCCGGCGACTTGCCAGCGACTATCCTACCGTATTCAACGACACAACCTCTGCCGTCACCGCCGCTTCGACACCGGTAATGCGTTGCGCACATTCGATGTTCGCATTCATCGAAGGTCTGAAAGAAAAATATCCCCATCTGTCAGTCCCGCGCGAATCGTCGGAACGCAACATGTACTACCTCAATTACCACAGTCCCGAATCAGGTCCTTATGCCTCTCACAAAGGTCCGTGGTACAATGACTATCTGCGCTTCCGCAACGAACACACGCACCCCGATCGGCTTATAGCTCAGATTTTCAAAGCAAACGTATATTCCCCTGAAAGCGGAGAAGCATTATATGAATGTGCGCCCAACGATCCCGACGCCTTTTTTGAAGATCTCTACTGGATGGCCGTCGATGTGCAGAACGGCGAAACCGATGTCGATCTGCTCGGATTTTTCACTACGGAAGAACTCTATGGACTCTGGCAGATCGCGAATTTTAAATTCTATGCCTGCAATTCATCTTATCCGCCCGCCAAAGGACACCACACAGCCAATGCTCGAAATCTTGTGCGCAATATCGTCGAAACCGCCGAAAGTTATATAGCCGGAAACCGCCGCGGAGCCAGCCTCCGCTTCGGGCATGACGGCAACATAATCCCGCTGACCGCCCTGTTGCGCCTCGACGGATGTTATTCCGATGCCACGGATCCCGCCCGGCTGGCCGACGGCTACGCCAACTTCCGGATATCGCCCATGGCCTCCAACCTGCAGCTGATCTTCCTGAAGCCGGCCGGAAAAGACGCCACGGCTGAAAATGTTCTGGTACGTGTGATGCTGAACGAGCGCGACATCGCTTTGCCCGTTCAAGCGGCTGTAAGCGGACCTGACGGCGGCGCACACTACCGCTGGACCGAACTCGTAAACTACTTGCGCTCTCTACTATAAAAAACAGCCAAGCATAATTTGCAAACAAATTTGTAACTTTGCTTTCTGAAACAAAGAAAACAGATAATGCCATCCAACACCCGAAATAACACAAGAGCCTCAAAACCGGGGCTAAAACCACGCACCCGCGCAATAATACGCTGGATGTGGATATGTTTCGTAGTTTTCGTTCTTTTCTTAGGCGGCTTCTTCCTGCTCGCCTACAACGGAGTGATAGGTTATATGCCTCCGATCGAAGAACTTAAAAACCCGCAGGATAAATTCGCGACAGTGCTGTACAGCGCCGACGGCAAAGAACTCGGACGTTATTTCCGCAATACGGGCAACCGCGTTTATGCCGACTTCGAAGAAATATCACCGGCCATGGTCGACGCGCTTATAGCCACCGAGGACGCCCGCTTCGCCGACCATTCCGGCATAGACGTACGCGCAGTGGCCCGCGCGATGATCAAGACAGTAATCCTGCGACAGAAAAACGCAGGAGGCGGTTCAACCATCACACAGCAGCTCGCAAAGCAGCTCTACACCCCGCCGAGCAGCGGATTTCTTGCCAGAGCAGTACAAAAGCCTATCGAATGGATGATCGCCATAAAACTCGAGCGTTTCTATTCAAAGGAAGAGATTCTGAAAATGTACCTCAACCAGTTCGACTTCCTATATAACGCAGTAGGCATCAAGTCGGCAGCAAAGGTATATTTCAACAAAGACGCAAAGGATCTCAATACCCTTGAAGCTGCGACACTTGTAGGCATGGTCAAAAATCCGTCATACTTCAACCCGGTGCGCAAACCCGAACGTGCCCGCGCCCGCCGCAATGTGGTGCTCGAACAAATGTACAAGGCCGACATGCTCACTTCCGCCGAACTCGACTCTCTGAAAGCGGAACCCCTTACGCTCGACTTCCACCGCGTGGACCACAAAGAAGGCCTCGCGCCATACTTCAGGGAAGAACTGCGCCGTATTCTCTCGGCAAAAAAGCCAAGACGCCAGGACTATCCCTCCTGGGACAAACAGAAATATACCGACGACTCCATAGCCTGGGCTACAAACCCTCTCTTCGGCTGGATTGAGAAAACCCGCAAGCCCGACGGCACAAAATATGACCTCTACAACGACGGACTGAAAATATACACCACCATCGACTCCCGCATGCAGACCTATGCCGAACAGGCCGTGCAAGAACACATGCAGGATCTCCAGAAAGCCTTCTTCCGCGAAAAACGCAATTCTTCGACGGCTCCATATTCATCAAATCCCGCCGAATTATCAGCCGGACTCCGCAAGCAACTTATCGCAAACGCTATCAAGCAGAGCGAACGTCATCGTGTGGCCCGCGTGGCCGGACGCTCGGAAGCGGAAATCGAAACGGAATTCAACACCCCCGTAGAAATGTCGGTGTTCAGCTACGAAGGTCCGGTCGATACTGTCATGACTCCCCGCGATTCCATACTCTATACAAAATCATTCCTGCGCACGGGCTTCATGTCGATGGAACCGTCGACTGGATTTGTAAAGGCATACGTAGGCGGTCCCGACTTCCGCTTTTTCCAGTATGACATGGTATCGACAGGCCGCCGTCAGATCGGCTCGACAATCAAACCGTTCCTGTACACCTACGCGCTCGAAACCGACGACTTTACCCCATGCACACAGATGCTCAACGAGCAGCCGACTCTATACGACGAGAACGGACGCATCTGGCAACCGCGTAATACAGGTCATGCACGCATAGGCGAAATGGTGGATCTGCGCTGGGCACTCACAAACTCGAACAACTGGATTTCGGCCCGCATAATGGACCGCCTCAGTCCGGCCGAGCTTGTCAAACGCATGCACAGCTACGGCATAACCAACCAGTTGCCGGCCGTGAAATCATTATGCCTCGGTCCCTGCGAAGTGTCGGTCAAAGAAATGGTTACCGCCTACAGCGCTTTCGCCAACCGAGGGATGCGCTCCGATCCCATGTTCGTCACCGCAATCGCCGATGCCAACGGCAACATCATCAGTGAATTCGCACCGTCGCAGACTGAGGTGATAACAATGAAAGGATATTACCGCATACTTTCCATCCTGCTGAACGTAGTAGACAGCGGTACGGGCAACCGCCTGCGCCGTCCACCTTACAACCTTACGGCACAGACCGGCGGCAAAACAGGCACAACCAACTTCAACGCCGACGGATGGTTCATGGCATTTACCCCCGAACTCGTTTCCGGCACATGGGTAGGCGGCGAAGAACGATATATACACTTCAACAGCATGGCTCACGGTCAAGGTGCGGCTATGGCACTGCCGATCTATGGCAAATACATCTCACGTGTCTATGCCGACAAGACCCTTCCCTACAACCAGGAGGCTCGTTTTAAATTCCCGGCCGGGATTAATCTCTGCGAAAGCGAGTTCGCAAACGACGAAGTAGAGGAAAGCGTAGGCGAGTCCATAGAAGGCGCTTTCGACTAAATAGCTGAGAAATCATGAACGGCAACAAGCGAAGGATTAACGTCATCCCCTACTCGACAGACAATGCCGAAGAGTGGAACGCTTTTGTACGCGCTTCGCGCAACGCCACATTTCTGCTCGAACGCGGTTACATGGACTACCATTCCGACCGTTTCACCGATTGCTCATTGATTTTCCGCGACGATTCCGGCCATATCCTCGCCTTGCTGCCGGCTTGTGCCGACGGCTCCACCGTACACTCTCATGCCGGTCTTACCTACGGAGGCCTGATTCTACCATTTTCGGGCAGCGTCGACGGAAGCACCGTACTTGAAATACTCGATTCGGCCTGCCGGTATTTCCGCGACAACGGATTCTCAATCCTGCGATATAAGGCTATCCCTCATATCTATCACCGCTATCCGGCCGAAGAGGATATATATGCCCTGTTCCGCCAGGGAGCCAGGCAGGCAGAAGTAAACCTATCGTCGACAATAGCCCTTGACGAGCCATTGCCGTTCAACCAGAACAGTATGCGCAACATGCGGCATGCTGCAGCCACAGGAGTAAAAGCGGCGGATGATCCTGCCGGTTTCCCCGAATACTGGCAACTTCTCTCCGAACTTCTGGGCGAACGATACGGCGTAAGGCCCGTGCACACTCTCGCCGAGATAGAATTGCTGCGCAACCGCTTTCCGGATAATATCCGCCTGTTCACCGCACGGGATTCAGAAGGACGTATAGTAGCCGGTACATTGATATTCTTCACCGACACTTGCGCACATGCCCAGTACATAGCGGCATCAGCACGCGGCAAAGAGCTGCGCGCGCTCCCGCTGCTGTTCGACCATATAATAAAGAATCACTGCGGCAATCGCCGATATTTCGACTTCGGCATAAGCAACGAACGCCACGGCGAATACCTCAACGAAGGACTGCTAAGGCAAAAAAACGGCATGGGAGGACGAGGTACAGCCTATTGCATCTACGAAATCAGCCTTTAGCCGTATCCATCAGGCTTCGTATTCGAGGAAGTTCAGCTCTGACCGCCTCACGCACACGCCGCGCAGCGTCTTCGGCATCCTCAGGCTCATCACCTTTCCCTGCGGCAACAACAAACTGATACTGAACATGACCGCAGACCCGTCCGCCGACAGTCAGAACCGGAATGCCATCCCGGCGTCCTGCCGCATTGACGGTTTCAACGACTTTCCCGCCTGCCGTCTGTCTGTCGACAGAACCTTCGCCGGTCACCAGAAGCCGGGGATGCTTCCGGCGCGACAAAATCCGCGCAAGGACATATTCAGCTCCTGAAACCACAGACACACCCGCAACGGAGGCAAGAGCAAAACCGACACCACCTCCCGCACCGTCGAACGCACTCTCTTCACCATCGGGCACAAGCATCTCGCGCATACGCAAGAACGCACGTAGGATAACTGCTTTCTCATCACCATCCGTCAGGCCTTTCTGTTCAAGGAAATCAAGAGCCGACAATCGTCCCGTATCGCACAAGGCCGCTCTTACATCCGAAAGACCGCAGAGGCGCATACGCAATTCCTCGATGACGCTCGCAGCCGGAACTTCAATACGGACAACCCTATCAGACATTATTTCGGGTGTGATATCTTCCTCTATAAGCCCGTCACCCCCATAGAACGCATAACCAAAAGCCTGAAGCATTCCGGCACCGCCGTCGGCCGTTGAAGTCCCACCTATGGCTGCAAACACCCGGCCATGCGGCGCCGACATCCGCAACGCCCGGATAACGGCATCGCCAAAAGCGCGGCTCGAACGTCGCGACAAAGGACTGCACATCAGATTTGCGGACGCACGGCCTATACAAGCAGCACTTTCCACAATCATATCACCGCCGGGCAGACGCCACAGGCCCGGAACTCCGTCGACCAATATTCCGCCAAGAGCACCTGCGGTTCCTTCGCCGCCATCGGCCATGGCTTCGACGACGATACTGCAATCGCGTTCCTGTTCCAACGGGAAAAGACCGCTGGCAATAGCGTTGCCGGCTTCTTCGGAACTGAGGGTACCCTTAAACTTATCGCTTACAACCAAAATCATGATGAAATCGTTTTTGATTTGTAAAATTATCCATAATATCCGAAATCCATTACTATATTTGTATCTAAAAGTAAATCCGGACAATGCAAAAATTATATATCACAACAATAAGTTTATTCAGTTTAGCCGTCGTCAATGCAGGAGATTTCCGTACAAGCTCCGACTGTCACACAGCTGCAAAAGCCGACTCGCTGATATCGGCGACCATGCCGCAGTCCATCGATTCTCTTCTTATTGCCGCGGAAAACAGATTCTTCGAACGCACTTCACCCGAACGCGACGACACTCTGTATGCAGCCATCGTAGACCGCGCCGAAGCCCTCGGTGCCGTTGAACCCGGCAGCCGTGCGGACATACTGCGCACCGACGCCCGGCGCATACTCCCGGGCATGCAAGCACCGGACTTTCCTATAACTCTTGCCGACAGCAGTCGCCACTCGCTATACAGTTTTATAGGCGAAGGTCGTCCGACTCTTCTTATTTTCTATGATCCGGAGTGCGAGGACTGTCACGACCTTATTGACCGCCTTATGGCCATACCCGCCGTAGCCGACGGCAGCGTGGCCGGCGTTGCGGTGTACCTCGATGACGATACCGACGCCTGGCACGCAGATCTTCCGCGGATGCCTCGCGGATGGGCCGTAGGGCGCGATGCCGACGGCTACTTCGAATCCGACGAAAAATGGGTTATCGGAGGAATCCCGTCCGTATATCTTATCGGCGCCGATGACCGCATAATAATAAAGGATGATACAGGCGACCGGGTACTCCGCATGCTATCCGACGAAAACAAAATTGCCGAAATGTTTGCACCGGCAGATTGAATTGCGTAACTTTGCACCCGTAACCGCGCATGTGGCGTAATGGTAGCCGCGTTAGACTTAGGATCTAATGTCCTTAGGACGTGGGGGTTCGAGTCCCTTCATGCGCACGCAGCGCCCCTTATAACCATTTGAGTTATAAGGGGTTTATTGTTTTACAAAGCACCAGAACTTTTGAATCCAACACCGCGAATAAATTTTGGCTTAGTCCGTTATTTTGCTATATTTACAGTGATTAATATTATTTACTATGGCAATACTCGGCCCCTTTTACGCCCGGTCTTGAGAAAAAATTTGTGCTCGTAATGTCCTATATTTCAAGTTTTGTTCGTAACTTTGCACCCGAATTCTAAGACTCTCTTAGAAAATATACGGACTAATAAACCAACCTACAGATGAGAATAGAATGACCATAGCAGGAGTGAAAAAGCGAGGCAAACCTACCCTTGGCCAAACCTCTTTCTTTTTTAACCGCACCCATAACCGCCTGAGAATCAGCAGCAACTGAGTTCAGGCGGGACTTGGAGAATTGCTATTAAGTCACCAAAACCAATGGAATCATCTGAAAAACAATGGTTTGTGATGCGCGATTTGAAGCGCAGAAACGCCAACACTCTCGCCGTTCACGAACTGGCAAAATCGGGGCTTGAAGTATTCACTCCGATGACTCAGATGGTAATGACCATCGGCGGACGTCGGCAATGGCGAGAAGTTCCGGTTATTCAGGATTTACTGTTCGTTCACGAAACAAAAGCCACTCTCGACCCGTATGTGGAGCTTCATTCAACGCTCCAGTACCGCTACCAGCTCGGCAAGTCGGTAAACGAGCCGATGACAGTCCGCACAGAGGAGATGAATCGTTTCATCCTTGCCGTAAACAACTCTGAATCCACCATATATTATAAGCCCGGCGAACTCACCAAGGCCATGTGTGGCAAGAAAATCCGTATAGTCGGCGGAGTTCTTGACTCCTTTGAAGGCTACCTACTATCGGTGAAAGGCATGAGGAAACGACGACTGCTTATTGAACTGCCATCGCTGATAACAGCCGCAGTGGAAGTGCAGCCTGAATTCATCCAATTGGTCAGATAACGGTCCATTCATAACTGAATGCCTGAACTTAGCATTTGCTGTGGAACAATCCGAAGTACGAAATAAACGAATAGCGAAAAACACTCTTTTCCTGTATATGAGGACACTCATCGTTATGATGGTGAGCCTCTATACATCGAGAGTCGTGTTGCAATCTCTTGGTGTCGACGATTTCGGTATATATAATGTCATTGCCGGATTCATTGGCATGCTTTCGGTTGTATCAAGCCCTATAAGCACGGCGATATCCCGTTTCCTAACGTACGGTCTTGGGAAGGGCGACAACAAGAGAATGCAAGAGATTTTCTCCACAAGCATTAACATACAGATAGTCCTTAGTATTATTGTATTATTGCTTGGAGAAACAGTTGGCCTTTGGTTCATAAACAGCAAGCTGAATATCCCGGAGGAAAGCATGGTTGCCGCCAATTGGGTGTATCAATGCTCAATAGCTTCGATGGTTCTGAATCTGTTCAACACACCATATATGGCTTCGCTGATAGCCCATGAGAAAATGTCGGTGTTTGCATATATGGCGATTATCGAAGTGGTTCTTAAGCTGGCAGTTGCTTTCCTGGTTATAGTATCTCCTATCAACAAGCTCATATTTTACAGTTTGGGCTTGTTATGTTCCTTTATAATAATACGTGTGATATATTGGAGTTATTGCACAAGGAAGTTTGAGGAATGCCATTACCGCCGTGGCATACACATGGATTTGGCGAAGGAAATGACAGGATTTGCCTGGTGGTCGTTTTTCGGGTCTACGGCATGGATTATCAATACTCAAGGGACTTCAATATTGATGAATCTATACTTTGGCGTAGTCCTGAATGCTGCTAAGGGAATCGCAGTGCAGGCAGAGGGCGCGGTAACATCTTTTATCAGTAATTTTACGACTGCTTTTTCCCCACAAATTACCAAGTCGTACGCCGAAGGCAACAAAGAATATATGTTCAATGTGATTAGCCGCGGAGCCAAGTTTTCTGTATATCTTTTTCTGTTTATAATAATTCCTGTTGAGTTTGAAACAAAGCTAATACTGGAACTTTGGCTTGGTGAAGTGCCGGACTATACAGTGCAATTTCTGCAACTGTCATTATGGTGCTCAGTGACGACAGTGTTTGGCTCTTCGTATCTTCAAGGTATCAACGCTACAGGAAAAATCAGGAGTTACCAGTTGGTTGTCACATCAATTGGCATCCTGATATTTCCGCTGACATGGCTCGCATATCGACTTGGCTTTTGTCCCGAGTCGTACTATTTTATATATTTCGTTATATACAATATACTGATATTTGTCAGGATAGGATTCGTAAGGGCACAGCTCGGCTATTCATTACGACGCTTTATATTTAAAGATTATCTCCCTGTCGTTTCTTGTTGTCTAATCTCAGTCATACCGGCTTGGGCTATTACTAAAATGATGGATGACGGCGTTATACGTTTAATTGTAATTACGTTGACTTGCTGTGTTACAACTTCGATTATAGTATTCACAATAGGTATGAGCAGAGATGAACAAAGATTCATTATTACGAATATAAAAAACAGACTATCCTTGTCATAATACAAAGGACAGACTATTGGCAAAAAAAGAAATAGGAGTCGGAGAACAAAAAATAAATCACATGTCAGCGGGTGAATTTTTAAGGAGAGGTCTCAGGTTTATTATTAAAGGAATTCCAAATAATGTTGTGACAGTTGGAATTTCATATACACAGCCTAACGGGCGTCTTCGCGATCAAAAGATTATAGTTACCGGAGGTGGCCGTGGTTTAGGATTTGCCATGACAAAGAAATTCATAGCAGAAGGAGCCAAAGTGCTTATCACCGGGCGCAATGAGGAAACCCTCCGGAAGGCATCGGAAGAAACGGGATGTCATTATATATTATATGACATCTGCGACACAGAATCTTCCGGAAATTTCATTCTAAATGCTGCAGAGATTCTCGGCGGCATTGACTGTCTGGTAAACAATGCGGGTATCTCGCTTCACGAGCCGACATTTTTTGATGTCACACCCGAATCTTTTAGCCGACAGTTGAAAACAAATCTCGAAGGGCCGTTCTTCCTTACACAGGCATTCATACAGTATCTGAAAGACAAGCAAAACGGGGGTAATATCATCTTTATATCGTCCGAAACCGGAGATACTGCGGATTGCCGTCCTTACGGCTATACAAAAGCGGCTGTAAACAGCATGGTAAGGGGCCTCGCACACCTTTTTAAAGAAAAAAACATCAGAATTAATGCCGTTGCACCGGGCATTACGGCGTCTTCTATGACAGGTGTCGGTTCTACCGACAATCTCCATGCCTCGGGGTATGGCGCCGGCAGATTTTATTTGCCTGAAGAAGTGGCTGAAGTGGCAAGTTTCTTATTGTCGCCAGAGTCAGGCTGCATTTCAGGCCAGATAATCACATGCAACAATGCTCAGACGATTAATGCTCGTTGGAAGTAACAAACTATGGATCAGAAATATTATTCAGCAGAAAAAAGCGTGCAAGTAGTCGTTGCATTGCTTAAGTCTTATGGTATTAGCCGTGTAATCGCATCTCCTGGCACAACAAACCTCACATTTGTCGCCAGCTTGCAACATGATTCATTCTTCAAAGTATATTCAGCACCGGAGGAACGGTCGGCTGCCTATATGGCAGTCGGCATGGCAGAAGAGAGCGGCGAGCCGGTTGTGATCACGTGCACAGGAGCCACAGCATCTCGCAATTATCTTCCGGCATTGACGGAAGCATTCTATCGCAAACTGCCGGTTATAGCCATCACCGCAACGCAAGCGCGAGGCTTAATAGGACAGCTTGTGCCACAGGTCATCGACCGCAGCTCGTTGCCGAAAGATGCGGCCACCTACAGTGTGCACATCCCGATTGTGAAAGATAATGCTGATTATACGTTTGCCGTTCTTAAAACCAACGAGGCGCTCCACCATCTTAGTAAATCAGGTGGCGGCCCGGTGCATATCAACCTCGAGACATCTTACGATTCCGATTTCTCGGTGAAAGAGTTGCCAAAAGTAAAGAAGATCAACCTCTATAAAGATTATGATGCACTGCCGGAGATGCCCATCGGAAGAGTCGGGATTTTTATCGGCTCGCATCCGGCAATGAGCGTGGAACTCACAAATGCCATCGATTCGTTTTGTCAAAAATATGGCGCGGTGGTCTATTGCGATCACACGAGCAACTATAAGGGCGCTTATCGCTTCCAATACCCTCTCGTCCTTTCGCAAGACAACTGGAAGCCTGCCGTTGGCAGTACTTCGACATTAATCCACATGGGAGGAGTGAGCGGAGCGTATACACAACCTTTCGGCCAAAACCTGTGGAGGGTTAATCCCGACGGCATGATACGCAGCGTTTACGGTTTGCCCGACGCCATATTCGAAATGCGTGAAATTGATTTTTTCAATCATTATATCCAAGCATCCGCAAATAATTCCGCCCTACAGTACATTGACGAGTGCAGACAAACATACAATAGCCTGTACGCTGAAATCCCCGACAGTCTTCCATTCTCAAATATCTGGATTGCAAAGACGCTCTCAACAATGATACCGGAGAATGCAGTGATGCACTTCGGCATACTCAATTCTCTGCGTTCCTGGAATTTCTTTGAAATACCTCTGAGCGTGAACAGCTACTGCAATGTGGGCGGCTTTGGAATCGACGGGCCGCTGTCAACGGTGATTGGCGGAGCACTCGCCAATCCCGACAAACCGCACTTCCTGGTGGTAGGTGACCTTGCTTTTTTTTACGACATGAATTCTCTCGGGAACAGGCACTTGCCCTCCAACCTCAGAATTCTGCTCATAAACAACGGCCGAGGCACCGAATTTACAAACTACAACCATCCGGCTTCAAGATTTGGAGATGACGCCGACACCTACATGGCTGCCGCCGGCCACTATGGCCACAAGTCTGCGTTGCTGATAAAACACTACGCAGAAGATTTGGGCTTTAAGTACATGACAGCTTCAGATAAAGATGGGGTACTGGAAGTTGCGAAAGAATTCGTGTCCGGTCGGATGGCACAGCCTATGCTCCTTGAGATATTTACGGATTCTAAATGCGAAAATGAAGCACTGCATCAAATCCGAAACCTGCGTACTGATAGCGGGAAAATCATTGAGAACACAATTCGCAGAGCAGTAGGACGCAAAGGAATAGAAACAATTAAACGGATTATTAAAAAGTAAGCGACAGTTAATATGGTACCTGTAACAAAAGCAAGGGTCAAAGTCTGGACTTATTGCATTGTGGCAATCCCTGCTATGATTGCCTATCTGATATTGCGTGGAGATAACAAAACCAAACTCAAAATGGACATCAATCGCTTTTGGCTCCATTTAAGAGGTAAAACACCATCTTCCGGATGGCAATATATTGCTGCGTTTTATTATCTGATGTGCGGTACCCGAGAATTCCGCAATGTATTCTATATGCGCCTCGGATATTCTTCTATGCTGATATCCTGGCTTATGCCTGAAATGGTGGAATTCAGTTTCGCGACTCCCTCGCGATTTGTAGGGGGGGGGGTATTTGTACAACATGGATGGACATGTGTGGTCGATGCGGAAACTGTGGGAGAAAATCTTTGGGTCAATCAAAATGTCACAATCGGACATCAAGGCAAAGGCCATCCCACCATAGGAGATAATGTGCGTATAGGCTCAGGCGCTGTACTGCTTGGCGACATAAAAATCGGCAATAACGTAAACATCGGAGCGAATGCAATAGTTGTTGAAGATGTGCCCGACAACTGCACCGTATGTTCGCCCAAGGCAAAGATAATCAAACAATTTGAAGGCTTGAATCAAAATGGAATTCAAGGCGAGAAAGCAAACGGGCCATTACACTCCAAACTTCCCCGGGTCGATAAAAGATAACGATCAACGGTCTTGAATATCAAATGACATAAAAACCATGCAGGCCAAATCACCATATATATCATTAATAGTTCCGGTATACAACACGGGGGCATATCTGCGCGAGTGCATCGACAGTATCATAGCTCAGCCATTCAAGGATTATGAACTTATCCTTGTCGATGACGGCTCCACTGATGAAAGCCCGGAAATTGAATCATATTACGCCGGAAAATATGATAACATAAGCGTCCTGCACAGTAATTCCGGTTGTGTGTCTTCTGCAAGGAATATGGGTGTTGCGCATGCAATCGGTGAATACATCCTCTTTGTTGATTCCGATGACTATTTGCTGCCGGACGGACTCAGTACACTTCATCAGGCATCATTAAGATTCCAAGATGCAGATTTTATTCAGGCGCCATTCTCAGTACTGTCGAATGGAACAATTACAAGCCGGTCAAAACGTTTCGATGTGTTAGACCAATTTGCCGAGAAGCAATGGCAAGGACTGGAATATATTGATAAAATGTCCTTGAATATAACCTATCCATGGAATAGTCTGATCAAACGTTCTTTTATCGCAAAGACAGAGATAGTCTTCAACCCGCAGATTTCGGCACAGGAAGATCTTCTTTACATATTGGAACTCTTTTCCAAAGGTGCAAAAGGGGTATTATTAAGAAAGCCGACCTATGTATACCGATTCGGGCGTCCAGGGTCTTTAACAAGCGTAGATACCAAACTCTCGCCCGAAGAAGTGGCAAAGCGTAAACGATTATTAAGGTCCTTAGTAGATTGTAGCATTTGTCTAAAAAATATAGCCTCGACTACCCCCCCCCAGTGGCATTCTGTTGGCAAAATGTTAAACGACAGAATCACTCTAAATCTTACAGGATGTATAGGAGGATGCGCTTTGCTACATCCTGATAAGGAAATCATGGAATATCTGACCGCCGCCTTTCCCAAAATACCTCTTCATGGCAAACTCGGCAGAAAAATATTAGCCATATTATACAATATCAACCACAAACTGGCTTATCAGCTGCGAAGAATTTCAATAAAGTAGTAGGATTATACATCTGACCAATCCTCAAAATGCAGCATATATCAATGCTCTTACGCCTTGATATAAATTCAAGGGGCAGTCATTCTAAGTTAAACAAAGTCAGAAATTATGCGTAGATTACATATAATCATGCCTATGGCCGGCGAAGGCAGCCGGTTCCGCGATGCGGGCTGGTCCACACCCAAGCCGCTTATCGAGCTTATGGGCAAGCCCTTGTTTGTCCGTGCGATCGAGAGCGTTAAGCTTGAAGGTACGCTAATGAAATATTCCTTCATTGTAAGGCAAGAACATATTGACAAGTATGGCATAGACAAATCGATCAAGGAGCTATTGCCTGAGGCAAATGTTTTTTCAGTGCAACGTACTACTCGCGGCGCTGTTGAAACATGTCTTATGGCTGAATCGGTGATTGCCGATGACGATGCCGTCGTTGTGATGGATTGCGATCTTGAGTTCGACAGCCCTGAATATCGTCGGCTTATCAGCGAGGCTCTCTTGGAAGAACCCGACAAAGCCCGTGGAGGAGCTTTGGTATCGTTCGAGTCGAACCTACCGAAATATAGTTATGCTGAGATTGACGAGAACACAGGACTCGTAAAGCGAACCGCTGAGAAAGAAGTTATCTCATCTCATGCTCTTTGCGGAGCCTACTTCTTTTCATCAGGACGGGAATTCAAATCCGCCGCACATAGACTGCTTGACGAACCGGTGATGCAAAAACCGGAATTTTATGTTTCATTGCTATATAACTACCTGCTGCAAGATGGTTCCCCGGTCTATCTTGCCAACATGAATCTTTATAAGTCATACGGCACTCCCGAAGAACTTGCCTTATATAGTGGTGCGATAAACTCCCATAGCTTATGATTCGTCTGCTTATAAGCGATTTTGACGGTACGCTTGTAGATACTTTCGAAGCCAATTTCAGGGCCTATTCCGATGCTTTTGCTTCATGCGGTCTGCATCTTGAAAAAGCTCTTTATCGCGAATATTTCGGCCTGCGTTTTGATAGATTTATGGACGCCATGGATATAAACGACCAAAATATCCGAAGGGAAATCTGTCGAATAAAAGGCGAGCGATATCCGTATTATTTCGATTATCTCAAGGTAAATACTCCCCTTCTGAAGCTGTTGCGCTGTTTCAAGGCGCTTGGCGGTCAGATTGCTATCGCATCAACAGCCAGAGAGAAGAATCTTCTTAATGCACTATCGCATATCGGCGCAGTTTCCGATTTCGATCTTATTCTGGCCGGAGAAAATGTCAGCAAAGGCAAACCCGACCCCGAAATATATCTATCCGTACTTGAGAAATTGGGCGTTTCTGCCTCCGAAGCCATAGTATTTGAAGACTCAGAGGTGGGAATGCAGGCCGCACAAGCTGCAGGCATCGGTTGCATTAATGTCAATGTGTCATGTAGCATTCCCAAACAGTGAAGAAAATCAAACATGTCAGACACCAGTAAACCGTTGATATCCGTAGTCGCTCCGGTATATAACACCTCGAAGTATCTGAGACAGTGCATAGAGAGCGTGATAAACCAGTCATACGAAAACTGGGAGCTGATTCTTGTTGATGACGGCGCTACCGATGAATCTCCATTGATATGTGACGAGTATGCGAAGAAAGAATCCAGGATAAAAGTAATACATCAACGGAATCAAGGGCTGTCAGTGGCTCGTAACAACGGGGTCTCCGCCGCCATGGCAAATATAGGGGGGGGGTATTTATACCTCTTAGATTCAGACGATTACCTGCCGCATGATTCATTTGCCATTCTTATCGATACCGGCAGACGACATCATTGGCCGGACTATATTAAAGGCAGCCATCTGGTGCTGAATCCGGGGAACTCAATAATATCGACAAAGTTTGCATTGCAAAGACAATCGGTTGAAAACTTACTTCTCGAAGGAAGCGACTTCTTGAATCGGGTTATTTTGCCGCATCCCCTCGTTTGGAACGGTTTATTCAAAAAAGATTTTATAGCGAAAAACAGCCTCTCTTTCAGAAAAGATGCCTGGCCGAGAGAAGACCTTGTGTTTCATCTTGATATGGCTTCTGCCAATTTTTATGGCGTTTATACAGGGGCGAATACGTATGTTTACCGCTGCGCTCTTCCCGGTTCTCTGTCAAATTCCATATCTGCCAAAACAGTAAACAACTGTATTTTCATAGCGCGTGCAATCCGGGAGGCAATATCAGGAATAATGAATGAGGCCACCTTGGATATTTGCCGTAAAGAACTCTCCGGAACTATAAATGCAATATTCAGTTATATTCCAAGACTGAGCCTGGCTAACCAGAAAACCTTACTGACCGAAATAGATAACATACTCTCCGAACAATATTTCAAAGAAATAGAAGGACTTGAAAGCCCAAGCACGCGGTTTTACAAAAAATCACACACTCTCTATAGACTTGCGTCTGCTCTCTTCAGACTACTTCTTCCTAAAAGATACCGCATAAACTAAGCGAAGAGTTGTTAAACAAGGGCTTAAGAATTAATCAAGGATAGTACAATTCTGTTAACAATAATGCAATCTTTCGATATAAGATGGTAAATATTGAAGTCAAGGGACACTCCGGATGCAACATCGAGGTGGTGCGCGAAGGACGCGACCTTTTTGTAGTCAAGTCCTCGGAGGACCCGAAATATCTCGATCGTCTTGTACTCCAGGCTCGCAAGCAGCAACATGCCTCACTCCCCGAGTACCAGCATATTCGCGTACCTAAGGTGCATGAAATAAACCGCAGCGAGAACCGTGTCGATGTGAAGATGGACTACGTGTATTCCCGCAACTTCGTGGAATACTTCGAGCATGCCGGATTTGAGCAAGTAGACTATCTCATCGGCGCCCTGATCATGTATCTCGAGAAAGAAATCCAGGTTTCGCCTCTCACCAAAGTCGCCCGTAACGTCGTAACTGACAAATTTGACGATGTATGTAGCAAGACCCGCGCCAATGTCCATCTCCATGACGACCCTGAAGTGGAATCCATTCTCGAAGTTAGCGAGAAGGTATTTGCCGGTTTGACGGATATGTATATACCGGTGGGCACTTGCCATGGCGACCTCACATTCTCCAACATCCTCTTCAACGGCAACAACTATTATCTTATCGACTTCCTCGACTCTTTCATTGAGTCGCCGCTGCTCGACATCGTAAAACTGCGCCAGGACACAGCGTGGCTATGGAGCCAGTTGATGTACGTCAACCCATGCGATGAAATCCGGCTGCGCATAGCATTCTGCAAGATCGACCGAGAACTCGATGCCCACTTCCGTCAGCGCCACCAATGGTATGGCCGCTACTACAAAACGTTTCAGCTGATGAATTTCCTGCGTATCCTGCAATATGCCCACGAACCCAAAGTCATCGACTATCTCAAACGTACACTCCATGAGCTGCTCAAAGAATTTTAGCCTTATAGTGCCTGCCGCCTCCGACAAGCAGTCTATGGGCGGAAAAATGCCACATATCTTCGCACCCGACTGCAACGGGGTTATGCTCTGCGTAAAATCAGTCCTCGGTCTTAACCTTGACGCTTTCGACGCGATTTACTTTACAATCCTCCGCAAGCATGCCCGTGCCTTTGACGCCGACACCATGCTTCAGCTCCAGTTCCGCCGCTTCGGTCTTGACAATGCACACATCGTTATTCTTGAAGAAGCTACTGCGACTCAGGCAGAAACCATTGCGCGCACCATCGAACAGGAGAATATCTCAGGTGCCGTATTCATCAAGGATGCCGACAGCTACTTTATCGCTGAAGTTTTTCCTGAAAACGGAGTAGCTGTGTTCCCTCTTGAGAGCCTTGATCTGGTAGACCCGCGCAACAAGAGCTATGTCGCCGTTGACGATATGCACCATGTCACCAACATTATCGAAAAGAAAGTTGTAAGCAATCTTTTCAACGCCGGCGGCTATTGCTTTGAAGATGCCGCACATTTTCTTCAGGTCTACAACGCCCACAAAGACCTGGGATCAATCTACCTCTCACATCTGATCTACTCTATGCTTCTTGACCGCGATGTTTTCCATCCTATTCAGGTCGCACAGTATCAGGATTCTAATATATAAAACAAACAATATTGATACACAAGTGTTTACCCCCCCCCCATTTCACGGCCATATTAGCCTCAACCTGGTCCGGGTAACGGGCAGTGTTATTGTTGCAGGGCCAGATTGTTTCTT
>ERZ778503.957-NODE-957-length-22420-cov-6.739012_pt1 | contig 22420 bp, 13 predicted proteins | sample MGYA00510047_ERZ778503 | MGnify/ENA primary metagenome ERZ778503 (study PRJEB29527, sample SAMN07138965) | mouse gut metagenome | material: feces | host: mouse | place: China:Nanjing | collected 2016-01-25 ... | reverse complement strand
TTCGGAAATTTCTGAAGCCTTATAAAACAAGGGGTTCGAGTTTCCGAGAGCACACCAACAAAAAAAGGAGGAATTTATTACGGAAATATAAAGATTGCTGCGGGCATACTTGTCTGTAGCGGTGTATATTTAGCCTGTATGGCTTTATATCTTATCATCTCAAATGGTTTATTTGGGTGGGAATGTACTAAGACATCAGTTCAGATGGTATATTCCATTGTTAATCTGCCGGATTTTAATATAGGGGAATTACAGCTTGCTGTCATGTTCGGAGGGTTGCTTTCTGTTTGGGCGACAATGGGTATCGCGCTTTATTTCTCCTCAATAAGCAGAAATACAGTTGTATCTCTGTCATTGGGATTCGTACTGTGTATATTGCCATTGTTCGTGTATGTTATCATTCCTGACAAGGTTGGATTATGGATGAATTGTATTCTGCCATCAGGCGGTGTGTGTCTGCAGACCAGCTATCTGTTTCAACTGATAGATTTTCAATTTCTGAATATAGGCGGACAGGCAGTCTGGATACCTTATGTAATGGTAGCTTTTGCAATTGTTGAGATTCCACTGTTTTTAGTCGTAACGATTCGGTGTTATCTGAATTATAAGGTGAGTTAAATAAGGCAGTTATATGAAATTTGGAGATGGGAAGCATATAAAACGTTTAAATGCGTATGAAAAAGAGAAGGTAGATATAAATATGACAAACACTGTAATATTAAATAATTTTAAAGCTTTTTTGAGGATTTAAAGAAGAACTACAAGTATTCAAGACTAGGTAAAACATTTGCAACAACAAATAACTTTTATTTTTATGATACTGGCACAGGTAAAGTATTGAGCGTAACATTATCTATATATAAGATTCTAGAATGTTTGCTGGAAACGGATACGTTTGACTCAATTTTTCAATTAGGCATTGCGAATGAAGAGTTATACGCTTCTTTGCAGGAGATTAAAGAAGCTGTACAAAATGAGAATATTTTACAAGCACCGCCAGTTTTAACTATGGTTGGTCCACAGACACATTCTTTGGAGGAAACGATATATGGTGATTCGAAACAGATTACACTTGAAATAACGGAACGATGTGATTTTAGGTGCAACTATTGTATCTATTCTGAAGGATATGAGTCATTTAGGGAATTTGGTAATAAGGATATGAGTTTTGATGCAGCTCAAAAAGCTATTGATGATTTAAAGAATCGGTCAAAAAACCAAAAAATAGTTAAAATAAAGGGATTAAACGTGCAGAGAACGTTTTGTGTTCTGTTTTATGTTCTATTGAGAGCGGAGCTTTACAGTATTCCCCCTTGTTTTAAGGAAAGTGGAGAAGATAAATTGGCAAATGAATTGGTTCTTATTTTTTAGTCATGATTATGATATTTTTATAATGAATCTGATTTTCGATTGAAAAAGATTGCAGTATGATTCTATAGAAAGGTAGGAGATAGATTCACAAAGTCTTTTATATTTGATAGAAAAGTGAGTATAAGGAACTGTTAATAAATTATTTGTAATAATGACAAGCCAAATATAAACATTCGACTTGCTCAAATGTTTATCTGTGTCATCGCAAAATTTTGGAACAGCTATTATAATTATGATTTTTTCTTGGAGATGAACATTTAGATAGTGTCCTTGGCACAAATAATTTTTGAATAGTTTTTAAGTGAGACTTTGAGAGTTCAGAAGTCAATGGAGGAATGAAAATGCAATCAGAAATACAACAAAAGTATATTACTTTTGAACATGAAAATGAGATTTTTGCAATGGAGCACCCAGATAATTACACGTATTTATATTTTCCAATTGCTGGTGAACAGGGAATTAAGTCTAGTGTGACGCCTAATTTTTCGGGGGATAGTAAACTAGACCAGAATACATTTTTGCTTGAACCAGTGAGCAGTGAAAATCTACACAATAATAAGTCGTCCAGAAATTTCTGGTGTTGTGTTGAAAATGTTGGCGCATGGTCTGTTACAGGCGCATCAGCAGAAACAGAATATAATAAGTATACAACACAGCAAGATGAGTGCTGTATGAAAGCTGGTTTTATGTGGCAGACCGTGTGCAGAAAATCTTCCAAATACCAGTTGAAAGCAACAGTCACAAGTTTTGTTCCAGTGGACCACAATATAGAAATTCTACAAGTTGTCATTGAGAATACGGCAGAATATACACAAAGAATTACACCGATTGCCGCTGTCCCAATTTATGGAAGAAGTGCGGACAATATTCGAGACCACAGGCATGTCACATCTCTTTTGCATCAGATTACAGTGACAAATCAAGGCGTAGAAGTAAAACCAAAGCTTTCTTTTGATGAAAGAGGTCATCAGAAGAATCAGATAACCTATTTTGTGTATGGGGTATCTGGAAATGGTGCAATGCCAGAACAATTTTTTCCGGTTGTAGAAGACTTTATCGGGGAAGGTGGAAGCCTAATTGCACCACTATCAGTAAAAAATAACGCGGAGGGAATGAAAGCAGGCGCACAGATTGATGGGAAAGAAGCGCTGGGCGGTTTAAAATTTGCCTGTGTAGAGCTAAAGTGTAAAGAGAGGGTGACCTATACAATTTTAATGGGTGCGACCATGCAATTGGAAGGTATGTCGGATATTGTTGTTGCCTACAACAGTGAAAATAAAGTGCAAGCAGCACTGGAAAAGACAAAACAATATTGGCAAGAGAAGGTGAATGTTTCGTTTCAGACAGGAGATAAGACAACGGACAGCTACCTTCGATGGATTTGTTTCCAGCCAATACTACGTCGACTATATGGCTGTTCTTTTTTGCCATATCATGATTATGGTAAAGGCGGCAGAGGGTGGAGAGATCTTTGGCAGGATTGTTTATCATTATTGTTTATGAATCCTGATGGTGTACGTCAAATGATTATCGATAATTATAGTGGTGTTCGGATTGACGGAACCAATGCAACAATTATTGGAGAAAGACAGGGTGCGTTTAAGGCCGACAGAAATAGTATTACGCGCGTCTGGATGGATCATGGTTTTTGGCCATTTTTGACCACAAAATTGTACATAGACCAAACAGGAGATATTGCAATTTTTGGTGAGAAAGTGTCCTATTTTAAAGATAAGCAGATTCAGAGAGGCCGAGCTTCTGACAGTGATTGGAATGAGGCATGTGGTATGCAGCAGAAGACGCAAAATGAAACTGTCTATCAAGGAAGTATTGTAGAGCATATTTTATTACAGCAACTCTGTGCCTTTTATGAAGTGGGCGCACACAATCAGATACAACTGCGCAATGCGGACTGGAATGATGCACTTGATATGGCATCAGATAAAGGAGAGAGTGTGGCATTTACAAGTGCCTATGCATACAATCTTAGAGAGCTGGCAGCATACCTTGAAAAATATGAAACAGTTACCAAAAAGAGTCAGTTAGAGTTGATAGAGGAAATTGCAATTCTTCTTGCAGGAGATATGCAAAAATATGAAAATATAGAATGGAAACAGACAATTTTAAAACAGTATGTTCTGACTTGTACACATAATATTTCTGGAAGAACTGTTTTGATATCGATTGCGGAATTGGCACAAAATCTTAGGGAAAAAGCAGCGTGGATGATGAACCATATTCGCCGTAACGAGTGGGTGACAGATGTAGAAGGAAATGGTTGGTTTAACGGTTACTATGACAACAATGGAAATCCGGTGGAAGGTGTTTATGGCGATAATGTGCGCATGATGCTTACCAGTCAGGTATTTTCAATTATGAGTGGCACAGCAGACCAAGAAATGACAAAGAAAATTTGTCAGAGTGCGGACAAGTATCTTTATAAAGAAAAAATTGGTGGGTATCGGCTTAATACAAAATTTAGCGAAGATAAATTTGACCTTGGGCGAATGTTTGGTTTTGCTTATGGAGAAAAGGAAAATGGTGCAGTGTTTTCTCATATGACTGTTATGTATGCCAATGCGTTGTATCAGAGAGGATTTGTAAAAGAAGGCTATAAGGCACTTCATACACTGTTAATGACAGCGATGAATTTTGAAACAAGTAAAATTTATCCGGGTATACCAGAATACTTTGATGCGTCGGGACGTGGTATGTATCATTATCTGACTGGCGCGGCAAGCTGGTTTATGCTAACTATGATTACGGAAGTATACGGTGTGAAAGGAAATCTGGGCAATCTGGTACTTGCGCCAAAACTAATGGCAGAACAGTTTGATGTGGATGGAAATGCATCGATTCAACTAAACTTCCTAAAAAAGAGGTTTTTGATTCGATATCACAATCCAGAAAAAATGACTTATGGTACATACAAAATTGAAAGTGCTCAGTGCGATGATATAACACTTGAAAAAATGACAGATGTGTCATATGCAGTATGTTTGAAAAAGGAAGCGATAGAGTCACTTGACGACACAGTACATGTTATTGATGTGGTACTTGGTTCTGTACAAGATAAATTGATATAAACTTGATAACCAAAGGAGAGATAGAAGAATGCAATACGGATATTTTGATAACAAGAAAAGAGAGTATATAATTACCAGACCTGACACACCAGCTCCGTGGGCAAATTACCTTGGTTCCCCAGAATATGGAGCAATTATTTCCAACAACGCAGGCGGTTATAGTTTTGCAAAATCGGGTGCAAATGGCAGAATTTTGCGCTATGTGTTTAATAGTTTTGACCAGCCAGGACGTTACATATACATTCGGGATAATGAAAGTAAAGATTACTGGTCTGCGTCTTGGCAACCCGTTGGAAAAGATTTGGATTCTTATCAAAGTAAATGTGCGCATGGAACAGCCTATACTAGAATGGAAGCGGATTATAGTGAGATTCATTCGGAGGCGCTTTATTATGTACCACTTAATAAGTCTTATGAAGTATGGAATTTAAAAGTAACAAACAATTCTGATAAAGTAAGAAAAATAAATATTACTGGATATGCAGAATTTACGAATAATAATAATTATGAGCAAGATCAAGTTAACCTTCAATATTCAATGTTTATTACAAGAACTTCTTTTGAGAAGGACCGCATTCGTCAGACAATTCACGGCAATCTGGATGGATTAGAAGACGGAGAGGAAGTTGATAATAAGCTTGCAATTGACCGTTTCTTTGGGCTTGCTGGAGCAGCGGTAGATTCTTTTTGTGGAGACCGGGAAAAATTTATTGGACGTTATCATGGTTATGGAAATCCTGTTGGTGTTGTTAGCGGAGATCTTGGCGGAGCGTTAAGTTACAATGAAAATGGCTGTGGTGCGCTTACAACTACATTGACGCTTGCAGCAGGTGAGACAAAAGAGATTGCTTTTCTTTTAGGAATGAAATATAAAGAGGAAGCTGACAAGATTTTTGAAAGTTATCAAAGACCATCAAAGACTTGTGCAAAAGAGCTAGAGGAACTGATTACTTATTGGCATGAAAAGTTGTCTCATTTTCAAGTAAAAACGCCTAGTCCAGCATTTGACACGATGATTAACACTTGGAATGCCTACAACTGTTTTATGACTTTTATCTGGTCGCGCGCGGCGTCCTTTATCTATTGTGGTCTTAGAAATGGTTATGGTTATCGGGATACTGTGCAGGATATTCAAGGAATTATTCATTTGGCGCCAGAAATGGCAGTCGAGAAGATTCGGTTTATGCTCTCTGCGCAGGTGGATAATGGCGGTGGACTTCCACTTGTAAAATTTACACATAATCCTGGACATGAGGATACACCAGAGGATGCTTCTTATGTGCAGGAAACAGGACACCCAGCATACAGAGCAGATGATGCACTTTGGTTGTTCCCCACAGTTTACAAGTATGTATCGGAATCTGGAAATCTGGCGTTTATCGACGAAGTGATTCCGTTTGCCAACAAGGGCGAAGGGACAGTGTATGAACATTTAAAACGTGCAATCGATTTTTCAATGAACCATTTGGGTCCACATGGAATGCCAGCGGGGCTTTATGCGGACTGGAATGATTGTTTGCGTCTTGGAAAGGATGGAGAGTCTTCTTTTGTGGCTTTTCAATATTATTACGCAATGACAATTCTAAAAAAATTTGCATCTTATAAAAATGATAATGCATACATAAAATATTTGGATGAGAAACAAGAGCAGTTAAATAGTTTGCTACAAAAACTTTGCTGGAATGAGGACCGATTTATTAGAGGATTTACAGAAAAAGGAGAAGTCATTGGAAAGCGGACAGACAAGGAGGCTAATATGTGGCTCAATCCGCAAAGTTGGGCTGTTATCAGTGGCCTTGCTACGGACGAACAGGCAGACATAGCACTTAATCTAGTGAACGAGCGGTTAAATACAGATTATGGAGCAGTTCTTATGGACCCACCATATCATCTGGATGCATTTGATGGTGCGCTTGCTGTAATTTATAATGCAGGGGTCAAGGAAAATGCTGGAATCTTTTCACAGTCACAAGGCTGGATTATTCTTGCGGAAGCGCTGTGTGGACATGGAGAACGCGCATTTACATATTTTATAGAAAATGCACCAGCTGCTCAGAATGACAGTGCGGAAATCCGCAAGTTGGAACCATACTGCTATGGACAGTTTACGGAAGGGAAGGACAGCCCGCATTTTGGTCGTTCTCATGTACATTGGCTCACAGGAACAGCATCGACTGTAATGGTAGGGTGTGTCGAGGGAATCCTTGGAATGCGTCCTGACTTTGGAGGATTGAAAATTGCACCTTCAGTTCCAAAAGATTGGAACTATTTTGAGATTGACAAAGATTTTAGGGGAAGTCATCTTCATATTATCGTGAATAATCCTGGTCATGTTGAATCTGGATGCAAATCTTTGAAAGTAAATGGGCAGAAAATAGAGGGAAATTATATCCCGGCAAATATTCTTAAAAAAGAAAATGAAATAGAGTTATATATGTCGTAAAGGGTTTTATTATAGGGCACTTGTTGCAGCAAGTGCCCTATATGGAAAATAAAGAAGAAATGAACTACCATGTTTTATGATAATTTCGGTCACGATATTTCCTAGGTGTCAATCCAACATATTTTTCAAAGGTTTGGATAAAATGACTCTGTGAGGAAAATGCAAGATAATTGGCAATGTCAATTAAACTATAGTCAGAGAATTTGAGAAGGTTTTCAGCCTTCTCTATTTTCTTTTCTCGAATATAGTCGCTGATGGATATCCCTAAATTTTGTTTGAAAAGGCGTGAAAGATAACTTGGCGATAGCGCTGTATAATTTGCAAGTTCATTGATGGTAATTCGTTCGTTTATGTGGCTGTAGATATAATCAGTACAGAGCATAATCGGTTTGGAAAGGATTACATTTTTTTGCAATACAAGCATTTTTCCAGTGAAGTCAAGCACCATATCTTGATGCAATTCTGTGATAGCTTTAATAGTAGTGCAGGAATCCATTTTTAAAATATAAAAATCGCTAAGACGGTATGCCTGTTCTAACTCAAGCCCTCCCTCAACACAGTGTCTTGTAATAAGAGCAACTGTGACGACAAAGTGGTATTTTAGATTTGTCAGTGCATTCTTGGATAATACGCCCATTCCCTCAGGATTGGTAAAATCTCCTTGATTCAAATTTTTGCGAACAAATTCCATATCTCCGTTTTTTACAGCAGAATAAAAAGAGTATTCTTTCTCCATAGGACGATGATATGCTTCCGATTCACTCTCATAAAGTTCACGCCGATACCATTCATTTCTTAAACTGTTCATATAGTTCTCCTTCTATTTCACTAAAAATTTAGTCTTTTTTTCTACATTTTTAAACATAATTATAATTATGTCATGATTTTGATATTTTTACAACTGATTTTATATAAGAAGTAAACAATATACACTATAATCGGTCTTGTAAGTGAGATGTAACGATTTTGTTGCAATAAAAATGATTGAACAAGGGAGGAATTTTAAAATGAAGAAAAAAATCATCAGCAGTTTATTGGCAGTTTCTATGATTATGACATCGCTTACAGGATGTGGAGGAGGTGATAATTCATCCAATGATGCACAGGGAACAGCAGCATCTTCAAACAATGAAGCGGCAGCATCCAATAATGATGCAGCGGCATCAGGTAATGATAATGTGGCAGAAGCAACTCCTACCCCAGCGACAGACGAAGGAAAGGTTATCAACGTTTACAGCTTTAATGATGAGCTTCGTACTCGTATCACGGCGGTTTATCCAGAGATTGAGAGTACCTCTAAAGATAAGACTTCGTCTACATTAAAGGATGGAACAGAAATTCATTGGATTATTAATCCCAATCAGGATGGGGTATACCAAGATAAGCTTGATGAAGCACTTGGCAATCAGCTAACTGCAGCTGATGATGACAAAGTTGATATATTTGCAGCAGAGCTGGATTATGTTGTCAAATATACAGATGCGGACATCGATGCTGCAATGCCGCTTGAATCGCTTGGAATTAATCCTGATACCGATTTGGCGGATCAGTTTGAATTTACCAAGATAGTTGCTAGCGACCAGAATGGTGTGATGAGAGCTTCCACATGGCAGGCATGTCCAGGTGTTCTGGTGTATCGCCGTGATATCGCAAAAGAAGTCTTTGGCACAGATGATCCTGTAGAAATTGGCAAGAAGACCAAAGATTGGGATACTATGAAAGCAACTGCGGAAGAACTTAAGGCAAAAGGATATTATGCATTCTCAAGCTATGCAGATACATTCCGTACATATAATAATAGCATGGAAAATGCATGGGTATCACCAGGCGAAACCGTTATTCGAGTTGACCAAAAGATTCTTGATTGGGTAGAGGACTCTAAAGAGTGGAAGGAAGCGGGATATTTTGACCCTACTGTAAAGGGACAGTGGAATTCCGACTGGTTTACAGCAATGAGTTCTAGTGCTAAGGTATTTGCATTTTTGTTCCCAGCATGGGGAATTGACACACAGTTGAAGCCAAACTGGGATGGCGAGGACGGCGCATGGGCTGTTACGAATGCACCATTGGCTTACAACTGGGGTGGAACATTTGTTCTTGCTGCGGAAGGAACAGACAATCCACAGCACGTAAAAGATATTCTTCTGGCACTGACAGCAAATCAGGATAATCTGACAAAGATTTCAAAGGAGTATGCAGACTTTACAAATGCGAAATCTGTAATGCAGGCAGCAGCGCAGGATGGTTCGTTTGCATCAGATTTCCTTGGCGGACAGAATCCATATACCTACTTTACACCTGGTGCAGACACAATTAAGATGGCTCCGCTATCAGCATATGACCAGGGTTGCGTAGAACTGATTCAGAATACATTTGGTGATTATTTACAGGGTCAGATTGATTATGACAAAGCAAAAGAAAACTTTGAGACAGCAATTAGAGAGCGTTATCCTGAAATCACAGAGATTCAGTGGCCACAATAAAAATATAGACTGCGGTGCATAAATGCACCGCATATTTAGAAAGAAGGGAGAGGTAGTTGATGGAACAAAAACACAAGAAGATAAATTACTCGAAGTGGGGATATATTTTTATTCTTCCGTTTTTTGCCAGTTTCTTTATTTTTTCGCTTATTCCGTTAATTGATACAATCCGATACAGTTTTTTTGAATATTATCGTTCTGGACTGAAGCAAATCGGCCCTAATTTTATTGGAATGGAAAACTATGCCAGTTTGCTAAAATCCGATATGTTGAAATATGCGGGAAATACATTGATTTTGTGGCTTATTGGTTTTGTCCCACAAATTGTAATTGCACTTTTGCTTGCATCTTGGTTTGTAGATGTGCGGCTTAAGATTCGTGGTCAGCAATTCTTTAAAGTAGTGATTTATCTACCGAATCTAATTATGGCTTCTGCGTTTGCAATGTTGTTCTTTACCCTGTTTTCTAATAAGGGTCCAATCAATTCCATTTTGTTATCTATGGGGCTGACAGAGAGTCCAATTGATTTTATGGGGACTGTTTTTGGTACAAGGTCGCTAATTGGCGTAATGAACTTTTTAATGTGGTTTGGTAATACGACGATTATGTTGATGGCTGCGATTATGGGTATTAGTCCAGATATTTTTGAAGCTTCAGAGATTGATGGATGCAATAGTGTACAGAGATTTTTCTATATAACACTTCCAATGATTCGTCCAATTCTTGCCTATACATTAATTACTTCCATTATCGGCGGTCTTCAAATGTTTGATGTACCACAGATTTTGACCAATGGTCAGGGAAGTCCAGACCGTACTTCTACAACGTTGATTATGTTTCTTAACAATCACTTAAAGAGTAAAAATTATGGTATGGCGGGTGCATTATCTGTTTATTTGTTCATTGTGAGTGGAATCTTATGTTTTATTGTATATCGAATGACGAATGACGATGATCCAGATGGTTCCAAAGCTGCTGCAAAAAAGAGAAAAAAGGCGGAAAGGAGATAAGTTAATGAAATCAAAAGGATACAATAGTTTTCGTACTATTTTTGCGCATGTATTGCTTGTTATTCTGTCGTTTATGTGTCTATTTTTCTTCTATATTCTGTTTGTCAATTCAACACGTTCCCATGCAGATTTGCAGAAAGGATTTTCTGCATTGCCTGGAAGCCATTTCTTGACAAATTTAAAAAATGTGACAAGTGATGGAAGCTTTCCAATGGTGCAGGGTGTCATAAACAGCTTGATTGTCTCGGGCTGTTCAGCGGCAATTTGTACTTATTTTTCTGCTTTGACAGCATACGGTTTGTATGCATATGACTTCAAATTAAAGAAAATTGCATTTACCTTTATTATGGCAATCCTTGTGATGCCAACTCAGGTTACAGCAATGGGATTTTTGCGTTTGATTACCAAGATGGGCATGAATGATTCTCTGCTTCCTCTGATTATACCGTCAATTGCATCGCCTTCTGTATTTTATTTTATGTACAGTTATTTGCAGTCATCGCTTCCGCTTTCGTTGGTCGAAGCTGCAAGAATTGATGGCTCCAAGGAATTTCGTACCTTTAATCAAATTGTTCTTCCTATTATGAAACCGGCAATGGCAGTACAGGCAATCTTTACTTTTGTAGGATCATGGAATAATTATTTCGTTCCTGCCTTGGTTATTCAGTCAAAGGATAAGATGACAGTGCCAATTCTGATTGCACTTCTTCGAGGCGCTGATTATATGAATCGTGATATGGGAAAAATTTACATGATGATTATGGTGGCAATTGTTCCCATTGTTCTTGTATATCTGATTCTCTCAAAGTATATTATCGCAGGTGTGACACTTGGTGGTGTCAAAGGATAAATCTGTGTGCATAAAATACACCCCAACGGCTTTGGCTGTTGGGGTGTCTTAAAAAGAATCGGAGGTGTGTTATGATGCAGAAAAGACAGGGAATACTTTTGGCAGCAACGATGTTTGTATTGCTCGGAAGCGGGTGTCAGTCAGATAAAACAAATGGTAATATAAAAATTTATTACTCTGCGATTGAGGATGGAGATTATTATGAAGATTGGGCGAGCCAACTGCAAGAACATGCGACATTATATGATGCTTCGTTTGACGTAGGATATGCTCAGAATTCTGTGGAGACACAGGATGCCCAGATAAAGAATGCTGCCGTAGATGGATGCAATGTGTTTTTGTGCGGATTGGTCTCGCCGGATACAGTGACAGAAGTTAAAGCAGCGGCAGGAGATACCCCGATTGTCTTTATTAATAATGCGCCGGAAGATAGGGCACTGGAGAAAGATCGCTATATCTATGTGGCATCAGATGAATTTATGGCAGGACAATATCAAGCAGAATATGTCTTAGAGAAATTTGGTCAGAAGCAAGAAATCAATGTAGTGATATTGAAAGGGCCAAAGGATGCGTCGGGCGCGATTGGTAGAACTAAGGGATTGAAACAAACACTAAAAGCTAGCGGGAAGAAAATCAATTATGTTTTTGAAGACTATGCGGATTGGAACAGTGAGAAAGCCCAAGAAATGATGCAATTGTTTCTTAGAACAGGTCAATCGATTGATTGCGTGGCAGCAAACAATGACGATATGGCGCTTGGCGCTTTAGCAGCATTTGAGGAGAGGGGACTTGATACAAGTACAATATTATTTTTGGGAGTAGATGCTTCTGTAGGTGGTTGTCAGGCGATTGCAGAAGGTAGAATGGATTTCACAGTCTATCAACCGACTGCGGCACAGATTACTTCTGCTGTGGAGGCAGCAAATAGACTTGCCTGTGGCAAGTCTATTGCAGATATGGAAGGTGCATCAGAAGATGGAAAGTATATATTGATACCATTTGAAAAGGTGGACAGCCAAAATGTGGCACAGTACAGGTAGGTCGGTATAAGAAAGTATGGGGAACAAATTATGACAAAGAAGACAAAATTTATATCCATAAAAATAAAACTTCTAGGAATTATCATGCCTGTAATTTTTGTTATTATGACAGTGCTCACAGGGTTGTCCTATTATGTATCAAAAAGTGTAATTCAATCAAACGCGCATGATCTTTTGCAGACATCTGTAGAAAGTCAAGCAGCAGAGATGGAAGCTTGGCTGGAAAGAAATCTTGTGTCTGTTGGTGTCGCAAAACAAGCTGTCGAGGAAATGGGATTTGATGATGTACAATTGCAGGATTTTTTGGATTCTTATTATAATTATGATAATAATTATTCTGAGGGATTCTATATTGCAGATGCAGACGGAACTCTTTTTCAGGCAAAACCTGTAAAAAGTGTCGAACTAAGAGCGCCGGATGCAGAAGGAAACTATTTGAATAATGGAAACTTTTCAATTCAAGAAAATTTGGCAGATGATAAGGACTGGATGTTTTTTACAGCGCTCGAAGGTGTGGCAGAGGCGCGAATTCAGGAAGGAGAGGCGGTTATTGACATTACCAATGAAGGAACGGTGGATTATAGTGTCCAGTTTGTGCAACCCAATATTCCTGTGAAACAAAACGCGACTTATTCTGTTCAATTTGATGCTTATGCGAATGAGGAGAGGACAATGAAAGTTAGCGTTACAGCACCGGACAGGGAGTATAAGCGTTATCTTGAAGATACTGTTGTCAATTTGACAACAGAAAAGCAAACATATTCTTATGAGTTTTCCATGACAGATTATGATGATGCAAATGCACGTATGGAATTTAATCTTGGTGCAGCAGGCTCAACAGCGGGCGTAAAAATCAGTAATGTATCCTTTATGAGGAACAAGCAGCTACATACTACCAAAGATACTGAACAGATAAAAAATACGAATGTGACACAGACAGAATGGTTTCGTGATGGATTGACTCGAGTAAACGTGGGATTTACTAACGCTTATACTAATGAGAGTGGAGTGCCAATTATTAGTGTGTGTGGAACGCTGCGAACAGATTCAAACGATGTACGTGTTATTGCAATGGATTTGTCATTGGATAAAATCAGTGTTTATGTCAATAGCTTTGTAAAGATGGAAAATGCAGAAGCATTCTTGGTAAATGCTAATGACAATACAATTCTTGCGTCGCGCGATAAAACAATGATTTCTAAGCAGATGGATACATTGGACAGTTTGTTTATGAGAGAGATTGCGGATAAGATTTCTCAGAGAGAAATGAATCTGATGGAAATTGATGGAAATATTACTGTATTTCAGGAGATTTTTGGTACAGATTGGGTATTGGTATCCTATGTTCCAGCAGCTACAGTATATCGTGACCTAAATGGTATTAGAAATATTATGATTCTTTTTGGCGTTGCCTCTATATTGGCTTTGACCGTATTAATTGAGCGGATTATTCATGTGGTGATTCATCCAGTGCAAGGATTGACAGAAGTCATTAGAAATATGACAGGTGGCAATTTCACGCCCTATAAAGCTGTGGGAAGTAGTGATGAAATTGGGATTATGAGCCGATGCGTAGAACAGTTTATTGTTACAATGCGGGGGATGCTTGCTTCTATAGACAGTGTGTCTCATATTTTACACGACCAGGCAGACAATAGCAAAAAAGTATCTGGACAGATGTTTGATGCGTCAAAAAAGCAGAATCAGTCAGTGAAAGATTTGAATTTGACTGTGGAACAACTTTCTGTCTCTGTCAATGAAATTGCAAAAAGTGCGACAACACTCGCTTCTCTTGTGGCAGAGACAAAAGAGGATGGCGATGGCATGAATGGCAGAATGAAGGAAACTGTCAGCATTTCTCAGAAGGGGAAAGAGGTCATGCAAGGTGTGGATACAGCAATGCAACGCATTGACAATTCTGTGCGACAGTTACAGCGTGCAATTGATCAGGTGGGGAATGCTTCCGGTGAGATTACCAATATTACAAGAGTGATTGGGGATATTGCAGATGAGACCAATCTATTATCCCTAAATGCTTCTATTGAGGCAGCACGCGCCGGTGCGGCTGGAAAAGGGTTTACTGTTGTAGCGTTAGAAATTGGAAAATTGGCGCAGACTAGCATGGATTCGGTGAAGCATATTGACAATCTTGTATTGGAGATACAGGCATTGATTGGAGATGTTATTGAGCAGGCAAACGGCAGTGTAGAAAATATCAATAGTAGCAGTGCACTAATAGGAAATGCAGTGATTACCTATGACACAATCTTTGAAAATATTGCTGTGGTTGGAGAGCTAGCACAGCAGATGATACAAAAAGTAGAGCAAGTGGAAGATGTCGCACGCAATGTGGCTGCAATTTCGGAGGAGCAGGCAGCAAGTTCGCAGGAGATACTTAGTTCATCGGATATCTTGGTAGAACAAGCAGATGGTTTAATGACAAACAGTGAGATTGTTGCAAAAGAGTCTGAGGAGTTGACAACATCAGCAGAAGCGTTGGAATCACAAATACAGATGTTTCAAGTATAGTATTTTATAAAAAAGCTTAAACATTTTTATAAAGGGGGGGTGAGAAAACAAAAGGTTTGTACAGAGTAACGAAAGGTCTAAACACAATCATAGGAGGGAAAATGCAGATGAGAAAAAAAGTATATGCATTGCCTCTGACATTGCTTCTGACATTGCTAATTGGAGGGATGGCAGTATATGCGGAGAGTAGTTTTGGCATTAATATTAAGACTGCTACCGTGAATATTGGTGATGAGAAGAATCCATTAGTTCTCGAGATTGAGAAACTTCCAGAAAGCAGAAAGACCAAATGGGTTTCTTGGAATGAGAACGTTGCGACGGTGGAGCAAGAGGGAGAAAAAGGCGTAGTGACAGCACTCAGAAAAGGAAAAGCCATTATTTCATCAGGAATTGGCTTTCCGCGTGAGACATGTCTTGTCACAGTAGTGGAACCAAGTATCAAATTAAATAAGGCGACAGCTGTTATCTACTGCGCACCAGCTTCGGAGAACGCAGAAGCAACATCTAATGGAAACACAATACAATTAAAAGCGACTGTAAAAGGTGCCAATAAAGATACGCTATGGAGTAGTAGAAACACAAAGGTTGCCACTGTAGATGCAACAGGAAAAGTGACTTCTGTTGCAGCTGGGACGACAGACATTATTGCAACAGCAAACGGAAAGTCGTCAGTTTGTAAAATAACTGTAAAGGACAATGCACTTTCATTAAGTCTTAAGGAGATGCAGTTAAGCACAAGAGGAACGGGAAGTGCTATAAAACTTATTCCTGCGATTGTCGGTGCAAATAAGAAAGTGACATGGGCTACTTCTAACCCAACTGTTGCAACAGTGAAGGGTGGAAAAGTTACAGGAAAGCAAACGGGCGAGGCAGATATCACTGCTACGGCAAACGGTGTCTCGGCAAAGTGCCATGTTAAGGTAGAGGAAGGTTTAATCTCTATCAATGAGGAACATGTATTGCTTTATAAGATGCAAGGTACTGCCGAGACAAAAAAATTAAAGACAAACGCTTCAAGAAATGATACTGTTGCATGGAGCAGCAATAATGATACTGTTGCAACGGTAGATAATAATGGACTTGTTTCGGCAAAAGGTGCAGGAACTGCGATTATTACAGCGACATGTAATGGGAAAACAGATACTTGTAAAGTTGAAGTGGCAAGTACGACAACAGCAATCATAGAAAGAATTGTTCATTTAAAGACAAAAGGTGTTGCAAGGACCTATACACTCGATTGTCGTGTAACTGGACGGAAAAGTGCTGTAAAATGGAAGAGTAACAATACCAAAGTGGCTTCTGTGAGTAAGGGAAAAATTACAGCAAAAAAAGTAGGAACTGCAATTATTACAGCGGAGGCAAATGGTGTTACAGATAAGGTGATTGTGACAGTACAGGAATTTGTACCAACAATCACATTAAATCAGAGTGAATATATGCTTTACACAAAAGGAAAGGGCAATACTGTCACAATAAAAGCAATTGTGGATGGCGCCAATAAAAAGACAGTTTGGAAAAGCAGTAATAATGATATTGCAGAAGTGAATGCAAAAGGCAAAGTAACGGCCAAAAAACCTGGTCGAACGCTAATTACAGCAGAAGCAAACGGCGTGACCGCCAAGTGCTGGGTTCGTGTAAAAGAACCTAAAGTAATTCTTGAGAAAAAGTATTATCTATTGAATGTAGGCGATACAGCAGAATTAGCAGTAGATATTGTTGGTGCAAGCCAGTCTGTGAAGTATAGGATATCTAATACAAAAGCAGTCGCAATTAAAAAAGGTGTTATCACGGCCAAAAAGGTTGGAATTGCTGATATTGATGTGATAGCAAATGGAGTTACTTCTGTTTGTCATGTAATGGTAACAGATTGTAAGGAACATGATTGGAAATTGACAGAAGGTACAAAGAAAGAAAAGGATGATATTGTAGCAACTTGTGAGGAGAGAGGACTTACAACATATATCTGCACAAAATGCAGTGGAAAGAAACAGGAAGTTCTCGCGCCATTAGGACACCAATTTGGGAGGTGGACAGTGATAGTTAAGGCGACAGAAAATGCAGCCGGTTTGGAAAAGCAAGTATGCAGTCGTTGTGATGCAGAGAATACCAGAAGCATACCAGCAAAAAGAAAAGGTGATATTGCTGAGGCATATAAACTTGTCTGGGAAGATGGATTTGACGGGGACAAACTGAATCTCAATGATTGGAATTTTGAGTATCATGAGCCTGGCTGGGTAAATGCAGAGTTACAGGAATATGTAGATTCTGAGAAAAATACATATGTTCAAGATGGGAAACTCTACATTCAAGCATTGAAGGAAATAAGAGATGGTAAGGCATATTACACATCAGGAAGAATCAATACAAAGGGAAAGAAAAATTATCAGTATGGAAGATTTGAAGTAAGAGCAAAGGTTCCAAGCGGAAAAGGATTTTTGCCTGCATTTTGGATGATGCCAGAAGATGAGAGTTATTATGGTCAGTGGCCAAAATGTGGTGAGATTGATGTGATGGAGGTTCATGGAAGTGCACTTTCCACAACTTATGGAACCCTTCATTTTGGGGAGCCACATACACAAAAACAAGGGAGTTATACCTTGCCAGAAGGACAGACAAATTTCGGGGAAGATTTTCATGTATTTGCGTGTGAGTGGGACCCAGATGAGTTTCGGTTCTATGTAGATGATATCTTGTTCTATACAGTGAATGATTGGTTTACACAAAAACCCGGATTTGGAAAAGTTGCTTATCCCGCGCCTTATGATCAGCCATTTTATATGATATTGAATCTGGCAGTTGGTGGTAGCTGGGTAGGATATCCAGATGAGGATGCAGTATTTGAAGAAAATGCACAGTTTGTGATTGACTATGTTCGGGTATATCAAAAAGACGATTATGAAACAGATGTTGACAAGCCAGAAAATGAAGTGAAGCTTAGAGATCCAGATGAAACAGGGAATTATATTATTAACGGTGACTTTGCAAAAGTAGAAGATTTGACCAAAGAAGATTCCAATTGGCAGATACTTTTTGCAAATGGCGGCGCTGCAACAGCAGAGATTTCTGATAATGCGCTGCATATCACATCGACAAGTGCAGGTACAGTAAACTATGGCGTACAAGTAGTGCAAGCAAATCTGCCAATGGAAAATGGTGCAAAATATAAATTGACTTATGATGCTTATGCAGAGGAAGCACGCACAATGATTACAGGAATTTCAGCGCCTGATAGAGGATATATCCGTTACTTGGATGATAAGACTGTAAACTTAACAACAGAGAAGCAGACATACGAACATATTTTTGATATGACTGCGGATAGTGATGCAAATGGCAGAGTAGAATTTAATCTTGGAAATCAAGGATCGATTGCGAAAGTTCATATTAGTAATGTAAGATTGCTAAAAGAAGGTGATGCCGAAGAAGAGGAAAAGGGTGTATTGCCTGACGGCAATTATGTTTACAATGGACAATTTAATGAAGGCAATGAGCCAGGTAGACTGCGTCTTGCATATTGGGACTGGAATATTAGACAGTGTAAGGGTACAAGTGTATCTGTTACGAATGACAGTATACGGGAGTTGAAAGTGGTAGTGCCAGATTCTGTAAATGGTCTTGATCAGGTAACAGTATTCCAAGAGGACATTGCCATTTCTGGCGGAAAGAAATATATTCTTAGTTTTGATGCCTACGCAGATGGAAATAAGACTATACAGACTACAATAGCTGGAAAGACCTTTGACAGTGCACTGACAAAAGATAAAATAAGTTATAAATATGAGTTTGAGACTCCTACAGAGCTGAATGGAAGCGAGATTTGTTTCTTGCTTGGAAATGCAGGTACTACATATATTGATAATGTATGTGTTCGGGAAGATTGCATGATTGTAAATGGAGATTTCTCTAATGGATTGCTGGGCTATGAAGTATACCTAAACGATGCGGCAAAGGTTTCGGATTATATCGTGGATTCGCTTAATGAAAAGGATGCGTTTTCTATGGATATCACTGATACTGGCGATCAAGATTGGTATATTCAGTTAAAGCAAAGTGGGATTAAGCTTGAAAAAGACAAGTGGTATAAACTTTCATTTGATGCCAAGTCAACAGTAGATAGAGAGATTATGTATGCACTGCAAAGAGACGGCACAAGCGATGATGATTGGACGCCTTATTCTGGACAGCCAAAGGCAGCATTGACAGCAGAGTTCCAAACATTTGAAAAAGTATTTCAAATGAAATCGGAGACGGACGCAGATACTATTCTTAGTATCTCTATGGGCGCTGTAAGTGGAAAACAAATTGCACAAAAACACACAATTGTGATTGACAATATCAATTTGGAAGAGACAGAGCCTCAAGAGGAGACAGTAGACCCACCAGTAGACCCAGGAAAGAATATGATTCAAAATGGCGATTTTACAGAAGGGGATGCACACTGGATAAATGCAGTGGCAACACCTGGTGAAGCTGAAGTAAACTTTACAGAAGGAAAAGCTGCTTATCAGATTCATAATGTTGGTACAGAAGACTGGAATGTGCAGCTAAAACATGCTGAACTTCTAACACTGGAACAAGGAGCATCTTATCAAGTGCGGATGAAAATCAAATCTACAGAATCAAGGACAGTAAAGTATGCGTTCTTAAATCCGGCGTATGATTGGTACGGAGGAGAAGACCTTGTACTGAATGCAAATGAAGAAAAAGCAGTAGATTTTACGCTGAATGTAGAAAAACCTACAGAAAGAGAAATTACATTTGTTCTTTCAATGGGACAGATTAAGGATAACGAGACAAATGAATCAATTCCTACACCAGCATCTACAATTGAAATTGATGATATTTGTGTTGAGAAAATCAGTGGAGATGGCGATATACCAGAAAAGCCACCAGTGGAAGTTGGGACAGAGCTGATACAGAATGGTGATTTTGCAAGCGGTAAGGAAAATTGGTCTGACTATGTAGACAGTGCAGCGAATGCAACAACAGATTTTACGGAGAATAGAGTGCGATATGAAATCACAAAAGCAGGAACAAAAGATTGGAATATACAGTTAAAACAGGAAGGTCTAACAATGGAGGCAGGCGCTTCCTACAAGCTGGAAATGAAAATGGGATCTTCAATTGACAGAGATGTCAAAGTAGCATTGATGGGAGCAGGTGATGCATGGTATGGTGGAACAGATATCAGTCTGACAAAAGATAAACTAAAATCAGTAAATCGCATTATTAAGTTAGAGGATACAGAGATAACAGGAACACTAGCATTTCAGATTTCTCTAGGACAACTAGGGGAAAATGAGCTTGCAGCACATGCAGTAGAAATCTCAGATATTAGTCTCACAAAGGTAGAGAGTGGTACAACAGAAGGTGAGGAAACAGATACAGACCAAATAATTACCCCGCCTGAAAATAAGGAAGAAGAATCCAATTTAGAAGAAACCAACACCCAAGACAAACAGCTAGATTCAGAAGAAGAGGAATCTAATTCGGAAACAGATACAACAAGTGAAGTGGCGGAATCAGAATCTACTGTGCAGGAAGAATCTACTGAGACAGAGACAGAATTTACAACAGAGGAAGAATCTACTGAGACAGAGACAGAATTTACAACAGAGGAAGAATCTACTGAGACAGAGACAGAATTTACAACAGAGGAAGAATCTACTGAGACAGAGACAGAATTTACAACAGAGGAAGAATCTACTGAGATAGAGACAGAATCTACAACAGAGGAAGAATCTTTTAAGATAGACCATAATAACTAAGATGGAAGTTTCAAAAGATTCAAGAATACCATTGACTCTCTTACTGGGGTGCGTGAGACAAAATTACATTTTTCTTGCCAATGATAGAAGTAAAAGTTTTTTTCTGATTGAGATAAACTATATTACAGTAAAAAGAATATAAAAGTAAAAGACCATGTAAAAGCATTTTTGATTTTACATGGTCTTTTGCGTAACCCTATACACAGGAAATATATCACAAAATAAACAAATCTTTCCTACTTTAATGAAAGCTTGATGTTTCTTAAAAATTAGTATCTATATTTTTAGAGATATGTTATAATAATTAGAAACTTTAAATATAAAATTTTCTTTATATCGTTGGCTGATAAAGATTGACTTTTAGAGGAACTATGTGTACTTGGTTGGAGATAGAAGATGTTAGGAATTTATTTTACTGGAACAGGAAATTCTCGATATGTTTTAGATATTTTCTTAAAAAAATATGATAAAACAGCAGATATGTGTGCTTTGACAGATGAAAATATTGCTTATTTCATAAAGAACAATGAAAAAATAATATTTAGTTATCCTGTACAGTTTAGTAATATTCCAAAAATATTAAAAGACTTTGTGGATAAAAATCAGCGTTTATGGCGGGGAAAACATATTTTTGTGATTGCGACAATGGGGTTATTTAGCGGAGATGGTGCTGGTATTCTTGCACGTAGACTACAAAAATATGGTGCGCAGATTGAGGGAGGATTGCATCTGAAAATGCCAGATAGTATTGCCGATGAAAAGGCTTTGAAACGTTCGCTAGAAAGAAATAAAGCGCTGGTTCAGGCAGCAGAGCAAAAAATTGATAAGGCAGTGCGAAATCTCAAATATGGAAAACCGCCACAGGAAGGAATTGGTTTTTGGTACCATATGGTAGGATTGTTTGGGCAACGTCTGTATTTTTATAGATATGGAATAAACTTAAATGCAAGGCAGACGGCGCACTTGAATAATGGTGGAAGTAAGAGCAAAGCAAAACTTGATTTTCTTAATGACGAAGAACTTTCGCAGGCAATCAGTACGGCAGTTGCCATGTGAAGGAATAATAATGTTGACATAAGTGATATTATAGAGAAAAAGGCAGGCTGAAAAGCTTGCCTTTTTAAGAAAGGAAGCAAGATTAGGAAAAAGATTTTCGACACAGACAACTACCTATCAAGCATCTACAAAACATTTGCGATATCGGAATTTGTTTAGGATATATTTTCGGAAAGAGTAGTTAAATTGAGAAAGGAAACGAAGTTATGGATAAAAATAATATTTTACTACACAACGAGAACGGAAGTACACAGTTAAAAATCAATGGAACAGAGATTGCGGCGTTTCCGACTACAAAATAGCCAGCTCTGTCAACGGAAAGACAGAGCTGAACTTTACAATTTCTACTGATAGTTTTGCCACAGAACTGGAAATGGATTTGATGGAAAGCTAGAGCAAAACTTCGGCAATCTCGCGTTGGTATAAAATCTTATAAGTGATTGCATTCGTGTTCGCTTATGTAATAGCAGCTTTTGTAACTATCTGAAAGCGAAATTAGTTCAGTAACATACAATCTTTCCCCGACAGAATTAACAAGCCAGTCCGTAGATTTTACATCAATGCTGTTTTCAAAATCTATCCGAGGCTTGCCTTGATTTAAGACAAGAATACCTTTAAAAGACACATTTGTTCTTTCGTTGGTAAAAGACTTTCCTGATGTGGATAAATTTCTTGGAAACATACTTCTCATTTATACATACCTCCTTTCGCCAACATTATACCACGGCAATGATAGTGTAACTTTACTTGGGGAATTTTTCCAGAAAATAAAACGGAGCACCTG
>ERZ778503.941-NODE-941-length-22705-cov-5.552274_pt1 | contig 22705 bp, 17 predicted proteins | sample MGYA00510047_ERZ778503 | MGnify/ENA primary metagenome ERZ778503 (study PRJEB29527, sample SAMN07138965) | mouse gut metagenome | material: feces | host: mouse | place: China:Nanjing | collected 2016-01-25 ... | reverse complement strand
CAGCGCATTGGCATACAGAGAAAAGTAAAAACGGTAGGCGGGATTATAAAGTCCTTTCGAATAGCCCTTGTTATACATCCGCTCCATCTCGTTGGTGCTCCGCTGCGACAACAATTCGAACGTATGACGCTTCCCTTCCCACACCTGGCCGAGCGCCATCCCCAGCATGCCCCAAACGACAATAGAAAACAGTGCTTTCAACACCGGAGCGGCCGACCGGAGAGACGGGAACAATGCACAGACCCAACGGCGTATACGGAAAGAAAAACGTTCCGACAAGGCATACAGACCACCCAACAGCAGCAGACCGGCCGCTAGCAACAACGACTGACGGCTACATACATAGGAACTGAAAAACTCACCGGCCTCGCGGGCATCCGTCTCCATCGCCAGCTGTAACATCGTGGGCGTCAGGGTGGAGTCGAAACGATGATATACAAAACAATCGACCCCTACCACCAGAAAGAAAAACAAGGCCAGTATCCAGCGTACCCCTCTCCGCAACCGGCAAGGCAGGAAACCCAGCACCAGACAGACGGCAAACAAGTCGGCATACAGTTCGGCATAGCGGAAAGGAGCCGACGTCGCGCCCGGCTCAGCGTAATAGCACCACACAAAGAGCAGATACATGAAGCCGAAAAACACGGCATTCTTGCGCAGCGGCTGCGACAAGGCACCGATTAACCGTAATAAAATTCCGCTCATCTCACAAGAACTTAAATCGCGCAAAAATAAATCTTTTTCTTTGAAGAACGGAAAGGATGTCTTATTTTTGTGAAAATATAATGAAAGGCACACCGCGAATGAGTGAAACATCCTTGAAAGAGAAAACCGCCAAGGGGCTGCTGTGGGGCGGCTTGAGCAACGGTATCGTGCAAGTGCTGAATCTGACGGTGGGTATATGCCTGCTGCAACTGCTCGCCCCCGAAGACTACGGCACCGTACAGGTGCTCACCATCTTCAGCAGCGTGGCCAGCAATCTGCAGGAAAGCGGTTTTACAGCGGCTTTGGCAAACAAGAAGGAACCGGAACACCGCGACTACAACGCCGTGTTCTGGTTCAACGTTCTCACCGGTGCCGTGCTCTACCTCATCCTGTTCTGCTGTGCGCCGCTGATTGCCGATTTCTACAACGAACCGGCCCTTACGCCTCTGGCCCGCTTTTCGTTCCTGAGTTTTCTGATTTCCGGTTGGGGCATCGCCCAACGGGCTTATCTGTTCGGCCATCTGATGGTGAAACAAAGTTCGATCATCTTCATCACCGCACTCGTGGTTTCGGGATTATCCAGCATCCTCATGGCCTGGTACGGACTGGCTTACTGGGGCCTGGCCGCACAAGGGGTGATATTCGTCACGGTAGTGATGCTTATGAACTGGGCTTACTCGCCGTGGCGCCCCACGCTGGAGTGGGACTTCCGACCGATACGCGATATGTTCGGATTCAGCAGCAAATTGCTCGTGACGAATCTTTTCCAACAAATCAACCGAAACGTATTCTCCGTTCTGCTGGGACGGTTCTACACCCGTGAGATGACCGGTTACTACGGTAATGCCAGCCGCTGGAACGACATGGGCATAGGCACTATCGACAGCATGGTGTCCGGTGTGGCCCAACCCACGCTGACACAAGTGAAGAACGACCCCGAACGCTACATACAGGTGTTTCGCAAGATGCTGCGGTTCACCAGTTTTATCTCCTTCCCCTGCATGTTCGGCCTGGCGCTCGTAGCCCCTGAATTTATCCGGCTGGCCGCTGGCGAGCGATGGATGCCGAGCGTGCCGTACTTGCAGATGCTGTGCGTGTACGGTGCCTTCTATCCCCTCACCACGCTCTACTCCAAACTTGTCATCAGCAAGGGCAAGTCGGATATCAACCTCGTCAATACCATAGCCACCTGCCTGTGTATCTGGCTGGCGCTCTACCTGGCCCATCCTTACGGCATAGAGACCATGATCACCGCTTTTGTATGTATCAATGTGCTGTGGCTCCTCATGTGGCACTTCTTTATCCGCCGCCTCATCGCTTTCCGCCTCATGGAGGCGCTGGCCGACATACTTCCTTTTGCTTTCATCGCGGCTGCCGTCATGCTGGTTACGGCGGTCATCACCCGCCCCATCGAAGCCCCCATGTTGTTACTGCCGGCCAAGATCATAACAGCCGCCGGCTTGTATGCCGGAACGCTTTATCTGACCCGGGCCGAGATTCTGCGGGAAAGCATCCGTTTCTTACTCAAGAAAAAAAACAAAGCATGAAGATCGCGTATCTGATTTCCGCCCACAACGATCCGGCGCATCTGCAACGCCTGGTGAAAGCGCTCCAGCCGAACGCCGAATTTTTTATTCATATTGATGCCAAGGCGGACATCGGCCCCTTCCGGGAACGCCTTCGCGGACCGAACATACACTTCACCGACCGACGGGCGGACATCGGTTGGGGCAATATCACCCAGGTGCGCTATCAACGCATCCTGCTTGAGGCGTATTTTCGAACAGGCATTCCGTGCGATCGCCTGCTCACGCTGAGCGGCCTGGACTATCCCCTGTGGAGCAATGCCGCCATCGACCGTTTTCTGGAACAAGGCGGCGAGCGCGAATGGATACAAGGCATTGACATGACCCGACAAACCGCTGCCGTAACGCAGGGATATAGCCTGTACCGCCCGCTGGCGGAATGGAAAATCGGATGGCCCCGGCTGGAGGCCAAACTGCGCATTCTGGCCCGAAAACTGATAGCCGCCACAGGTATACGCAAACCTCTTACGTTCAAGGCCGGCGACCGGACATACCGCCTTCACAAAGGCTCTTCGTGGTGGTGCATCACCCCGGCGCTGGGGCGTTACCTGCTGGACGAGCTGAACCGCCACCCGGAGATAGAGCGGTATTTCAGCACCTCGTTCGGACCGGACGAAACACTTTGGCAAACCCTGACCTTTCATTCTCCGTTTGCCGACAAGGCACTGCTCACCACTACCCCTTATACCTCGCTGGCGGATCTGACGCCGTTACACTACATCTATTACCATCCCGTCATCAAAATCCTCACGGCGGAGGACTGGACCACACTGCGCCGCAGCGGCAAGATGTTCTGCCGCAAAACAGTGAGCGGCACCAGCGACACCCTGCTGGACCGCATCGACAGGGAACGGGAGAGTTAGGAAGAAAAACTACGACCGTTTTCTTCCTAACTCTGTTTTTATTTGCTATTTTTGCAAAAACATATACCTGTAATTATGCAAGCCATCATACTAGCAGCCGGCATGGGCAAGCGCCTGGGCGAACTGACACACGAGAACACCAAGTGTATGGTGAAGGTGAACGGCGTGTGCCTGATCGACCGCCTGCTGACACAATTATCCGCACTGGGGCTCGAACGCATCCTCCTCGTCATCGGCTATCAGGGGGAGAAACTGCGCAGCCACGTAGGAGACTGCTACCGGGGCACGCCCGTGGAATACATTTATAACCCCGTCTACGACAAAACCAACAATATATATTCACTTTACCTGGCCAAGGAGGAGTTGCAACGGCAAGATACGCTGCTCATCGAATCGGACCTCATCTTCGAGGACTCGCTGTTCCGCAAAATCATCGACAATCCTTATCCCAACCTGGCTTTGGTGGCCAAATACGAACCGTGGATGGACGGCACGATGGTGCGGTTGAACGGAGAAAAAGACATCGTGGACTTTATCTCGAAAAAAGCGTTCCGGTACGAAGACATCGCTTCCTATTACAAAACGGTGAATATCTACAAGTTCGGAAAGGAATTCCTGCGTAGCCATTATGTACCGTTCCTGGAGGCATACAGCAAGGCGCTGGGCAACAACGAATACTACGAACAGGTGTTGCGTGTCATCACCTTGCTGGACAACTGCGAACTCAAAGGCCTGCCGCTGGAAGGCGAAAACTGGTACGAAATCGACGATGCCCAAGACTTGGATATCGCATCGACCCTGTTTGCCGACGAAGACAAGCTCCACATGTATCACAAGCGCTACGGCGGCTATTGGCGTTTCCCCAAACTGAAAGATTTCTGTTACCTGGTGAATCCGTATTTTCCCCCGCAGAAAATGCGCGACGAGCTACGGTCGAACTTCGACACACTGCTCACCGAATATCCCTCCGGCATGCACGTCAACACGCTGGTGATGGCAAAGAATTTCGGACTGAAGCAGGACTTCGTGGTAGTGGGCAACGGGGCGACCGAACTGATCAAGAGCCTCATGGAACACACCGACGGGCGCATAGGCATCCCTTTCCCCACCTTCGAAGAATACCCTAATCGCACAGCCCGGCAACAGGTGGTTCCGTTCATCCCTTCCGGCAATGATTTCCATTACACCGCCGACGAGCTGATAACATTTTTCACCGACAGGCCGGTCGATCAACTGTTACTCATCAACCCGGACAACCCGTCGGGCAACTTTATCCCGTTGCCCGACCTGAAACGGCTGCTGGACTGGACGAAAGAACAAAACATCCGCCTGATGCTGGACGAATCTTTCGTCGATTTCGCCACAGAGGGGCGCTCACAAACCCTGCTGCACAACGAGATACTGATGAAATATCCTCACCTGATCGTCATCAAAAGCATCTCCAAGTCCTACGGCGTTCCCGGGCTTCGGCTCGGACTGGTCGCTACGGCAGACACCGGACTGATTGCACAACTGCGCAAGGACGTAAGCATCTGGAACATCAATTCCTTTGCTGAATTCTACATGCAGATTTACAGTAAATACGACAACGACTACACCGCCGCCTGCCGGCGGATTGCCGAAGAGCGGGACCACTTCTTCCGCGCCCTGCAACCCATCGAAGGGCTGCGCGTGATACCGTCGCAGGCCAACTATTTCCTGTGCGAGGTGACAAGCGGACTTTCGTCGGCTCAGTTGGCCGATCGGCTGTTACGGCAGCATAACATCCTTATCAAGGACTGCGGAACCAAATCCGCCTTCAACGGGCGCAACTACATCCGCATCGCCGTGCGCGACCGTGCCGACAACGATTTCCTTATCCGTACTTTGAAAGAAATAATCCGATAGATGAAAATATGTATTTGCGGGGGCGGATCCCTGGGGCATGTCATCGCCGGCAAACTGGCTCATGACGGACGAAGGGTAACGATCCTGACCCAACACCCCGAACAATGGAACGACACTTTACTTATTGACGACTGCCAAGGCCGTCGATTTTGCGGACGCCCCGCCTGCATCACCCGGGATGTGGAACGCGCCGTTCGGAACGCGCAGATCGTATTGCTGTGTCTGCCGGGATTCGCCATCGAAAAGGAATTGCGCCTTATCGCGCCCCACCTATCCGCTGCGACGTACGTAGGCAGTGTGGTATGCAGTACGGGCTTTTTCTTTGCGGCGCGGCGCATCCTGGGTCCCTACGTCTATCTGTTCGGTCTGCAACGGGCCCCCTATATCGCCCGCACCGCCCGGTACGGCCACAGCGCTCACCTGCTGGGTTATAAAGCAGAGCTGCAAGCGGCTTTTATCAACGTGCCCGATGAGACACTCCTGTGCCAAGCATTGGCCAGGCTGTTCGACACACCGGTGCGCCGGCTCGGTCATTTCCTGGAAGCCGCCCTTACCAACAGCAACCCGCTCCTGCACCCTGCCCGTCTGTTCGGCCTCTTCGGCAACAGCCAACCGGGACAGACCTATCCCGACATACCGGGCTTCTACAGCTCCTGGGACGATGAAAGTTCGGCAATCCTGACAGCTTGCGACGACGAATTCCAGTCCATGCTGGCCGCCTTGCCTGTAAAGATCACTCCCATCCCACGCCTGTTGGACTATTACGAGAGCACCGATGCACCCTCTCTTACCCGAAAGATACGCTCCATCCGGGCTTTCCAAGACATCAAAGCGCCGATGAAAGCCACGGAATGCGGCTACGTTCCCGACTTCGGCAGCCGGTACTTCACGGAGGACTTCCCTTTCGGCCTGCTCATCATACGGTCGATAGCCGAAATCACCGGTACCCCCACCCCCACCATCGACCGAGTGCTGGAATGGGGACAACGCATGATGAACAAAGAATACCTGCACGACGGACGTCTGTGCGGGAAGGATCTGGCCGAGACCGGCTATGTATCTCCCGAACTGTTCCGCCAGCTGACACAACCCTGAAAAATCATGATAAGCAAAAGGTTAAACGACGAATTGAAAGAACGGTTCTGTCCCGAAGGTTCTTTACTGCGCCGCCAGCAACTGCGGATGCTGGAATTGTTGGATGTGATCGACGGCGTATGCAAGAAACACGGCATCCCTTACTGGCTCAGTTCGGGCACGCTGATCGGCGCCGCCCGCCACGGCGGCTTCATCCCCTGGGATGACGATCTGGACATCGAGATGCTTCGGGAAGACTATCTGCGGCTGCTCGAGGTACTGCCTGCCGAACTGCCCCGCGAATACGCTTTGCATACCCATGAGACGGATCCGAACTACATCTTTATCTTCGGGAAACTGCGCGACCGGCGTTCCCACCTGGAGGAGACCAACCGGTACGACCGCATCTGCAAGTACCAGGGCATCTACATCGACATCTTCCCGCTTGAGCGGGTACCCCGACCGTTGGCATGGATAGCGGGCCATCTGCACGGACAAATCTACAACCAGTTGAATAACCAGTCACTGCCCGAGAACGAGGTCATACGGCGCATCCGACGTATCTACCGCCTCAACACCCGCCTGTGGTTTCCCCTGTTGCGCCTGCTGGCCCGGCTGTGTCCCGGACATGCCTTGCGCCATTCTTTCGGCACGGCCTATTTCAAGCCCCGTTATCCCGAAGATATTTTCCCTTTGGGAGAAATGCTTTTCGAAGGCAAAAAATATCCCGTTCCCGCCCACACGGACACCGTGTTACAGAAGATATACGGCGACTACATGCGGTTGCCCGACCTGGACAACCTGCATCCGCACTATTCCCGACTGGAGATCGAACCGTAAAGACATCCGCACCCTTTGCTTATGATTGTCTATTTCTACCATACCCAAGACCTGAACCGCATTTACCGCGAATGGCAGGAAGGCAAGATGCCGGGCCATTTCCTGTACGGCGCCACGCACTTGAAAAAATACGGGGTGGACACCCTCTTTCACCGGTACCGTCCCCACAGTAGCCGGCTGTCGTTGATGTGGAAAACGACGTGGCAGATACTTCGCTGCCGGCAACCTTACGACGCCGTATACGCCACATCGTTCCGAGGCTTGGAACTGATCGTCCTGCTACGGGCACTCCGGCTGTTCCGAAAACCCGTAATCCTGTGGCATCACCAGGCTGTCAGCACCGCCTCCAACCCGTTGCGCGAGGCCTTTGCCCGCCTGTTTTACCGGGGCATCGACCGCATGTTCTTCTTCAGTGAAAGGCTCATACGGGACTCGCTCCGCAGTACGAAAGCGCGCCCCGACCGGATGCAGATGATACACTGGGGAGCCGACCTGGAATTTTACGACCGCCTGCTGCAATCGGAAAAGCCATCGGCACGAACCGGTTTCATCTCCACCGGCAAGGAACACCGCGATATGCCCACGCTGATACAGGCTTTCGGACAAAGCGGACAGCCGCTGGACATCTACATCGGCCGCAACAGCGGAGGCGAGAATTATGCCGACATACTGGGACGGCAGCAGATTCCGCCCAATGTACAGGTACACTTCACCGAAGGATTCGTCCCTTATGAACTGAGCCGCAAGGTATGCCGTGCCCAATGTATCGCGATCTGCTGCATGAAGACCGCCTACACCGTGGGGCTGACCACGCTCGTAGAGGCACTGGCGCTGGGCATACCGGTCATCTGTTCGCATAATCCCACCTTCGCTTTCGACATCGACCGCGAAGGTGTGGGTTTGTCTGTACCTTATTACGACATTACGGGCTGGACGGAAGCCATAAACCGCCTCACCGCACATCCGTCCGAAGCCGAAGCTATGGGACGGCGCGCCCGACAACTGGCCGAAAGCACCTTCAATCTGGAACGTTGCGCCCGCGAAGTGGCCGAGGCCCTGCTGAAATTCTCCTCCCAAACGTAACACCATGAAAACACTTGCCCCCGTAGCCTTATTCGTCTACAACCGACCGGACAACACCCGCCGCACCGTGGAACACTTGCTGGCGAACACCCTGGCCCCGGACACCGACCTGTATGTATTTTCCGACGGCGGGCGCGACCGCACCTCCTGGAAGCAGGTAAACGCCGTGCGGAGCTACCTGCACCGCTTGCGCGACGAACAGAGTGGCCGGGGGATGCGCAGCATCACGCTGGTGGAACGTCCGGAAAATATTTATCTGGAACGCAACATCATCGAAGGCATCGGACAGGTGTTCGAACGGCACGACCGCATCATCGTACTGGAAGACGACATCTGTACCTCTCCCCATTACCTGCAATACATGAACGACGCCTTCGACACCTATGCGGACGAGCCGCAGGTGATGCACGTCTCGGGCTTCACCAACCTGGACATACAGGCCGAAGACGACACCTACTTCACCCCTCACATGAGCGGCTGGGGCTGGGGCACCTGGCGCAACCGCTGGCAACCGCATTTCCGCCATTTCTCCACCCGCGAGGAAGCATTGGAAGGCCTCACGACGGACGATCTGCAACGCATGGAATACGGAGGAACATTCCCTTGCCTGAAATCGCTCGACAAACGTCCCATCCCCTGGGACATCTGCTGGGAAATCATCATCTACCGAAGAAGCGGTCTGTGCCTGACCCCGTGCCACACGATGGTGCGCAACATCGGGTTGTATCAAGGCACCCACTTCCGCAGTTCGCGGCTCCTGCAGCATTTCAACTACGACCGAGCACCCTGGCCCCTCCCCTTACGCGTAAAGCGTAAAGCTCCGGCAGCCGATCCCCACACGGAAGAACGGTTCCGGCAGGCCATCCGCCACTGGGGCATCCGCTACACCCCGCTGGGGCATATCGTACGTTGGTTCTACCTGAAACTGAGGCCCCGGGAAAAATAAACGGGCGCAATCTTTCACCATAGCCCGCAAAAAGATTAACTTTGCCGACAAATAAAACCTGTATGAGAGTACTTATCGTTAACACTTCCGAGAACACCGGCGGAGCCGCCATTGCCGCCAACCGCCTGATGGAAGCTTTGAAAAACAACGGTGTGAAAGCGAAAATGCTGGTACGCGACAAGCATACCGAACAAATCACCGTCGCCGCACTGGCCCCGTCGTGGCTCCACCGGCTGAAGTTCGCCTGGGAACGATTCGTCATCTGGCAAGCCAACCGCTTTAAAAAGAACAACCTCTTTCAAGTGGATATTGCCAATACGGGAACAGACATCACCGGCTTACCCGAATTTCAGGAAGCCGACGTCATTCATCTGCACTGGATAAACCAGGGCTTCCTGTCGCTCGACAACCTGCAACAGATTGCAGACAGCGGAAAACCGATCGTATGGACCCTGCACGACATGTGGCCGTTTACAGGCATCTGTCACTACAGCGGCGAATGCAACCGCTACGAAACGGCCTGCCACCACTGCCCGCTTATTTACGGCGGAGGCGGAAGTCACGACTTGTCGGCCCGCACCTTCCGCCAGAAAGAATGCCTGTTGCGCCACACGCACATCCGCTTTGTGGCCTGCAGCCGTTGGCTGGCGGAGCTGGCCCGTCGGAGCCGGTTGCTCACGGGGCAGTCGGTATGCTCCATTCCCAATGCCATCAATACCAACCTGTTCCGGCCCAGCAACAAAACCCAGGCCCGGTTGGAATGCCATTTACCAGCCGACAAAAAACTGATACTGTTCGGATCGTTCAAAATCACCGACGAACGAAAAGGCATCCGCTATCTGCTGGAAGCCTGCCGGTTGCTTCACGACCGATGCCCCGAACTAACCGACCGGCTGGGGATGGTCGTCGTAGGGAAAAAAGCGGAGCAACTGCAAGACGTGCTTCCCTTCCCGCTGTACACGCTGGACTATATCAGCGACGAGCGCCGGATGGCCGCGCTCTATCAGGCGGTGGATGTCTACGTAACCCCGTCCTTGCAGGATAATCTGCCCAACACCATCGTCGAGGCCATGTGCTGCGGTGTGCCCTGTGTGGGGTTCAACGTAGGCGGCATTCCCGAAATGATCGGACATCAGACCGACGGCTACGTGGCACAATACCGCCATGCAGACGACCTGGCCGAAGGCATCCGTTTCGTGCTGCACGACGAAGAGCGATATGCCGAACTGAGCCGACAGGCCGCACGCAAAGCCGCCACGACTTACGGCGAAGGCAACGTAGCCATGAAATACATCCAGATCTACAATGAAATCACCGGTCCGAACAGGGCCTGACAACCGCAGACTACGATGGACAACGACGCCCCTTATCCGCTCATAACGCTGGCTACCGTCACCTACAATGCCGGTCGCACCCTGGAACGCACCCTGCGAAGCGTGGCGGCACAGACCTATCCCCACATCGAACACCTTTTTATCGACGGCTGCTCCCGAGACAACACGATGGAGCTGATACACCTGTATGTGGAACGGAACAGCCGGGCCGACGTGCCGCACGACATCCGCATGATCAACGAACCGGACAAAGGGCTGTACGACGCCATGAACAAAGCCTTGCTACAGGCCAAAGGGCATTACATCGTGTTCCTGAACGCCGGCGACTGCCTGCACGAACCGGACACCATCAGCCGGCTGGTAGCCGGTGTGGCCTGGACGGGCAATCCGCAGACGGATCCGGCCATCCTGTACGGGGAGACGGATCTGGTGGACGATGCCGGTCGTTTCCTGCGCCACCGCCGTCTACAGGCTCCCGAGGCGCTCTGCTGGCAGAGTTTCCGTGAGGGAATGCTCGTCTGCCACCAGTCGTTTTACGTACGCACCGACCTGGCGCGCCGGGAAAGTTATCGTCTGAAATACAAATTTTCAGCCGATTACGATTGGTGCATCCGCCTCATGAAACGGGCCGAACGTCTCCATCTGCCGCTACACAACACCCATCTGATTCTGACGGACTATCTGAACGAAGGACTGACCACCCGCAACCACCGACGTTCCTTACTGGAACGCTTTCGTCTGATGGGCCGCCACTACGGTTGGCGCATCGCTGTGGGGCAGCACCTCCGGTTTATATTTCGGGCCTTTACACTGAAATAATCATTGTCCCGTCCGGCGGTTTCTTTCTTTTCCGCTTCCTTTCATTTACTTGCGGCTTTCCTCACAGGAAACCGATGATTCCATGCCTGCATTTTCACACCACGGTCTGATGTGCACACATCAAACCGTGCATCATACAGTTCACGCTTCGGTTTCAACAAACCGAAGCGTGAACTTGATTTTCATTGCGGAAGAGCAAAAAAAATAGTCTCCCGACGCGGTTTTCATATTCAGAACTTCTTACCCTGACGCACCCGCCGCAGGATACCCTGCATCTCATACACCACATCGGGATGCTTCTCCGCCACATTTTCCCGTTCGTATTCGCCGGCTCTCATATCGTAAAGCTGAGGCGTTTTCCAGTTGCCGGTCTCCACTTTCGGTCCCCAGTTAATACGGACCGGCCCGTCGTTCGGATCAATGTATTTCCAGTCTTTCGTACGTACCGAAAGCGTATAAGCCTCTTCAATCACCCACGGACGGTCCGTCCGGTTACGGCCCAGCCACGTGTCCAGCCGATCCTGACTGTCGGGCGCACTGCCTTTCGGCAACCGGCCTTCTACCAGAGCAGCCATCGAGGCAAACCAGTCTATCTGCGACACCAGAGCGTCGGACGTCTGCGCACGGGGCACTTCACGCGGCCAGCTGACGATAGCCGGCACAGCCGTCCCACCCTCAAAAGCACTGTATTTATTCCCACGGAATGGCCCCGCCGGACGATGACCGTTCAATAATTCTTCCGCCCGGTCGGCATATCCGTCATCTACCACCGGTCCGTTGTCGCTCGAAAGGATAATCAACGTATTCTCCCGCAATCCCGCCCGGTCGAGAGCATCCAGAATCTGTCCCACCGTCCAGTCGAACTGCACGATAGCGTCGCCGCGCAGTCCCATGGCATTCTTTCCCCGGAAGCGTTCGTGCGGGAAACGGGGCACGTGTACATCATTCGTCGCGAAATACAGGAAAAACGGTCTGTCACGGTTTTCACGGATAAAGTTGAGGGCATGGGCCGTGATGGAGTCGGCTATGTTCTCGTCCTTCCACAACGCCTTGCCGCCGCCCTTCATGTAACCGATACGTCCGATACCGTTTACGATAGCCATGTCATGGCCGTGGCTGTGCTTCATGTTATACAGCAGTTCGGGATGATCGCGCCCCAACGGCTCGCCGGGAAACGGTTTCTGATAGCTGACCTCAATGGGTGCGGAAGGATCGTAATTGGCCACCTTGCCGTTTTCAATAAACACGCAGGGCACCCGGTCGGCCGTAGCCGCCATAATATAGGAATAGTCAAATCCCAGATCGCCCAATGCGGCAGGAAGCGGTGCGTTCCAGTCCTGCGTACCCGACTTATCCCCCAGTCCCAGATGCCACTTTCCGATGGCTCCGGTAACATACCCCGCCTGTTTGAACACATCGGCCAGCGTATAGGTTTCGGGGCGGATAATCATACCGGCATTGCCTGCGGCCACCTCCGTACCCGGCACACGCCAGGCATATTGCCCCGTCAGCATGGCATAGCGCGACGGTGTGCTCGTGGCAGCGGCGGCATGTGCATTGGTAAACCGTATGCCACTCTCGGCCAACCGGTTCACATGCGGTGTCTGTACATTCTTGGCTCCGTAACATTCCAAATCGCCGTAGCCCAGATCGTCGGCATAGATGAAGACGACATTGGGCAGTTTGCGTGACGCCGCTTCGTTTTTGCTTTTCCGACCTTTGGATCCCGGCACGGATGTTCCAGCCAGACAGGCCAGCGGTGAAAGGCAGGCCAACCATACATAAGATTTCATGATGCTGTCAATTAAAAGGTTAAACGTATAAAGGGTAAAAAAAACGTCCGCGCCATACATACGGCGCGGACGGTAGAAGTCTGTGCCAACCGCCGGCACATGCGTTTATTCACCGGCGGAGTCCTTGCCGGCCGTTCCTCCGCCGCGACGGAAAGTACGTACCAGCAGAGCCAGCACAACGAGCAACAACAGTCCCAGCGCCGAATAAGCGACAGTCTCCGTCAGCCGGAGGCTCTGCGGATCGAACCGGAATTCAATCGTATGCTTGCCCGGCTCCACACGGATGGCCCGCAGTATATAGTCCGCCCGGGCAATATCCACCGGTTGCCCGTCTACGGTAGCCGTCCAGCCCGGATAATAGATCTCGGAGAAGACGATCACTCCGCCGTTTTTCGAATCCGCCTCGTAACTCAGCGCGTTGGCATCGTAAGCCGTCAGACGGACACTGGCCGCCGAATCGGGCATCGGAACATCCGATCCGCCCAGCATAGCCTTGAAGCGTTCGTCCACCACCGCCACCCGACGCGGATTCACCCGATGCAAGGCACCGATTTCATGATCGGCGTCCGGCACATAAGCCACTTCGTCCACAAACCACCCGTTGCCGTAAGCATACGGATTACGCACCGGCACCGTCTCGCCCCCTTGCAGCCCCATGATGAGGTACTTCGTATTGAGCATATTCAGCACAGGGAAGATCGAATCGCCGTTCACCTCCTCCAGTTTTCCCTGATGTGTGACGATCGCCTGGCGGGCGGCCATCATCTCCGGCTGTATGTGCTCTTCCACCATTTCCTGATAACGACGCAGTTTGGCGGCGTGATAACCGCCGATGCTCTTGTGGTAGTAAGAGGTGGTATTATCGTTGAACGTGCTCACCGCCAGGTTCAACACGCGGTAATAGGTATCCGGGTCCTGCAAAATCTGTTCGTCGGTCGGTGTCTTGGCAAACGTAGTGGCCTGCAACGACGGCGTAGTAAACATCTCGTCGTTCATATAGCGCTTGTCTACCTGCCACATATCCACCAGGCACAACACCGTGACGGCAGCCACCATCACACGGGCACCCATCTTTTTGATGTTATAGGCCAGAAGAAGCAGGCAGCCCAGCAAAATGACGAAAAAGCTTCGCCAGGCATCGGACACGAACACGGCCCGCCGCATGTCTTCCAGACTACTCAGAATACCGCCCAGCATATCCGAAGGTATATAGCCCGCCGCAGAGGCCTGCTGCAACATGGCCGCCTCTTGCGAAGAGAGGTAGGTGCCGAAAAACAGATCCGGCATCAAAGCAAACAGGAAAGCTACACCGCCTGTCAAACCGAAGCTGATATACACCACTTTCAGACGGCTTTTCAACACCTCCGGTTCATCCACCAACTTCTTCAGCGCCAGCATGGCGAGCAACGGTATTGTAAATTCCGCTACCACCAATATGGAGGCCACCGTGCGGAATTTATCGTACATCGGCACATAATCGAGGAAGAAATCGGTAAACGGCATGAAGTTCTTGCCCCACGACAGGAGCACGGAAAGCACTGTGGCGGCCAGCAGGCACCACTTCATCGGCCCACGCACAATGAACAGGCCCAGCACGAAGAGCATCAACACAAACGCGCCCACATACACCGGTCCGCTCGTACCCGGCTGCTCGCCCCAGTACTGCCCCAACGACTGATAGACGGGCATATACTGCGGATTTGCCTTTTCCATCGCGGTAGCGTTCCGGGTCAGCGGAACGGATGCCCCTCCTTTCGTGTTGGGGACCAGCAGGGTCCACGTCTCGCCGATGCCGTAGCTCCATTGCGTGATATAGTCGCGCTCCAGTCCGCTCTTGGTCTGATTGGCGGGGTCTTTGGCACTTTTCTGCGTCAGTTCGCTCTTGCCGCGCATACTCTCCTTGCTGTATTCGTACGTATGATACAGGTTTGACAGATTGATACATACACCCAGCAGACCGCCCAGCACGAACACGCCCGTCCCTTTCAGCCAGCGTGCCACCGTGTGCGTTTTGAACGCCTCAACAAAAAATGCCAGTGACAGGAGTACTACCACGGAGAGGAAGTAATAGCTCATCTGCACGTGATTGGAGAAGATCTGAAGAGCGACAAAGAAGGCCGTTACCGCACCTCCCCACAGATAGCGGCCCCGGTAACACCACACCATTCCCGCTAATGTAGGGGGAATAAAGGCGAGCGTCATCAGTTTCCAGATATGCCCTGCACCGATAATAATAAAGAAGTAAGAGGAGAAAGCCCATATTACGGCACCCAGCACCGCCATCCAGGCCCGGAAATCAAAGGCCCGCAGCAAAATATAAAAACCCAGCAGCATAATGAACACGAACATCACCACATTCGGCAACCCCAGTTGATAGACGGCCTCCACCTTGGCCAGCAGATCGGTGGAATTGTAACTGGGCGCCAGCTGGTAGGTGGGCATCCCGCAAAACAACGAGTTGGTCCAACGGGTACGCTCTCCCGTACGCTGCAAATATTCATTCATCTCCACACCGGCTCCGATACCGCCCGTGTTATCGTGTCCGCTAAGTACAAGCCCTTCCGTCACCGGGGTGAAAAAATAGGCAAACGCAACGAGCACAAAAAAAACGATGGCCGCCACATCCGGCCAAATGCCTTTCAGTCTGTTCATGATATGATTTATAATAAAGTAATACGCATTTACGGATGCAAAGGTAACGATTTTAGAGAAGCCACAAAAAAACTGCACCCCGATAAACGGGGTGCAGTTCAATTTTTTAGCAAGGACCTGCGATTACTTACGCAGACCAAGAGCCTTAACGATGGCACGGTAGCGCTCGATGTCGCGGGCTTTCAAGTAGTTCAACAACGCGCGACGCTTACCAACCAATCCTGTTAACGATCTCTCTGTACTATGATCTTTACGGTTTGCCTTCATGTGCTCCGTCAAATGGGCAATACGGTATGAAAACAATGCTATCTGGCTCTCTGCGGAACCGGTATCAGTGTTAGACTTTCCGTACTTACCAAAGATCTCTTCTTTTTTTGCTGAGTCTAAGTACATAATGTTTTGTAATTTTGATATTAATCTTTTGCTTAGCGGGTGCAAAGGTATACTTTATTTCGAAACCGAACAACTGTTCGGGCACTTTTTATTTGATTTTGAAGAGAAAAAGCATGCGATACGACTGGTATCGGACCGTTTTGCCGTTTCTGTTCGGCAGTGCAGTGCCAATCGTGCCGGCACCGCATCCACCGGCACGGCCACATCCGCCCGCCCACACACCATACGATGTCCACGGATCTCCGATTACAGTTCGACCTTAATGAAAGACTTACCGCTCTTCACTTTGTGCTTTTTCCCGTTCACCACCAACGTGTACGGCTCGTTGCTCTCCACTTCGATCCGTTTGTCCGTGTCGCGGTATAGTATATCCGTCGTCACGTTCCCGAAACGCAGGCGTCGCAGACCGTGCGTGCCGTTCTTCTTTTTCAAGCTCCACACGACTTTCCGCTGCAAGGCATCCACTTCTCTGAAGCCCAGTATATTTTCTATGAAGAGCGAGAGGGGGCCCAGGGCCGACCACCCGCAGAAATCCGGGCGAGCCTGCCGACCGTGCTCGGTGGAGGGTCTGTCGGCCGAAGGACTATAACACTCCCATATCGTGTGCGGCGTGACGTTGTGATACGTACGCAGTTGCTGGCGTACCACCTTCTCCGCCAATTCGTCGGCCAGTTCGTAGTAGCCGTATTTCTCCAGTGCCTTGGTGCCCATATACACCATCGGCAACCAGATGCCTCCCCGCCAATAATCGCCCGTCTCGCCATTGTAATCTTTATCGTCTCTCGCCAAAGTGGGCCACGGGTATTCGCCGCCCATGAATTCCGCCTGCCGGAGATACTTCACCATGCGAGCCGCCTGTTTCCGGTCGGGCACCTCGGCCAGCATCGCCCAAAACGAGGCCGGCGTCTTGATACGACAGGGCGCCCCCGTTTCCTTGTCTATGTCGTAATAGAAGCCGTCCCGCTCATCCCAATACTTTTCGTTAATCAAGCGTTTCAACTTTTCGTATTCCTTCTGCCAGTGCTTCTGCTCGGCTTTGAGTCCGCGCCGTTCGCTCAGTCTGCTGATATAGAGGGCCGAAAGCGCCTGCTGGCTGATGGCATCGATCCACAATATACTTCCGTCGCCTCCCGCATCGCGGCCCCGCACGGTATTGTCCATACCGCTCGCACGGCCTGTCCACGTATATCCGACTATGTTTCTCTCGCCGTCTTTCACCGTCTCCTTAGCTATCGGATTCGGGCTGACAGCATTATTTTTATGGCCATGCGGGACCTCATTGAAATAGTCGAAATGGCGCTGCAAGAATCGCTTATCCTCCAACACATACTTTGCGTGGTCATGGTCGCCCGTGAACACGTAGTTGTTGTATTCGATCCATGCAAACAACGGCGGGTTGTCGCGGAAATGGATGCGGAGCGGACTCACCACCTGCTCGTGGATAGGCAGATAAAGATTATCCAAGGTCTGCTTGCCGGGATAGGCGGCGGGCGCATACTTGGAAAACATTACCATGAAGCAGGCATCCCAGATCCATATCTGATCCTCATAGCAATTCTCATCCAGATAGGGCGAGGCGGGCAATCCGTCAGGACCTTTGCGCACACGATCAGCCGCAATGGCCCACGTCCGCTCATACAATTGCACCATATCCTTGTCGGGATAAACCACGAGAGGTATCTCACTTTGCCAGTTCGGACGAACGGCATCTTCCGGTTGGGCCACCGCCAGTATCGGCATTAATGCAGCCCACAATCCAATGAATAACGATTTCATACGCAACGTAATCTTTGCATGACCTTACAGGTATCCGTCCGATGCCGCCGGACATTATGCACTTTCAGTGGCCAATGGGACGTATATACCGCACACGTCTTGCGTGTTTTTCTTTGCGCAAAGATAATGTTTTTCCATTCTGCGAACGAAACAATCCGCCCGAAATCCATTTCGAGAACGGGAGCATCGGAAGCGGATCCCGCGACCGACGGAAAAAGCCGGCAGCCTCGCCCCGCATCCGTCCAACGAGCCGACAAACGCGCTGCATCCGCCACTGTCCGCCGGAACAGCCCCCTTTTCAGCCGTTATCCTGTCTTTGCCAAAGAAAAACGGACACAATCAGCCGCTATTCCGAAAAAACGATGTATCTTCACCGCATGAAAGAGCGGGACAAGCAGCCCGCCCGATATTTATGTCATATAGAAAAGAATACGGTTTGCTGTTGCTCCTGCTGGCGGGCATTGCAGGGATATGGATGCTGGCTTCGGTACCCACCGACTGGATGCTACCCTGTCCGCTGCACCGGCTTACCGGCTGGCGTTGCCCGTTTTGCGGCGGTCAGCGAATGGCGGTATGCCTGCTGCAAGGCCAAGTGACCGAGGCTCTCGCACAGAATCCTTTCCTGCTCGCCATCCTGCCGTGGGGCGTATGGGGCTTTCTCCGACCGCTCTTCCCGCAATTTTGCCAACGGCATCCCCGTCTGACGGGCGGGCGACTGTATTCCCACCGCGCCTTGCTATGGATGAGCGGGGTGGCCCTGTTATGGGGTGTTGTGCGCAATTTATTCGATTGGTGACCGGCAACGGCTGGCCCCATCCGAAACCATACAAAAGCCGAATCACCATAACGAAATTTTTTTCAGAAATATTCATTCGCCCCATGAGCCTCAACAAATTGCCTCACCCGGGTTCGACGTGAGAAATTTCGCGGTATCCATTCATTTTTTCCCGCCCTGACAATGACAGTCTGTTTCGAAAATCGTATCTTTGTTGTTCGGAAAACGATTATTTTCACGGCGAAGGAACAGATTCCTGCCGCCTCAATGTTTTACTACAAACTACTTGTCGAAATGGAAACTTCTACCTGCGACCGCTCGCTCACCGTAAACAATGTGCTAGGGCAAGCTTGGGAACTCACCAAACTGTACTTCCCACCCGTTCTTATTCTTGTTGTCGTCATGAACTTTTTACCCTCGATGTCAAATATCTGGGTGAACAGCTCCGACCTCTATCAACGAATCATCGAGGCGACCGCCTCGGGAGAAACACCCGAACTGGACGACCTCGGTCCCATGGCACTTGCGGAATTCACAGTCGGAGGTGTCCTCGCGTTGCTCCTCATCGGCCTGGTGGAAACCTACCTGCGGGGAGCGCTCTGCCACGTGCTGGTCACCACCGTAAACGAACAGACTCCCGGCCTGCTACAGTCGCTGCGCCATGCGCTACGCCATTTCCTGCACTTCCTGGGCATCTATATCGTACACAGTCTCTGCATCTTACTAGGCACGCTATGCTGCATCCTCCCGGGCATTTTCATGAGCGTGCGCTGGCTGTTCGTACCATTCATCGCCATGGAACACCCGGAACTTCCGCTCGGCGAGACTTTCGCCCGCTCATACCGCATGACAGAAGGCCACTTCGGCGAACTGCTGTGGCTAGGGATTGCGAGCGTCTTCCTCAACATACTCGGACTGCTGTGCTGCTGTGTAGGCATCTACTTCACGATCGTAATCACACTGTTCATGCAGGCCGTGCTCTATCGGATGCTCAAACCGGAAGAAACACCTGCGCCGACCGGTCCCGAAAACTGACAGGATGCGAATCTGCGCCACCCGCACACATTATTAATAAGTTTGTAAACTTAGTTTGAATTATTTGTTATAACTTTGCACCCGATTTGTTAAGGTAAAAATATGCAAAACATCAGAAACATTGCAATTATCGCCCACGTAGACCACGGAAAGACTACACTGGTGGATAAAATGCTGCTGGCCGGAAACCTGTTCCGCGAGAACCAGCAAACCGGCGAACTAATGCTGGACAACAACGAACTGGAAAGAGAACGCGGTATCACCATCCTCTCCAAAAACGTTTCCATAAACTATAAAGACACCAAAATCAATATCATCGACACGCCGGGTCACTCCGATTTCGGCGGTGAGGTAGAACGCGTACTGAACATGGCCGACGGCTGTCTGCTGCTGGTAGACGCCTTCGAAGGTCCCATGCCGCAAACCCGCTTCGTGCTGCAGAAAGCATTGGAAATAGGCTTGAAACCCGTCGTGGTCATCAATAAGGTTGACAAACCGAACTGCCGCCCGGAAGAAGTCTACGAAATGGTGTTCGATCTGATGTGTGACCTTGACGCCACAGAAGAGCAGTTGGATTTTCCCGTCATCTACGGCTCGGCCAAAAACAACTGGATGGGCGCAGACTGGAGCCAGCCTACGGGGGATATTTTCTATCTGCTGGACGCCATTCTGAAATATATTCCGGCCCCCGAACAACTGGAGGGCACTCCGCAGATGCTCATCACCTCGCTGGACTACTCGAACTACACCGGCCGCATCGCTGTGGGACGCGTACACAGAGGCACCCTTAAAGAGGGGATGAACATCACCATCTGTCACCGCGACGGTTCCAAAGAGAAAACAAAAATCAAGGAACTGCACACCTTTACGGGCATGGGCCGGCAAAAAGCCGCCGAAGTTTCGTCGGGCGACATCTGCGCTCTTATCGGACTGGAACATTTTGAAATCGGCGATACCATCTGCGATTTCGAGAACCCGGAAGCCCTGCCGCCGATATCCATCGACGAGCCTACCATGAGCATGCTCTTCACCATCAACGATTCTCCTTTCTTCGGTAAAGAGGGGAAATACTGCACGAGCCGCCACATCAACGACCGTCTGCAAAAGGAGCTGGAGAAAAACCTGGCGCTGCGCGTCGCTTTTCAGGAAGGCTACACCGACCGCTGGGTCGTATCGGGGCGCGGGGTTCTGCACCTGTCCGTACTCATTGAGACCATGCGCCGCGAGGGATACGAGCTGCAAGTGGGGCAGCCACAGGTGATCTACAAAGAGATCAACGGCGAGAAATGCGAACCGATCGAGGAACTCACCATCAACGTACCCGAAGAATTCTCCAGCAAGATGATTGACATGGTGACGCGCCGCAAGGGCGAAATGACCTCCATGGAATCACAGGGCGAACGGGTGAACATCGAGTTCAACATCCCTTCGCGCGGCATCATAGGTCTGCGCACCAACGTGCTCACAGCCAGCCAGGGCGAAGCCATCATGGCCCATCGCTTCAAGGAATACCAGCCGTTCAAGGGCGAAATCTCCCGGCGTACGAACGGTTCCATGATCTCGCTGGAGAGCGGAACAGCTTTTGCCTATGCCATCAACAACCTGCAAGATCGCGGTAAATTCTTTATCGAACCGCAGGATCAGGTATATGCCGGCCAGGTAGTGGGCGAGCATGTGCACGACAACGACCTGGTGGTGAACGTGACCAAGAGCAAACAGTTGACCAACATGCGCGCCTCCGGCTCGGACGAGAAAGCGCGTATCGTGCCGGCCACCGTCTTTTCGCTTGAAGAAGCACTGGAATACATCAAAGAAGATGAATATGTAGAGGTAACTCCCAAAAACATGCGGATGCGTAAAATCATTCTGGATCATTTGGAACGTAAACGCGCCAACCGCGACTAAATAGAAAAAGGACCTCCCGAGAGGTCCTCTTTTTTTACAGCCCCGTCAAAGAATATCGACATTTTTCGGGCAAAATCCCATAACCGACACCGCCCATTCCCTCCCCCGTTCTGTGAAAAGGCGGTGAAAGGGATGTGAAGGGGACAGAACCTTTACTTTCACAAATAAGACAATGATTCACAACCGGTTGCATTCCCCGTGAAAGAGTGAAAGCAGTTTTCCGTAAACTCCTGAGAGAGGGGATCCCCCTTTAGAAACGCATCTTTTCGGACACATCCGTCCGTCTGTCGTAAAAAAGCCGTACCGTTTATATTGGCATGCTCACCCTTTCAGCATGTGGCGGGCAGAACGTATCATCGTGACCTAGGCCCCGTCATCCTGCGATGCGCACCCCGATAACCCCGATCGGGTAACTTTTGAATAAACGGAATCCTTATACTGCAACGATGCTGTGCGGCAAGTTAAAGCTATCCAGCGAAATGTTCCGGCGGGTTACGGAAAACGTTATCAACTGAAACGGGAGAACAACCTCCTTTCTGACGCAAAGGAATATTTGGAATCCGAACTGAATACATTGCTTGTCCTTGCTGACGCACTCATCGGAGGTCTACCCTTTCCCATTTCTTCCGGTGGCAATGGTCCTACTCCCAATTCACCTTGGGATGGCCACAGACCGAACGAAAAGAAAGAGACGTATAACCGCAAATGTATGAATGTAACCATGACGGTGGCAATGGGAAACAAGCAAGGTTATAGAAAGTCGCTTTGATGTGTTGTTTCCTTGTCTACTATACATACGCCCCATTATGAGAACGTACCGTTCGAGATTCCTGACAATTGGGTGTGGACAACCGTTGAAAATATTTGTTCAAAGATTGGCTCAGGCAGTACTCCTAAAGGAAGTAACTACACACCGGATGGCATTCTCTTCTTCCGTTCTCAAAATGTACATGATTCCGGTATTGTACTTGATGATATAAAGTACATTTCAGAAGAGGTACACAAATCAATGATTGGCACCGAAGTCCGGCCCAATGACCTGCTATTGAATATAACTGGTGGTTCGTTAGGACGTTGTGCAATTGTTCCTGAAATGATTGATAAAGGAAATGTTAGCCAGCACGTTTGTATTTTACGTCCTATATTAATTAAGGCAGAATACTTACATACATTTATTTTATCTTCGTTCTTTGCGAAGACGATGAAGATTACGGGAAGTGGAAGAGAAGGCTTACCTAA
>ERZ778503.931-NODE-931-length-22796-cov-6.022339_pt1 | contig 22796 bp, 19 predicted proteins | sample MGYA00510047_ERZ778503 | MGnify/ENA primary metagenome ERZ778503 (study PRJEB29527, sample SAMN07138965) | mouse gut metagenome | material: feces | host: mouse | place: China:Nanjing | collected 2016-01-25 ... | reverse complement strand
TGTTTGTCAAGGACTTGCATTTATAACAAGTAATTAAGCTGCGAATTTAAGGTTTTTGATGAACCTTAAAAACGATATTTGTATGAGAACAAAAAACATCGGCTGGATTGACACCTTACGTGTGCTGGCCTGCTTTATGGTGGTGCTTTCGCACTGCTGCGATCCTTTTGTCGCTTGTTTCGACAACGACCGTACCGCCTTTCTTACGGGGGAGTTTATAGGAAGTCTGATGCGTCCCTGTGTGCCGCTTTTCGCCATGATGACGGGAGTGTTGCTGCTGCCTGTACGCGGTTCGATGTCCGACTTCTACCGCAAACGCCTGGGGCGGCTGGCCGTGCCGTTTGTGTTTTGGTCCTTGATGCTTCCGGTTCTCTTTTTCCTGTATTTCCATTACGGTCCCTCTACGGTCAGTCCGAGCATCGATCCGGCACAGTTCACTCTTTCCGGTCTGTGGACGAAGATGGTCACTTTTGTATTTAATTTCAATTATGAAACCACGCCGTTATGGTATCTTTATATGCTGGGTGGGCTTTATCTGATTCTGCCTGTGGTGAGTGCCTGGCTCGACCGGGCGGAACGTAGCGAAGTGAGGCTCTTCCTGAAAATATGGGGAGTGACGCTTTTCTTGCCTTATGTGCAGCTTTTGGCACCGTCGTTGGGGTATACGGGCAATTACGGCAACATGGGACTGCTGGGCGTGTGCGATTGGAATGCCTACGGCACTTTCCATTACCTGTCCGGTTTTCTGGGATATATGGTGCTGGCTCATTATCTGGTGAAGTACCCCTTGCAATGGGGCCGTGCCCGTCTGCTGGGCGTGTCGGCAGTAATGTTTCTGGCGGGTTATCTCATCACGGCTTTCGGTTTCGATGCCATTCAGCAGCGTTATCCCGGCGATTACGCTTATCTGGAGATTTTGTGGCTCTTTACCGGGGTGAACGTGTTTCTGATGACCGTGCCTGTTTTTGTGTTGATGCAGCGGTGGAACGGCACCGCACCGGCATGGATTCATCGGTTGGCCGGTTGGTCGTTCGGCATTTACCTGTGTCATTTTGTGTTTGTGCAGGTGGCTTACGATCTGTATGCCTGTGGGTCGTGGCCTGTGGGATTGCGTATTCCTGCGATGGCACTGACAGCCTTTGTCGTGTCGGCTCTGCTTACAGGAGTGCTGCAACGTGTTCCCGGTCTTCGGGCTACGGTGCGCTGAGAGGAAAGGGGGATATTGGATTTCGGTGGTTCAAAAACAGCCTTTTTGCGGTCTGTCGCAAAAGATGAGGCTGTTTGTGTCTTATCTTTGTCGGGCCGTAGAGAAAAAAGGCCGAATGTAAAAAAGCTTTTCTTGTAAAGAATATGAAAACATGAAATGTAAAATAAAAAGATTTGGAACGCATTCCGTGACTGTTTGAGCAGCAGGACGGAGTAAGACTATTATAGGCCGGCTTGTCGATGCAAGCCGGCCTATTTTGATGGCAGACTGGTAAAACGGTGATTTGTGATGCTCGTCTCGTGCGAACGGGGCGAGCATCCTGTTTTTCTAGGGCCTGCATCCCGTGCGTTTCTTGTGCTCATGCTCGACAGAAAGGTGGTACACTATAGTCGTACGGACACCTCCTGCCAATCAAATGCGGGGCAGAGAGTCAAATTCTTTTATCCGTATAAATCCTTTCTTTATCAAGAAAAGTGTGGAATATGACGCCTTTCTCTTGTGTTTCGTATCGGGATTATTGTTCCGGTCTGAATTGCGTGACGTTTAAAATGCCTTTCGGGGTTTCGGCACGTTCCCAAAGTTCGGTTACTGTGTCGGTTATCGGTTCATCGTAAATGTTGGTGGTATGCCTTTCCCATGTCAGTGAGAAATGGCTTTTATCAATAAGTTTGATGTGAATGTCTTTACCGTCTTCCCGTACCAGCGTGTCGTTCACGTATGTGAAGTCAATAGTACGGCCCATAAAACGGGCGGAGATACTTTTGGCCCCTCCGTAATCGTATTGAAGCAGAAGGGCTGTGTTATTACCAAAAATCTTGTAGTACATGTTCATGGATGCCACCGGACCACTCTCTCCTTCTGCAATGGCAGCCTTGCGTATCCATGTACCGTAGAGCGGGTGCTCGGGTGTACTGTTGTCGATGGGTTTTTCCGTTTGGATTTCGGGTTGACAACCGATGGTGATGAGGCTGACTATCCCTATGGCAATCAATGCTGCCAGCATGCGCGGTAAACTGACTTTCGAGATGATGTGTGTATTCATAAAGCGTATTCTTTGTTTGATGGATGACTGTGCGAAATAGGCTTTAAAAGAAAGTAGGTTTTCCTGCCCTGTTGTCATCTCTATCAGACTGAGCTGATATTCCCGGCGGTCCAGATTGGAAGCCAAGGCCTCCGTATCGGCCTGGAATTCCTGCAATAATCTGATTTCGTGCAATAGCAACCAGAAGAAGGGATTGTACCATTGGGTGCAAAGCATAAGTTGTACCCATAACAACTCGCTGAAATGATGGTTCTGAGCGTGTCCTATTTCATGAGCCAATACATGGGGCTGGTATTTTTCGGGCAGATCGGCAGGAATAAAAACGTTGTTCCGAAATGAGAACGGCGACGGAAGTCCGGTTTGATAAATCTGTATTCCTCTTTCTTTTTGGGTCGGACGGGCCTCTTTCCGTATCCGCTTCAAATGTTTCAGTTGTATGGCCAAGATAAGAAGCAGGATGATGGCGATTAACAGAAAGATGGGCTGAAAGCCTGTGCTTTCGGTAAATTGCCGATAGTATTCTTCCAATTGCCCGGCCCATTCGCTTCTTATGTGGATATTGTAAAAGCGTTCGTACATTTTCCATGTATGGGTGCGGGGCGAGAGTTCCCATGCATAAGCGGGCAATGGTCTTGCGATTTCACAGAAAAAGGAGAAGAAAGCCATTACGGCGCCGCTTATCAGAAAGATCAATCCGTGTTTCGGGTGGATTTTCTGAAACAATAACACCCGATAGAGCAACCATACTATACCTGCGACAATAGGGGGAGCTACGGGGTAGATTCCGAATATCAGTTGTAAGTTTGGAAGCGCATCGGGCATCATGAATCACGCAAGGAAAATCTGCGCTATTCCTTGCTCTGCTTGATCAGGTCGACAAGTTCGTCGATTTCCTGATCGCTCAGTTTCTCACGCTTGGTGAAGAAAGAAATAAGCGACATGAACGATCCGCCGAAGAATACGTCCTTCACATTGGAAAGATAGTTCTCTGTGTATTCTTCCTGCTGAACGACGGGAGTGAAATAAAGCATCGTACCCACCTTGATGGATTTTACGAAGCCTTTGTTGGTAAGTATCTTGAGAAAAGTAGCGAGGGTAGTATAAGCCGGTTTGGGATCGGGATATTTGGCCAAAATATCACCTGTGAACGCACCACGAGTTGGTAGGTTCCACAAAATGTGCATCACCTGAAATTCGGCTTTAGTCAATAACTTCTTTTCTTTCATAGCATGGTAATATTAATTCATTCTCATAGCAAATATACAATTAAATTCTTAAAAGCAAGAAAAGAACGGCTGTACTTTTTGTCGTTGCGTTCTGTTTTTAACGTTTATTTATATATTAAGCCCTTTTGAAGTGTCTTTTTAATGCCAAAAGACCGCCCGACGTGTAAAGTGGGGCGGTCTGGGATGATAAAAGGATAAAAGCCTAAACTTAACAATACATATTGACAATGGCTTCGTAAAGTTCTTGTTTACCGCTCGTCTGTTTGGGCTCGCCGTTCGCTTTGGCATACGCTACGAGGTCTTCCAGGCTCATCCGGCCTTCTTCGAACTCCTTGCCTTGGCCGCAGTCGAACGAGGCGTAGCGGTCGGCTATCATCCGGCGTATGGGAGAGTTCTCCAGCAGGTCGGCTGCGTTTTCCAGGGCGCGGGCCATGGCGTCCATTCCGGCGATATGTGCGATGAATAGGTCTTCGGGATCGGTGGAGTTGCGGCGGGTCTTGGCATCGAAATTCGTACCGCCGTTGCCCAGTCCGCCTCCTCGGATGATTTGCATCATGGCTTGTATCAGTTCGTAGTTGTCGATGGGAAACTGGTCGGTGTCCCATCCGTTCTGGTAGTCGCCCCGGTTGGCGTCGATGGAGCCAAGCATACCGTTGTCTACGGCTACGGCCAGTTCATGCTCGAACGTATGTCCGGCCAGGGTGGCGTGGTTCACTTCGATGTTTACTTTGAAGTCTTTCTCCAGGCCGTGGGCGCGCAGGAATCCGATCACGGTTTCGGTATCCACATCGTACTGATGCTTGGTGGGTTCCATCGGTTTCGGTTCGATCAGGAAAGTGCCGGTGAAACCTTTGCTGCGGGCGTAGTCGCGGGCCAGGGTTAGCATTCGTGCCAAGTGTTCTTTCTCGCGTTTCTGATCGGTATTGAGCAAGCTCATATAGCCTTCGCGTCCGCCCCAGAACACATAATTGCTACCCCCCAGTTCGATGGTGGCATCGATAGCGTTTTTGATCTGTACGGCAGCCCGGGCCACCACATCGAAGTCGGGGTTTGTGGCGGCGCCGTTCATGTAGCGCTTATGACTGAATACGTTGGCCGTTCCCCACAGCAGTTTGATGCCGGTTTCCGCCATTTTCTGTTTGGCATAAGCCGTAATGGCTTTCATGTTGGCTTCGTAGTCTTCGATATTGTCGGCCTCGTTGCAAAGGTCTACATCATGGAAGCAGAAATATTCGATTCCCATCTTCTGCATGAATTCAAAGCCTGCGTCCATTTTGTCTTTGGCGGCCTGGAGCGGGTCGGCGGCGGTGTTCCAAGGGAATGATTTCGTGCTGCCGCCAAACTGGTCGCCGCCTTCGGCACACAGCGTGTGCCACCAAGCCATGGAGAATTTCAGCCAGTCTTTCATCTTGCGGCCGAGGATTACTTTTTCAGCGTCGTAATAGCGGAAAGCCAACGGGTTCTTGCTCTCCTTTCCTTCGAAAGGCACCTTGCCGATGCCGGGAAAATATTCTTTCTTTTCCATAATTATAAAGTATTGGTTGGTTGATTCAGCAGATTGAGCCACCGGCGATAGGCTTCGTCGTAGGCTTCGCGGGTGCGTGGATCAGGCTCCACTACAGCCTTTCGTTCCAGCCCGGCAAAGGCTTCGCGGTTGTCGCGGTAGATACCGGCACCGATGCCGGCACCTTTGGCAGCGCCTACGGACCCGTCGGTTTCGTAAAGCTCGATAGTGGCGCCGGTTACTCCGGCCAGCGTCTCGCGGAACAGCGGGCTGAGGAACATGTTGGCCCGGCCCGCATGAATCTTGTTCACGTGCATACCCATGCTTTCCATGATGTCGATACCGTATTTGAACGAGAAAACGATGCCTTCCTGGGCGGCACGTATCAGGTGTTCGCGGTGATGGCGGTTAAAGTTGAGACCGTGTATGGAACATCCTGTCTCCCGGTTCTGCAACACGCGTTCGGCGCCGTTGCCGAAGGGTATGATACTTACACCGTCGCTGCCGATAGGCACTTGGGCGGCCATTGCGTTCATATCCTGATAAGAGCATCCGGCCGGGGCTACGTTACGTCGTATCCAGGAATTCAGAATACCGGTTCCGTTGATACAGAGTAATACGCCCAGACGGATCTGTTCTTCGGCAGGGAATGTGCCGTTTGGCAGGTTTCCCTGTCGGTGGTTCACATGGGCAAAGGTGTTCACACGGGACAGCGGATCGGAGGTTATGGCACCGTTCACACCGTAGACAACGCCCGAAGTCCCGGCTGTCGAAGCAATTTCACCCGGATGAAATACGTTAAGCGACAGAGCGTTGTTGGGCTGGTCGCCGGCCCGGTAAGTGACAGGTATGCCTGCTTTCAGGCCCAACTCTTCGGCGGCTGAGGCCGTCACTCGTCCTTGTTCGCCAAAAGTGGGGCAGAGCGTCGGGATCAGATCTTCCGACAGTCCTAACTGACAAAGCAGTTCCCGGCTGATGCTTCCCGTACGGAAATCCCAGAATATGCCTTCGGAGAGGCCGGACACGGTGGTACATGCCTCGCCGATGAGCCGCATGGCTATATAGTCGCCCGGCAACAGTATCTTGTCGATTTTTTCGAACACTTCCGGTTCGTTCTCTTTCACCCAGGCCAGTTTGCAGGCGGTGAAGTTGCCCGGTGAGTTGAGCAGGTGGGTCAGACAATAATTTTCTTCCAGTTCCCGGAATGCCTGCTCGCCGTACGGGACAGCCCGCGAATCGCACCAGATGATGGCCGGTCGCAGTACGCGCTGGTGTTTGTCGACACACACCAGTCCGTGCATTTGGTAACTGATACCGATGGCGGCTATGTTTTCGCGTAGCGTTGCGGCCGGACAGCCCGCTGTTTGTGCGGCTGTGCCCAGAGCCTCGGTCAGGGCTTGTTTCAGATATGTCCACCAGTCGTGGGGGTGCTGCTCCGCCCATCCGGTTTTCTCGCTGCGGATGGGAGCCTCCTGTTTGGGATAGAAAGCATTGCTCAGGGTACGGCCGGTGGCGGCATCCACGATGCCGGCTTTTACCGATGAACTGCCTATATCAAAACCGATCAGATACATAAGGTGTTTTTTTATGATAAACAAAGTAGAACGTCGCCTGGCGACGGCACAAATATAGACGAAGTTTTCAAAAAGTCTTCTGATATAAATCAGAAAAGCATATTCCGTCTGCCTTTTAACATTTCAGGGAACGATAGGGGCCGTTGGCGTGCCGGTAAGTGGGTTCGATCTGTTTTATATGTGCGGCGGATTATGTAATTTCGCAACCGTAACCGGAATAATCTGAGAAGGAATGGAAGAAGACGGAAAGACGATGGCTGCACGGATAGCGCCGCTTTACGGCCCGTTGAGCGGAGAGGAGCAGGAAGCTCTGGCGTCGATAATGTGTTACCGGACGGTGAAGAAGAACGAGATGCTGGTGAGCCGGGGACAGGTGTGCCACGACATGGTGTATGTGTCTGCCGGTCTGTTGCGTCAGTTTTATTTCAAGAACGGCAGGGAAATTACCGAGCATTTCACCTGCGAGGGGCAGATTGCTTATTGTATAGAAAGTATTTTCCGAAACAAACCTACTACCTTGATGATGGAGGCACTCGAGGACGGTGAATTGTTTTTGATACCTTATGCCCGTCTGGTGGAATTGGGGCGCCGTCACGTCGGTTTGTCGGAGTGGTTGCGTCGTTTTTTAGAGAGCAATCTGATTTTACATCAGGTAAAAGCCGATTCCTGGCGTTTCGAATCGGTACAGGAACGGTATGCCCGTTTTCTGCGGGAATTTCCTACGGTGGCCCACCGTGCGTCGGTGAACGACATCGCTTCTTATCTGCTCATGACACCCGAAACGCTGAGCCGTGTACGTTCGCAGCATCACCGTCGCCCGGATCTCCGGTTGTAAAGCATTTGCGGTTTTTCCGATGAAGCCTCACCTTATTTAATAATAGAGGTAAGCGGATTGCGTGTTCCCCTTACACCGGTCAGGAAGGCTTTGGCCGTACCGAAGCGCAGGTACATGTCCAGACGTACGGGCAGGTGGTTGGCGTCGTCCGTAACGTAGAATGTGATGACTTCTTTTTCTTTGTTGTCTTCGTATTCCACAAAAGAGAATACCAGACAGCGGTAAGTGATACCGGTATTCTCCATCTTGAATTTGTCTTTGCCCCGAAATACAAGGACCTGTTCTTCCATATCGTCGCCGTCGGCCATGATGAAACGTATCTTTTCTCCTTTTTTGTACGTGCTGGCATCGAAGGAACGGGCGCGTAGCAACATGCTCAGCATGTCGTAGACGCACGAAGCTGAGGTGCGCTCCTGCACGCTGACGTGGCCCCGATGGTTGCGATAACGTTGTTTGATATGTGTTTTCTCTTTACTGTAGCGGTACCAAATCTCGTCCACCTTGTAACGGTCGCCTTCAAGGGCTCCTTTGCGGTAGTAGAGGGGAGCCAGGTCGCGGCTGACAATGCTGACCAGCGTGTCGCGCATGACGAAGAACTTGTCTACCCGCTTATTACCCCGTGTAATCAAATGGCAACGGTAGGCGTCCCGTCCTCCGTAGGTGGTTCCGGTGATGTTCATACTGGCCGAACCGGCTTTCAGCCATACGAATTTCCAGTTGAAGTACAAGTCGTATACCAACGTCTCGCCCGATTGGAAAGCGGTGTTTTCCGATGTACATTGGGCGGCGCTGCGGGAAAGAACAGCTCCGACCAGTCCACCTAGAAACAGTAAGGTCCAGAATCTTTTCATGCGTGTTCGTGTTTAGGAATTATCTTCGTTGCATTTCCCTGTCTCTTTCCGCATTGCGGTTTTTGATTTGCTTCTCCTTGTCCGGTTTTTGTTTGGTGATTTCCGAGGCTTTCTGGCGGGTTAGCGGGATGCCGCGTACGTCCCAGTCCTGCTCCACCTCCCATTTGGCCCGGAGTTGCATCGGTTTCGGGAAATAGAACACCTCTTCGGCTTGTCTGCCGCTGCGGTAGTCACCGGTGTCCCAGCGGTCGTTACCGTTGCGGTCGATAAACAGGCGCAGATAATACTCTCCCGGTTTGACGAAGAAAAAATCCGCTTTTCCGTCGATGGCGCGTACGGAGCGTACCACTTTGTCCGCTTTGTTGAGCAATTGTACCACGGCACCCGTATCGGCTAGTTCCAGTTTCACGAACAGCGAACTGTAATCGTCCAGTGAGCGTACTCGTATTTCCTGTTTGAAAGGACGCGTCGAGATCCCGAATACGTTGGTGAAAGCCAGGGTGTCGGCTTCGAATTTATACATTCCTTTCGGGCGCCATTCGGCATATAGCCGATAGCTTCGGGGGGCGTTCTCCACCGGTAGGAACAGGAACGGGGCTTCCACCCAATTGGTGTCTATACGTTGATAGAAGTGCAAGGCTGTCGTATCAACGCTTGCCAGCGGTTCATTGAAAGAGACGGTGATGTTCTGATCCGGGTCGATGCTTCCGCCCGGCTTTACCGTATAGTCCAGGTATTGTTTCAGATAGGGATTCTCGGCAGTTGTGTCGGCGTTCCTATTCCTTCGCCGTCTTTTCCGTTGCTCCTTTTCCCAGGCTTCGGTTTTGTCTTTGAGTTCCTTGAGTTGCCGTGCTCGCGTTGTCTTGGCAGCCAGTTCCAGGGTGTCGGTACGTGCCACGAGTTGTTTGAGCGAATCCGTTTCCAGATAAGTGAGGGACATTGTCAGGGTGTCCATATAAGCGATAGCCGTGTCGGGAATCCAGTAAGTAATGGTGTCGTTGTGTAGCGACGGTTCCGTTACGAATGCGTTTTCGGCGTCGAAGTTAAGGCCCCGGATAATGGGTAACGAATCCGACGGTGCCGTAAAAAACAGGGTAAATCGGTTGGGTACGGGGCGTTCCGTCTTCAGCAAATGGCGGTCCTGTCCGTCTTCCAGAAAGGCTTTCAGTACGATGTTGTCGGGATAAAAGTGTGTATAAGGTACAGCCTTTATACTGTCGAAATGCAGCGTGTCGCGCCACAGTGTATCATAGCGCACATCGGGGCGGCACGACGGTTCGATAACACTTGTGTCGAAGGCGATCACCTCGCTTTTCTGACTGAATGTGAAATCTCCGTCTGCATCCTTCAAGGCGAAAATACGGTATTTACCCGGTCGGATCCCTTTGATAGTAAAGTGTCCCGTGCCGTTGGTGCGGGCTACGCGGTCCAGCGGTTTGGTGAAGAACGCGCTGTCCGACAGATCACTGTGCAGCCCCACCAGGATGCCTTTGATCGGTTCCAGATCGGCGGCGTTAAGTACGGTGCCCGATACTTCGAGCGTGTCGATATGATCACCGGTGGAAAAAGAATAGGTGTATTGTCCCAATGGATTTCCCTCATTGTTATCCACAATTGCATCACTGAAGTCGATGGTATAGGTGGTTTGGGGCGCCAGTGTGTCGTACAGATCGATCCGTACCCGTTTGCCGTCGGCCCGTATGTTGGGCATTTCCTTTTGCGGCGGTGATACCACAATTTTTTCGTTGGCGCCTTCCAGTTTGATGTATTCGTCGAACAGGATGGAGATACGCTTTTTGTCCGAGTTGACGGCTTGGTTCTCGGGAGTGCTCTTCACCACTTTCGGAGGAGTCTCGTCGTAACGGCCGCCATCGGGACTGCCGATACTGGCACAAGCTGCCGCCAATAGCATCAGTATAGGCAGTACGGCCAACAGAGAAAGGGAATTCTTTACACGCATGGGCAACGGGCGGTTAGTGATTCATTTGCAACAGTTCCTCGATATGCTGGCGGTGGTTACTCAAACGGGGCACCTTGTGCTGTCCGCCCAGTTTTCCTTTGGCTTTCAGCCAGTCGTTGAACAGCCCTTTGCGGGCGGTTACCATTTCCAGCGGTTGCAGGGTGATGTCTTTGTAACGTTTGGCTTCGTAGTCGGAATTGATTTCCTGCAAGGCCTTATCAAGCAAAGCGGCGAATGTGTCTGTCGAGGCAGGCGGAACGGCAAATTCCACCAGCCACTGATGGCGGCATTTACCCTGCGCATCCATAAAGACGGGGGCAGCTGTGTATTCCAATACTTGTGCACCTGTGGCCTCACAGGCTCGTGCCAGTCCTTTTTCGGCGTTGTCTACAATAAGTTCTTCGCCGAAGGCATTGATAAAGAACTTGGTGCGGCCCGTAATGATGAACTTGTAAGGCTGTACGGAAGTGAACTTCACCGTGTCGCCTATCATATAACGCCACAAACCGCTGCTGGTAGTGATCAGCATGGCATAGTTTCGGCCCGTCTCCACGCCCCACAGCGGCACCACTTGCGGGTGTTCGCTCTCCAGTTCGTCCATGGGCATAAACTCGTAGAACACGCCGTAGTCGATCATCAGCAGCATGGCGGGATCCGTCGGATCGTTTTGCAGACCGAAGAAGCCCTCGCTGGCGTTGTATGTCTCCATATAGTGCATGTTCGGACTGGTAATCAACTGCCTGTACTGTTCGCGGTAAGGGGTGAACGCTACGCCGCCATGAAAAAATACTTCCAGATTGGGCCATACTTCTTCCAGGTGTGTCTTGCCTGTAAGTTCCATTACGCGGGTCAGCACCGAAAGCATCCACGACGGTACGCCGCTCAGGTTCGTTACATTCTTTCCGATGGATTCACGGGCGATCCGGTCGCGCTTCACCTCGAAATCCGACAGTAAAGCCGTACTTTTTTTCGGTACACGTACCAGGTTTACCAGCGGGTTGATGTTTTCGATCAAAATGGCGCTCAGGTCGCCCACCAGGCTGCCTGGCAGGTTATAGTTGGGGGCGTGGCTCCCGCCCAGGATAAGTGCCTTCCCGTCGAACAGGCGGCTGTGCGGATTGTTCCGCAGGTAGAGCACCACGGCATCGGTGCCACCGGCATAGTGCGTATCGTGCAGTCCGTCGGAGCTCACGGGGATGAACTTGCTTTTGTCGTTGGTGGTACCCGACGATTTGGCGTACCATTGTACCCGGCCCGGCCACAACACGTCGCGTTCACCTTGGCGCATCCGGTCGATAAAGTTTTTGAGTTCTTCGTATGTATTCACCGGCGATGAGGCGGCAAATTGCGTATAGTTTGTGATACGGTCAAAATGATGGTTGCGTCCCCATTCGGTGACGCGTCCTTTTTCTATCAGGCGATGCAACGTCTGCATTTGCAGCGCTTCGGCCTGTTTGTCGTACTTCTCCAGTTTTTTTTGTCGGGGGTAGAAGACGGGTTTGATTATACCGGTTAAACTCATGTCGGTGATAGGTTTGTAACAGATTGTTGAGCATGCAAAAGTAGCGCAAACTTTTCAGACTGCCACGGTTTACACAGATTTTAATACATGTTTAGGGTAATGCAGTCGATGTCGGGCGCCCATCCTTTGTCGTTCCCCAGCCGGATGGTGTTGTAGCCTTGTTTCAGCCGTATGGTGATTTCCTTCCGGGCAGTCTGTTTATCCGAACCGCTGTTCAAGCTTTTGAGCTTCTGGGATTTTTTTCCGTTTACAGTGACGGTGATGTCGCGGTCTTCGGCACAAATGTAGTGCAGCGTGAGGGTGTATTTCCCGCCTTTCGGGCTATACACGTCGCGCCATTCCATCCAGTTGTCGGCTTCCTTGCCTAGTCGGCTCACTCCGGCTCCTCCCGACAGGCCGGCTTCTTCCATGTAGCCGATTTGTTCTCCCGTATTCCATAATTCCTGATAACGGTTCAGCCAGGCCCATTCGGCTTCATAGCGTGTGGTTTCCATCCGCCGTTCCCCTTCCATTCGGAAGATGCGTACGCTGTGGGCCGGTATTTTTAAGATGTACCGTTGCTGTCCGTCTTTTATTTCGGGCACGTCGCGTCGGGCCAGGGCATCACGCACGTTCAAAGAACCTTCCAGTCCGATGTCTGTTCCACAGAAAGAAAAAAGGCGGTCTTCGTCGGTAGGGTTGTATAAAGCTACGGCCCGTGTGCGGCCTTCCGCTTCCCGTATATCCTTGGCTAGTAGTACTACCCCCTGTTCCTGCCGATACACGCGTGCTTGCAGGCCCAGTGCATCTTGGTTGATGGCGATCAGTTCGGGGTTCAGCAGCAGACGGAGTGATTTTTCGGGGATGGCGGTCAAATCGCATCCGATCAGAAGCGGCGAACTCATCATGCACCACATCCCGAAATGCGTCTGTTCTTCCGCTTCGCTCAGTCCGCGTCCGATTTCCAGCATATCCATGTCGTTATACCGTCCTTCTCCCGCATAGGCCGAGAGGTAGAGGTTGCGCCGGATGATACTTTTCACCGAGCCCCAGCTGGCGTTGATGTCGGGCGAAATGCGCCACGATGAGGCGACGTCATGTACCCATGTGCCCGGGAAGGCCCACCGGCATACATTCATGCGTACTTCCGCCCGGCCCGCTTTGTCGATGGCTTTTCGGATGGCAGTGTAACGTTCCCGTTCATCCAAGTCCAGTTTATCGGTATTTTGTCCGGGATCACCACCGCAGAAATCCACTTTGATGAAGTCGAATCCCAGTTCCTTGAAGTAGTAGGCTGCATCCTGTTCGTCGTGTCCGTACAGTCCCACGCCTTTGCCCAGTCGGTCACGGTCCCAGTAAGAACCGCAGGTGTTCCGCCCGGCGTCCGAGTAGATTCCCGCCTTGAAGCCTAAAGAGTGAAGATAGTCCACCACTCCTTTTAAGCCTTTCGGGAAACGTTCGGGATGGGTAATGAGCCGTCCCGAGGCGTCTCGTCCGCCGAAGAAACCGTCGTCAATGTTCACATACCGGTATCCGGCGGCTTGCAGTCCGCTTGCTTTCATGGCATCGGCTTGCTTGCATATCAGTGTGTCGCTGATGTTCACCCGGTAAGTGTTCCACGAACTCCAGCCCATTGTGGGCGGATCATAAGCACGCAATGGCACGTTCGGCCACAGGGTGAATAGTCCGAATAGGGCGGCAATGATGGTCTGCCGGTAGCGGGAAATGGTTGAAAGCAATCCCGCACGAAAGAGGGAAAGAGGATAAATCATGGTCTGTTTTTAGGGCAAAAATACGCATTAAAAATCTTTTTCATGTATGTAGGTGGGAATAAATTGCAGCGATAGGACGGGAATTTACCTTGGAATAAAGGTTTTATTTCTGTGATACTCTCTTATTTTTTTTGAAAAAAGTGCGTTAAGCTGCTCTACCTGACAAAAATATTTCCTACATTTATGCCGGAAACGGCGCGGACGACCGGAGATACTTTTTGTAATAAAAAGAAGCAATTTGCCTTTGAGATCTTTTGCCGGTTCCTTATTGAACTGAAAAACAAATGATAAAGAAAAGAAATTATATAAGGAATAATGGAAAAGATTCAAGCACTTACAGAGAAGATTTACCGTGAAGGCGTGGAGAAAGGACAAGCCGAGGCGCAACAGTTGATCGAGGAGGCTCGCCGCCAGGCCGAACAGATAGTAGAGGAAGCCCGCCGTCAGGCTGCTGTCATAGAAAGCGAGGCCCGGAAAGAGGCTGCCGAACTGGATGCTCATACCAAGTCGGAACTGAAAATGTACGCCGCTCAGGCACTGAATGCCTTGAAGTCGGAAGTGACGACGGTGATAGGCAACAAACTCACGTCGGAGGCGGTAGGCAAACTCACGTCGGATAATGACTTTTTGGGTAAGTTCTTGGTGGAACTGGCCGGCAAGTGGGCCGGTGGTGAGCCGGTGGTTATCTCTGCAGAGAATGCCGATGCGCTGAAAGCTTATTTTGCGACACATGCCAAGGCTCTTTTGGACAAGGGAGTTACTATAAATAAGGTGAACGGAAAGGATACGTTGTTCAGCATCGCACCGGCCGACGGCTCTTACAAGGTAAATTTTGGAACGGAGGAATTTGAAAACTATCTGAAAGAGTTCCTTAGACCCCAGCTTCGGGAGATGTTGTTTTAAACCCGATGCCGGTATGAAGAATTATTATTGTTTGGTGGCGGGATTGCCCGATATTGCTCCCGATGATGCCAAACTGCATTTTACGGTAGCGGATTTCAAAAACGATTGTCTGCCCCAGTTGTCGGCGGATGATCGGCGTTTGGTGGAACTCTTCTACCGGCAGTTTGACAACCGCAACCTGTTGAGACTGTTGGCTGATGCCGAGACGGAAGATTTTGACGAACGGGGGTGCCTGACACGGGAAGCATTGTCGGAAGCCGTGGATGCCGTGCGTAAAGGAGGCGACAGAAGCCCGGAGATACCGGTTTATATATGGCGTTTTCTGGACAAGACCGTAGGACCGGAAGCCGAAGAGCAGGAGACCCGTTTGTCGGAGGACGTGCTGGCAGCTTTTTATTATGCGTATGCGCTGCAATGCGGCAATGAATTTTTTGAACGTTGGTTCACTTTCAATCTGAATCTTAATAATATCCTGATTGCGCTGACGGCGCGGCGGTTCGGATTCTCGGCTGCCTCCTATCTGGTGGGCGAGAACGAAGTGACGGAAGCCCTGCGCACGTCCGCAGCCCGTGATTTCGGACTTGCGGCGGAGTGGGATTATTATGACGAACTGGTGCGTATCAGCGAGGTGACCGATCCCGTGGAAAAAGAGAAAAAATTGGATATGCTGAAATGGAACTGGCTGGAAGAGGAAACGTTTTTTCATTATTTCTCGGTGGAAAAGGTGTTTGCCTTCCTGTTGAAACTCGATATCATCGAACGTTGGAGCGTCATGGACAAGGAAAAGGGAGGGGCTATATTCCGCCGGCTTATCGACAGCCTGAAAGAGGAGGTAGAGGTGCCTGCCGAATACAAATCATAAAAGAAACAACTCAAGATATATGGCAACAAAAGGAACTGTTATTGGTGTAATATCCAATATCGTAACCATTCAGGTGGACGGACCGGTGGCACAGAATGAAATCTGCTACATCACCACGGGCGGCGACCGCCTGATGGCCGAGGTGATTAAAGTGGTGGGACAAAATGCCTATGTGCAGGTGTTCGAAAGCACCCGAGGCATGAAAGTAGGAGCAGTGGCCGAGTTTACCGGACACATGCTTGAAGTGACATTGGGTCCCGGTATGCTGTCGAAAAATTACGACGGCCTGCAAAACGACCTCGACAAGATGGAAGGCGTATTCCTGAAACGGGGACAATATACCTATCCGTTGGATAAAGACCGGAAGTGGCACTTCAAGCCCATTGTAAAGCCCGGTGATACAGTAGGGGCTTCGGCTTGGCTGGGCGAAGTGGAAGAGAACCACCAACCTTTGAAGATCATGGCGCCCATAGCTATGGAGGGTACGGCTACAATAAAATCCATCCGTCCCGAGGGCGACTATCAGTGTGAAGAAGTTATAGCCGTGCTGACCGACGAGAAGGGAACGGAACGGGAAGTGACAATGGTGCAAAAATGGCCCGTGAAGATTGCTATGGACAATTATCGGGAGAAACCCCGGCCTTTCAAATTGCTGGAGACCGGTGTGCGCACCATTGATACGATGAATCCGATTGTAGAAGGCGGTACGGGCTTCATCCCCGGCCCGTTCGGTACGGGAAAAACCGTGTTGCAGCACGCCATATCCAAGCAGGCCGAAGCGGATATCGTGATCATTGCCGCCTGCGGCGAGCGTGCCAACGAAGTAGTGGAAATCTTTACGGAGTTCCCCGAACTGGTGGATCCGCATACCGGCCGTAAGTTGATGGAGCGTACCATTATCATTGCCAACACCTCCAATATGCCGGTGGCTGCCCGCGAAGCATCCGTATATACGGCCATGACCCTGGCGGAGTATTACCGCTCGATGGGATTGCGCGTGTTGCTCATGGCAGACTCTACTTCGCGTTGGGCGCAGGCGTTGCGTGAGATGTCCAACCGTATGGAGGAACTGCCCGGTCCCGATGCTTTCCCGATGGACTTGTCGGCCATTATCTCCAATTTCTACGGGCGTGCCGGTTATGTTTATCTGAACAACGGCGAGGTTGGTTCTATTACGTTCATCGGAACGGTGTCGCCGGCCGGTGGTAACTTGAAAGAACCCGTTACGGAAAATACCAAAAAGGTGGCCCGTTGTTTTTATGCTCTTGAGCAGGAACGTGCCGACAAGAAGCGTTATCCGGCTGTGAATCCTATAGATTCCTATTCCAAGTATATAGAATATCCCGAATTTGAGGCGTACATTACCCAACGTATCAACGGAGAATGGACGGCCAAGGTGAACGATCTGAAGACGCGTTTGTTGCGAGGAAAGGAAATTGCCGAGCAGATTAATATTCTGGGTGACGACGGTGTGCCGGTGGATTACCACGAGGTGTTCTGGAAATCGGAGGTGATCGATTTTGTGATTCTCCAGCAGGATGCTTTCGACGAGATCGACGCCGTCACTCCGTTGGAGCGGCAGGAAGACATTCTGAATCTGGTGGTAGAGATTTGTAACACCGACTTTGCTTTTGACAACTTCCTGGATGTGATGGACTATTTCAAGAAGCTGATTAATTTGTGCAAGCAGATGAATTATGCCGAATTCCGAAGCGAGAAATTCGAAGATTACAAGCGGCAGATCCGGGCCATGCTCGAAGAAAAGAAAGCTAATTAACAAGACAGATGATTATGGCTACAAAAGCATTTCAAAAGATATATACGAAAATCAGCCAGATAACCAAGGCCACTTGTTCGCTGCGTGCGACGGGAGTGGGCGCCGAAGAGCTGGCAACCGTTAACGGCAAGCTGGCCCAGGTGGTGAAGATCGCCGGAGACGAGGTGACGTTGCAGGTGTTCGAAGGCACCGGCGGTATCCCCACCGATGCCGAGGTCGTGTTCCTGGGCAGTGCGCCTACATTGAAAGTGAGTGAGCAACTGGCCGGGCGTTTTTTCAATGCCTACGGGCGACCGATCGACGGCGGACCGGAAGTGGAAGGCAAAGAGGTGGAGATCGGAGGTCCTTCCGTAAACCCCGTTCGCCGCAAGCAACCGTCCGAACTGATTGCTACCGGTATTGCCGGTATTGACTTGAACAATACATTGGTGTCCGGGCAGAAGATACCGTTCTTTGCCGATCCCGACCAACCGTTCAACCAGGTGATGGCCATGGTGGCCCTGCGTGCACAGACCGACAAGATCATTCTGGGCGGTATGGGTATGACCAACGATGATTACCTGTATTTCAAGAACGTGTTCTCCAATGCAGGTGCTTTGGACCGCATCGTGAGCTTCATGAACACTACCGAAGACCCCGCTGTAGAGCGTCTGCTGGTGCCGGATATGGCATTGGCCGCCGCCGAGTATTTTGCTGTGGAGAAGAACGAGAAAGTGCTGGTGCTGCTGACGGACATGACTTCGTATGCCGATTCGCTGGCTATCGTGTCCAACCGTATGGATCAGATCCCGTCGAAGGATTCGATGCCCGGATCGCTCTACTCCGATCTGGCCAAGATTTACGAGAAGGCCGTGCAGTTCCCGGCGGGAGGTTCCATCACCATTATCGCCGTGACCACGTTGAGCGGCGGTGACATCACCCATGCCGTACCCGACAATACGGGATACATTACGGAGGGACAGCTGTTCCTGCGTCGCGACAGCGATATCGGTAAGGTTATCGTCGATCCGTTCCGTTCGCTCTCCCGTCTGAAACAGCTTGTGGCCGGAAAGAAGACGCGCAAGGACCATCCGCAGGTGATGAATGCCGCCGTCCGTCTGTATTCCGATGCCGCCAATGCCCGGACGAAGATGGAGAACGGTTTCGATCTGACCGATTATGACGACCGCACGCTGGCTTTTGCCAAAGATTATGCGGATAAACTGCTGGCTATCGACGTGAACCTGAACACGACCGAGATGCTTGATGTGACATGGGGGCTGTTCGGTAAGTATTTCAAGCCCGAGGAAGTGAATATTAAGAAGGAACTGATTGACGAGTTCTGGAAGAAATCATAAAGTGAGATTACGATGGCAATAAAGTTTCAATACAATAAGACGTCGTTGCAGCAGCTGGAGAAACAGCTCAAGATGCGAGAACGCACGCTCCCCATTATTAAAAACAAGGAGAGTGCCTTGCGCATGGAGGTAAAGAAATGCAAGACGGAAGCCGCCGATCTGGAGCAGGAACTGGAAAGTCGGGTGCAGGCCTACGAAGCTATGTTTGCCTTGTGGAATGAATTCGATCCCTCCATCGTTGGGGTGAAGGACGTGCAGCTCGGCGTGAAGAAGATAGCCGGTGTGCGCGTACCGATGTTGGAGAATGTGGAGCTTTCCGTGCGTCCGTTCAGCCTGTTCAACAGCCCCAAGTGGTACTACGACGGTATTGCCCTGTTGCGCGGGTTGGCCAAGACGGCGATTGAACGCGAGTTTGTGCTGGCCAAGTTGGCTTTGCTGGAGCATACCCGTAAGAAGACCACGCAGAAAGTCAATCTGTTCGAGAAGGTGCAGATTCCGGGTTATCAGGATGCGTTGCGCAAGATAAAGCGCTTTATGGAAGATGAAGAAAACTTGTCAAAGTCGTCACAAAAGATTTTGAAGACCATACAGGAGAAAAGAAAGGAGGCTGAGGCATGATTACCAAAATGAAGAAGTTGACTTTCCTTGTGTATCATAAGGAATACGAAGCTTTCCTGAAACAGCTTCAGGAGTTGGGGGTGCTTCACGTACAACCTACGCAGGAGGGCGGTATCGCTCCTTCGTCGGAACTGGACGAGAAGCGCAGGCAGAGGGAGCATGTGACCGAAGTCATCGAACGGCTGTCGGCCCTGGCCCCGGAAACCCTGCGCATCGGTGTGTCCGATGGAGCCGAAGCCTATGTGCGGCAGGCGGACGAAGGGCTAGAGGAGCAGCGCGCCGCAACCCTTGCTCTGGAGCGTCTGGGCAAAGAAGAGGCCGTCTTGCGTCCGTGGGGTGATTTCGCCCCCGAATCGGTGAAACGTCTGGCCGGTATCGGTTATGTGATGAATTTCTTCACATGCAGCCGGAAAGAATTTGACCGGGAATGGGTGGAACGTTATAACGCGACCGTGATAGAACAGGAAAAGGACCGGCTGTATTTTGTGACAGTCACGCCGGTGGGCGAAGAGGTCAGTCCGGCTGCCGAGCCGGTGACGTTGCCCGACATGTCCTTGTCTTCGCTGTATCAGCAAGTCGATGGCTGGCACATCCGTTTGCAGCAGGCCGAACAACAATTGAAAGACTTGGCCTTGAATCATCTGCCCGATTTGCGTGCGTTGGAACAGTCTATGCTCTCGTCCATAGATTTTGACCATGTAGTGCTGGGTACCGCCCATGCGGCCGACGATAAGGTGATGGTGCTGCAAGGATGGATTCCGGCACCGAAAGAAGAGACCGTAAAGGCCTTCCTGGCAAAAGAAAACGTTTACTATGAGATACGGAATGCCGTGAAAGGTGACAAGGTGCCTATCCTGCTCCGCAACAATGCTTTTACGCGGATGTACGAGGTGTTGACCGGCATGTACGGTATGCCCGATTACGGAGAATTCGACCCGACACCGCTTATCGCTCCCTTCTTCACGCTGTTCTTCGGTTTGTGTATGGGAGATGCCGGTTACGGTCTGGTGCTGATTGCCTTGGGCTTGTATCTGAAAGCCAAGATGGGAGCTTCCATGAGGGGGATGATGAACCTTGTCATTACCTTGGGAGTGGGTACGACGGTGATCGGTGCCGTGCTGGGCACGTTTTTCGGTGTTTCCCTGTTCGATCTGGATCTGCCCGAGAGCATCAAACAGTTTATGATTGTGGGTAAGATAGACGGAACGACTTACGACAAACAGATGCTGCTGGCACTCCTTATCGGTGTGTTCCATATCTGTCTGGCCATGACAGTGAAAGCCATTAATTCCACCGTTCGTTTCGGCTTTAAGGAGTCGCTTAGTGCGTGGGCCTGGTTGCTGCTGGTGGTAGGTTTTATCTGTACGGGAGGACTTTCGTTTTTCAAGCTCATCTCCGAGGATGTCTCTTACTGGAGTTTCATCGGTATCGGCAGTGTGGCTGCTATCGGTATCTTCCTGCTGAATGATATTCACCGCAATCCGCTTGTCAACATCGGTGCGGGATTGTGGGATACGTACAACATGGCCACGGGTTTGTTGGGTGACGTGCTTTCCTATGTCCGCCTGTATGCGCTCGGCCTGGCCGGCGGTATGTTGGGCGGGGTGTTCAATATGTTGGCGGTGATGGTGCGCGACGGTGCTTCCGAGCCCGTACAGGGGTGGATCTATTGCGGTCTCATTCTGGTATTCGGTCACGGATTGAACATTGCCATGTCGTGCTTGGGGGCTTTTGTGCATCCCTTGCGTCTGACTTTTGTGGAATACTTCAAGAATTCCGGTTACGAAGGAAGCGGCGAGGCTTATCGCCCTTTCCGTGCGACGAAAAACAAGCAAATAAATTAATCAAATAATCAAAAAAGTAAAATTAAAACAGTATGAATGAAATTTTAGGTTATCTCGGTTTGGGCCTGATGCTGGCTCTTTCAGGTATCGGCAGCTGCTACGGAACGACTATTGCCGGCAATGCGGCTGAAGGGGCTTTGAAGAAAAATGCCGGTAAGTCTACCAGCTACATGATTCTCTCCGCTCTTCCCGCTACACAGGGCTTGTACGGCTTTGTGGCTTTTCTAATGAAGAGCGACGTAGATTTCTCCACCAAAGGTCCGTTGATGCTTGGTATCGGTCTGGGTGTGGGGCTGATCTGTTTGTTCTCCGGCATCCGCCAGGGACAGGTTTGTGCCAACGGTATCATGGGCCTTTCACAAGGTCATGACGTGCAGACGCAGACCATGATTTATGCCGCTTTGCCGGAGTTCTACGCCATTCTGGCTTTGGTGGCTGCGCTTATGGTGTAATAGCAAGGCTTATTTGGCCGTTTGTCCGGTTTGTTGCCGGATGATTGTTATACGATTCCGCCTGCGAAAAATATTTTTCGCAGGCGGAACTTTTTATGTCGGTGGGCCGGATATTGTCGGTTGTTCTTCCTGTTTACTGTAAATCAAGACGTGGTTTCTACAGATTGCGGTTGGGGATATACAAATCAAGCCACGGTCTTTGCAAACCGTGGCTTGATGTCTTCTTTTCCCGTTCGCAGGCAGTAGTTTCCGCCCGGACAGACTTGTTTTTTTTACTTGCCGAAGCGTACTTTCAGTTTCTCGATCATGTCCTTGGTCATGGCGTCCAGATCGTATTCCGGTTTCCAGCCCCATTCTTCGCGGGCGCAGGTGTCGTCCAGCGAGTTCGGCCATGAGTCGGCGATGGCCTGACGCAGAGGGTCTACCTTGTATTCCATCTCGAAGGCCGGTATCTGCTCTTTGATCTTCTTGTAGATGATTTCGGGATCAAAGCTCATGGAAGCGATGTTGAACGAGTTGCGGTGTACAAATTTCGACGGATCGGCCTCCATGATTTCAACGGCAGCGCGCAATGCGTCGGGCATGTACATCATGTCCATGTACGTGCCTGCGGCGATGGGGCATTCGAATTTCTCACCCTTCACGGCGGAATAGTAGATGTCGACGGCATAGTCCGTGGTGCCGCCGCCCGGAGGGGTCACGTAGGAAATCAGACCCGGGAAGCGTACCGAACGTGTGTCTACACCGAAACGGATGTGGTAGTAGTCGCTGAGCAATTCGCCCGATACCTTGGTCACACCGTACATCGTGCGCGGGTTGCGGATGGTGTCCTGCGGCGTTTTGTCCTTGGGGGTGTTGTTGCCGAACACACCGATGGAACTGGGGGTGAACACGGCGCAGTTCATCGTGCGGGCCACTTCCAGCACATTGAACAGACCTCCCATACCGATTTTCCATGCCAACTGCGGTTTGGCCTCCGCTACGGCTGAAAGCAGGGCGGCCAGGTTGTAAATCGTGTCGATGTTATATTTCGATACCGTCTCGGCGATCTGCTGTTCGTTCGTAATATCCACGATAGCCGACGGACCGGATTCTTTCAGTTCCCCGGTGGGTTCCGCACCCGGGATGTATCCGGCTACGATGTTCCCGTTGTATAAACTTCTCAACTTCATGGTAAGTTCCGAGCCGATCTGACCTGTGGAACCGATAACTAAAACGTTTTTCATGTTAAATAATACTTTGGGGTTTTATAAAAACGAACAAAGGTAATGAGAATACCGCAATTTTTTCTAAGTTTTCAATGTTTTTTTTACCGAAATTAAAAAAAAAATGAGACCTTTGCCCCATAGAAACAAATATCCGTTAACCCTGAAATATAACTTAAAAAGGAAAAGAAATTATGTATGGTAAAATGAAAGACTTCCTGACGGAAGAGCTGGCCGCCATCAAGGCCGCCGGATTGTACAAGAACGAACGTATCATCACCACACCGCAGCGGGCCGACATCAAGGTAAACGCCGGAGAGGAAGTG
>ERZ778503.930-NODE-930-length-22844-cov-4.922901_pt1 | contig 22844 bp, 25 predicted proteins | sample MGYA00510047_ERZ778503 | MGnify/ENA primary metagenome ERZ778503 (study PRJEB29527, sample SAMN07138965) | mouse gut metagenome | material: feces | host: mouse | place: China:Nanjing | collected 2016-01-25 ... | reverse complement strand
GATGGTACAGGGAATCAGTCCTGTTTTAATATGGGCAATTAACGTCGCTTACGATGATGGAACCGGCACAGCAGGGCTGTTGTCCAGACGCTCAGCTCAATGATGGAGACATGGAACAAAACCTCATAATTCAAGGTATGAGCCGGATACAGAAACAGCAGGAGCCGGATATCCGTTGTCAGGTAAATCATCCAGAACAATGTGGAAATACTCAGGATGATGAGAGACCTGTATCCCACCCCGGCTTTGTTGAGAACCAGCAGAAACAGCTCGGAAAAGACAACAGAGAATACAGAAAGCCAGACGGGATGCACGACGCTGTTTCCAAACAGATGGCTATTCGGGACAATAGAACTGCACAGAAAGCACACAATAAAGAACAGCAGTGGTGCCAGAATAAGAACAGCTGTCAGCAACAGCTTTTTGATTGAATCAAACACAGGCAGATGCAGACAGACAACGGGATGAGAATCCATCGGCGTGATGGCTTCGTGAGGACAGGAATGCAGTTTGCAGCGGATTCATAAAATTCCCTTCTTTCCGGCAGGTTTCAGCCTGCTTCTGATTTGCGGTAAGCGTTTTGCCACCAAATTGTCTGATATTCCTGAAGGTGTTGGTTCAGGTGACTGGTCAGCATCGTCGAATCATGGAAACGGGTTTGACTGATATCTGACTAGACTGACCTGCGTGCAGGCATCCGTTATTGGATGTAGTCTCTGACTGCCATAAACTGCACAGTCAGTATTTTGCAGCCCGAATGGTCTGTCATCTGCGGGTCATGATAATGAAATTCCAGCAGTGGAGCTGCTTCTCTTGGAACCAGTCGTTCATCGGTTGACGGAACAACATAATTCCAGTCGGAATCCGGTGACTGAAGAAGTCTCTCGTTGGCTTCCCACATATCACCATGAAAAACGACATTATACGTTTCGGCATCAGTTTGGCTGATTTGAAGGGTCGACTCATCACTGTGCAATGTCTGTTCTGTCAGAAAAGAATAAGGATTGTCTCTTGTGTTGTCAAAATCAGTGAATGCCATACAGACTTTGTAAGCGTCAGATTCAGGAACAGAGATCTTCCACTCCCAGCTGTCTTCGCTTTCATTCGTGAGGACAATCCCGCAATCCGGTTGTGCCACGCATCCGGAGAAAATCAGCGTCTGCAGAGATATAAACAGAAATCTGCTTTTCTTAGCGGTGTAACGCCTATATTTCATGGGAAACCTGTTTCTGTCTCCAGGATGGATACCAGACAGCATTGTATGGATACAGATCTGAATCCAGTCCCCTGCCAGCAGTTAACGTAAAGGCTGCAGCTTCTGATTCAACAGCCAAAGATACAGCGTGATTCATAGTTCTCCCTCTTTCCGGCAGGTGTGTTCCTGCTTCTGATTTGATGGTAAGCGTTTTCAATCATAAAATTGTCACGGTCTCCAGACTGTGATACTTTTTTTACAGAAAGTTGAATACCATGAATATTTTATTGATTGAAGATGATGCAATCTTGTCAGATACCATCTGCCAGTCCCTGAAGCCTGTGCGCTGCGTACAATGCAATTCCCTGTCTGGTGCATTTAATCAGATGGAAGAACAGTGGGATGTCATTCTGCTGGATCTTAACCTTCCCGATGGATCAGGCATGCAGTTTCTCCAGATTTTGCGGGAAATTTCAGATGTGCCGGTTATTATTATTTCTTCCAGAGATTCAAATCAGGAAATTATTGCAGGGTACACCGCCCAGGCGGATGACTATCTCGTAAAACCCTTTGGACTGGACATTCTCAGGGCCAAAACCGACCGCATCCTGTTCCGGACTCACACGCTGCGAAAAAGCGGCTGCATTCTGGTGGCAGGCAAAGGCCTGCTGGTGGGAGATAACGACAGAAGCATTACACTGTCTCCCACGGAGACAGCCATACTGTCCTGCCTTTTTTCACGCAGCCTTTCCCATTACAGCGATCTGATCCGCCATATTTATGCCCGGACCGGCAAGGAAATCATTGTCAGAACGCTGAGCACCCGCATCAGTGAACTGAAGCGGAAACTGACAGACAGTTCCCTTGCAATCATCGGAAATGCCAGTTCAGGCTTTTCTGTGAAAAGGGATCTCTGATGCGCAGATATTTGCCGGCTGTTTTTCTTGCAGTATCCTGCTTCGGAATGGTGCTTTCCTTTGGGACCGGGTGCCTGAATTTAGCCAGTTTGTATGATGGTCCGTCAATCCACGAAATTCTATGGATCATGATGCAGTCTTTCAGTCAACCTGTCTTTCTGATCTGTGGCTTCCTTACTCTTGTAAGCCTGACAATTCTTGTCCGGGAGATTCACTGGTTCAGCCTCTCTGATAACAGACTTGCACAAAATATACAGAGACAACGATCCGATCCCGATTTCCCGCTGAGCTGTAAAGCATGGGAAGGCAGGAGAAGGGCATTCGAGAAGAAACAGGCTGTTTTGTGTCTCCAGCTGCAGGAACAGCAATACCGGTATGAAAACCTGTGTCATCAACTGAAATCCGGTCTTTGCGCAATGCAGTTGCAGGCAGAGTTCAACAAAAATCCAGCCATGACCAGGACAGTCCGCCATATGAATGAACTCACGGAGAAAATGCTGAAAACTGCCGGTCAGAACGCTTTGGAGAAAGGCATGACGTTTTCATCCCTTTCTTTGGACAAACTCGTCACAGATATTGTGGTGAATCATCCACAAATGGTACGTATCAAGGCCAATCTTGCTCCTGTCCGGTTTCATGGAGACCGGTTTTATTTGCAGGAATTGCTGTTGATCTTGCTGGATAATGCTCTGGAGGCCTGTTCAGTGGATAACCTGGTCAGTCTGCAGCTGGAATCGGCAGACGATCATATTGTTCTGACTGTAAAAAATCAGGGAATGATCGATCAGAATCAGCTGGACGCAGCATTTCGAAGATATGTGACCAGCCGTCCCGGTCATTTTGGTATCGGACTGGCCATGGCAAGAGATATCGCGCAGGCACATCATGGAGCATTGTGTGGAAAAGTCTCTGATGGATGGGTCACCATGACACTGTCCTTCCCTCTGTGCAGACTGGAAAAAGAAATCCTGTGACAGTTCTGTAACTGACTTGTCTTATGCTGACAAAAAAGGCGGTGACAGTATGTTTGTACGGATAGATGATCTCACAAAATCTTACGGTTTGACCCGGGCCCTGGATCACTGTTCACTTGGATTTCCCGATGGTCAGTTCACCGCCATCATTGGAAGAAGCGGTTCGGGAAAGTCCACATTGCTGAAAATGATTGCCGCTCTGGAAAAACCGGATTCCGGAACCGTGGTTGTGGATAACTGCAATATTACGGAACTGTCCGAGGATGAAGCTGCACTGTTTCGCGCTGATCACATCGGATTTGTATTTCAGTTTTTTGCACTGATTTCTGTCTGTACGATCCGGGAAAACCTGTCCCTGATTCAGGAAACAGGAACATTTCGCAGAGATACAGACTGGGAGAAAGATGTCATCGACCGGACCGGGATTCATCCGTTTCTGGACAGATTTCCTCATGAATTATCTGGAGGTCAGCAGCAAAGGGCAGCCATTGCTGCTGCATTGATGCGCAAGCCGGATCTTATTCTGGCGGATGAACCAACCGGCAATCTGGACAGGCAATCCGGTATAGAAATCATGCGCCTTCTCAAACTGTGCCAGAGTGAGTTTGGAATCACCGTGATCATGGTCACTCATGACCTGGATCTGGCCAAACAGTCAGACCAGATCGTGGAGCTGATAGATGGAAAACCGAGGCTGTATGAAACGAAGAATACGATGGATTAAGCCGGGACAGATTCTGGTGCTGGCTGCCTCGTGTCTGTTTTCTTGTATACTTTTTGAATCGGGGCTGTACCTGCAGGAGAAAGCCAGGTTGCAGGAGCAGAGAGAGTTTGAGCAGTGGCATGGCAGCTGGGATGCCATGACAGTGGATGTGCCGGAAAGGGACATAGAACTGCTGAAGCAGGATCCAATGATTGAATCTGTCGGCATTGTCAGGACATTTGACGTCCTGACCAGCCAGGTCCCCGTCCGCTGTGGCCAGGCTGATCAGGCTTTTTTCAAACAGGCCAGGCTGAGGCTGAAAGATGGACGATATCCAGAAAATCCGGGAGAGGCTTTGATTGAATCATCCATGCTGGATGAACTGAAACGAAGCTATATCCTGGGGCAGGAGCTGAAGCTGGAGCTGGAGAATGAAGAAATCCGATATGTGACCATTGTAGGGATCATAGATCCGTACAGATCTGGCTGGACCTAGGGCAGCCGGATGCCGGCACTGTTCACCACCCTGAAGAATGTACAGGACAGTACCACTTCTCTTCTGCTTCAGTCTCAGGATGGCTGGGAGCAGTCACTGCCGGATAAAACACAGTCTCTGAAACTGGTGATGAATGAACGGCTTGAGCTGGCACCTCAGCCTGCATCCACTTTATCCTGGTCTTTGGTCATCCTGGCGTTTGTCACAGCGGTTCTCTTTCCTTGTATCTGGCTGACAGTTCTGTTCAGAAAGCGGGAACTGGATCTGAGTATCCTGAAACTCAGAGGCAGAAGCACACGACAGCTTGGACGGGACCTGCTGAGAGTTCTGCAGCTGGCAGAGATTCCTTCCCTCATACTCTGCTCTTGTGTCTGTTTTCATATTCCCTGGTCATGGCTGTGGATCGGAAATTTAATGGTGATCCCTTCCACTGTTGTCAGAGTCCGCCGCCGGCGTCTGCAGTCGATTCCAGCAGCCATCAACGCCCATGCAACAGCGGATGCCCTGCTTCCTGATTCAGGAATCAAAACCGGCAAAACCATGCAGATGGAGCGGCTGGCTGCCCGTCTGCAGCAGACTGGAAGCCGGCAGCAGCGGCTACAGTACCTGGCTCTGATGGTTTGCATGACGACCTGTGTCATCTGTCTTGGCTGTGTTGGACAGGAAAAGCGGCAATACGATGAAATTCTGGAAGTTCCGGACTTTTCACTGGAAGTCCCGGGAACCGCACATACTAATCATCAAACCCCGTTGCAAATGCAGCATCTGGCAGCCATAGAATCAGTCAATGGTGTAAAAAAAACAACCGCAGAGATGAGGGAGAGCGGCTGGGTGATGGACTGGGAAGACCATGGGCAATCCTGCATCCGGGATATCTTAGTACAGGACGGAGCATTCATCGGACTTTCAACTGACGATACTGGCAGGCTGGCCCTGTATCCGGAACAGATTGTTCTGCAGGATGGACCGCTGAAGAACCAGGTACTGGATTTTGCCAATGTATCTGAGGAAACGTTTGAATCTGGTGATTCGGTTATTATCTGCCTGCCTTCTTTTCAACACTTCTACCAGGAAAAATATGGTTCCGGAGAAATCCGGTATCACGATTTTCTTCCTGAGAAAGAAGTCTGGTCAGAAACAACAATACAGTCCGGAACACAAATCACTCTCAGTGATGCAGACCAGAGACAGACACAGCTGACCATAGGCGGTATCCTGAGAGAACCGCCGGCAGTCTTTCAGGATTCTCTTTCCCCATGGGATCAGGTGCCAGGAGCCGGGAGTCCCTATTCGTTGTTTGTGAACGAGTCCTTTCTGAAAGACGCGTTTTCAACCGTTCATATCTGGACAGAGCCCGCAGCTGGAAACCTGGCGGAAAAAGAGATATCACTGCTGGCCAGCCGCATGAAGCTGAATATCAGAAACCGGTATTCCGAAAAAACGAAAATTATGGACAGTCTTCAGTTCCAGTACCGGATGTTGTATCTGATTGCTGCTGCATCTGCCCTATCCTGTCTTCTGATTCTTCTCCAGCTGCTTCGACAGCAGTATCAGAAACTTGAAATCCTCTGCCGGCAACTCCGACAGGTATTTGTTCCACCATCTGCTCTCAGAGAATTGAAAAGGCGGTTTCAAAGCCGCGTATTGTTAAGAATTGCCGTTGTTCTGACAGTTGGCGCTGTTGTCGGATGGCTTCTGACTCCTGATATTTCAGATCCTGACCGGACTGCTGCTTTATATTATCAGATTCCCGGATCTGAACACTTCGATACGGCAGACAATCCCTGAGTCCGGATGGTATTTCAGAAACCTGTTCGGTTCCCGCTGATCATCTCCAACAGAGCAAAGCAGATATACTTGGATGATCCGGAGCAACAGCTGCTCTCATGTCTCTAATAAAAAGCCGGGCAACCTATTTCACCCGGCTTTTCTTCTGCAAATCTGCAGTCAGCTTATTTCTTCTCTTTGGCTTGGGCTGCCTCGATCTCCCTGTTTTCCTCGGTGATCTTATGCTCGTCCTTGCCAATGTGTTCCTGCTTGCGCTCGATGACGTTTTCATCGTACTGGATTTCCTTCTCGCGGAGATCCTTCATGAACGTGGACTTGTCGTCCTTCAGTTCCTCTTCGTGCTTTGCGATATCTTTCTGCTTCCGGGCAACCACATCCACATCATGTTCCTCTGCATGCTCCAGGATGTCCCGTTCCATTTTTTTAAATACTTCGGCCATGGGAAATGCCTCCTTTGTCGTTCTCATTATAGAGCCGGGGTTTCAGCGTTCCCACTCCCCTGCCCGATGCAGTCCACAGCCTTGCGCGGTGTGGGACAGATTTCAAACAGCTCCCAGATGTAGTCACCGAGAAAGTCCTGCTCGACGGCATTCGTCAGCATCTGGATCATCGGATCGAAAAAACCGTTGGTGTTCAGCACCACGAGCGGCTTGTCGATCTGCTTCAGCTGCTTCAATGTCAGGATCTCGAAAAACTCCTCATAGGTGCCGATGCTTCCCGGCGTCATGATGAATGCATCCGCAAGTTCTTCCATCATCTGTTTGCGCTGCCGCATGGTATCCGTGAAGTAGAACTGTGTGCAGCTTTTCGCCAGGATGCCATCTACATCGAAGAATCTTGGCGACACGCCGATGGAGTCTCCTCCTGCCGCCTGGATCCCTTCGAGTACAGCCCCCATCATACCGGTCTGTCCACCGCCGAAGATCAGCGTCATATCCGCATCCGCCATCAGGATTCCCAGCTCACGCCCGGCTTCTTTATACACAGCCGCAATCCGGCTGCTGCTCGCACCATATACACAAACTCTCATGTTCATCCCTCCACGGGTTTCATCATACCATGTGACTTTTATACCCCGGATGCCTATGCCGGAAAAGCAGGACGAGCTGAAACAGAAAAGGATCTGCACGTAGACAGGTCCTTCAATTCAATAGGGTCTGGTATTCACAGGGAAATGCTGTCGGTGCAGGCAAATGCGTCTCCAATTGCAGACTCTGTACGTTGCGGCCTTTACTCCATGAGAGCATCTGCATGGATGTTACCACGCTGTAGCTATATCCAGCTGCGTGGGATTGGCAGCTGCGAAACCACCGGTATCACAGACAATGCCCATGCCCATGGATGTGGGCACCAGAGTGCCCCTGGGACGCAGGCCAAAGTTGGCTGCCACCATGACATAGTCGCCCAACATTTTCGCTCCATCGCCACGCACCCAGTAAGGGTCATTGTTTCCCATGCCGCGCATAATGGAAACCACGCCGCTCATGTCCAGATTGTAGTAGGTTTCACGGCCGGAAGGCCCCTGGACCACGCCCGCAGACGGAGACAGGACCGGGCCGCTCCAGCTGGTGGCCTGTGCTGCTGCTTTTTTCTTTGCAGCTTCTTCCTTTGCCTTCTCCTCTTCTTCCCGGCGCTTCTTTTCTTCGGCCTCGGCCTTTTTCTTTGCTTCCTCAGCTTCCTTTTTACGCTGTTCCGGACTCTTGTCCGTCAGGGTATTCTCATCTGCATACCAGGTCTTTCCCTGGTACTCCAGACGGGCGGTTCCGGTGCCGGACTCACCGGTGAGTTTGACCTTCGTATTGCCGGAAACGAGCACCGTTTCCCCCAGGTTGTTGGAAGGATGATCGGAGAATGAAGTTGTGGACTCCACCCATACCGTCTTGTTCATGTCTTCAAAATGATACTGGGGAAACAGCAGGCTCTTGTGTTCTGCTGCAGCCGCCGGCATGGAACCGGCGAGAAACATCAGGCAGGCGCCGGCAGCGCCCTGTATCGCTTTTTTTATCATACACTCTTCCTCGCTGTTGTTGAATTTAACAAGGAAGTGATTCAGGTGCAATAAAATGTGCACTTTTCACATCCAATCACATTTGGTAACCGTTTACTGTGGGAAAGTATGTGCTCAACAAGTGATTTACCCGACAATCATCACATAAATGACACAATCATTGCGAAAACAGACAAATTCATGAAAGCGCTTGCCGCAAGTCCCGCACTCGTCCTCCGTCAGACCGGTGAATGCAGCTTCGGGGATGTTTCCGGTCTGCACGAAAAAAGGAGAGACACTGCTCTCCTGTCCAGATATCCACAAACACCAGATCAGTCACGACCATTGCCGCTTCCCTGTTCCGGTCTCTGCTCCACCTCTCCCATCAGCTGCGCCAGTGTCGGCCCCTGAGGAATCCTCCTGCCGGCAGCCCGGTACATCAGCGAGATTCCATAATACATCCCGGTGATGCCAAACAGCAGCAGACACCAGGCACCGGCCATGTGAAGCCATGGTAGAGAAGCCAGCGTGCCGATGCTGGAGCCCAGGAACCCGAGTGCCACGAAGACGTGGGAGAGAAACTCATACAGCGGCATGCGTGTCATGAGCGGCAGAATGGCTGTCACGAAGAGTCCGCCCAGCAGGATGATCACCGCGCTGATCCAAGGATGAAACGGGATCCCCATGCGGTTGGACTGCACCATGACGATCTGGGTGATGCCTCCGGAGAATCCCAGGATGACACTCAGGACCAGATTCACGTTCGCATGCAGATCGCCCCGGATCAGCGCCAGGATGCTGCCGGCGAAGGCACCGGTTCCCAGGCAGATCTCTATGATGCCCTGGGTCATGGCACTGTCCTGCGGAAGTTTCGTCACGGTGGACAGCCACGTCAGGATACCGAAGGTGGAAAACAGGAACTGCAGGGCAGGATCCGGGGATGCTATGGTGGATTTCGTCTTCATCATCATGACTGTATTCTAAAAAGAGACGCCATGCGATTCATCCGTGGTGCCTGAAAAACCGCCGGCGTTTCATGACTCTTCCTCCGACAGCACATGCAGGCAGACACAAAAGAGGCACCCTGCCTGAATGGTGCATTTGCGTCCCATTCGTCAGAGTGCCTTTGTGTCTTTGCCTGCAGTGGATGGCTCAGGCCTGTTCAGTATTCGATTGTTCGGAGTTTTCCGCCGGTGTCATTGCCGACTCTTCAGCCACTGCATCAGATTCCTGAACCGGATCCAGTTCCAGAAGTTCACGGATCTTCTGTTCCACTTCCCGCAGCCCGGTCAATTCCACGCTGGAGACCGGCAGGATGTTTTTCACCGGGATCTGGATTTTCTTCGCAATGGCCTTCAGGTGGGCGGGCCGTTTGGTCTTCGGAACCTTGTCGATCTTGGTCGCCACTATGACCACCGGAATGTGCATCTCCTTGAAGAAACCGATCATATCGATATCATCAGCCGTCGGGTCGTGCCGGGAATCCACCAGCTGCACGACCGCCTTGATGTTCTCCCGGTTCTGGAAATAGTCATCCATCATCTGTCCCAGCTGCATCAGCTGGGATTTGCTCATTTTCGCATAGCCGTAACCCGGGACATCCACCAGCATCCAGTCGCCGTCAATGGCGAAGAAATTCAGAAGCCTCGTCTTGCCCGGGGTATTGCCGACATAGGCAAGCCGCTTCTTGCCGGTGAAGGCATTGATGAAACTGGACTTGCCCACATTGCTTCGCCCGACGACCACAACCTCCGGCAGTTCGGACTCAGGCCAGCTGTCCCGCCCGCTGCTGGAGACAACGAATTCGCTGTTCATCAGACCAGGGCCTCTTTCAGCACTTCCTGAGCCGTGGCAACGGGAACAAACCGGATGTGGTCCTTCACTTCCTGAGGCACGTCCTCCAGGTCCTTGACGTTGCCCTTCGGGATCAGGATCGTATCGATCCCGGCACGGTGCGCAGCCAGGCTCTTTTCCTTCAGGCCGCCAATGGGCAGCACATTGCCACGCAGCGTGACTTCACCGGTCATGGCGAGATTGGACTTTACAGGACGTTCCGAAAGGCAGCTCACAAGCGCCGTCGTCATGGTCACACCGGCACTGGGACCGTCCTTGGGAACAGCCCCTTCCGGTACATGCACATGAATGTCCAGCTTGCCGAAGCACTCCGGATCGATCCCGAATTCCTTCGCATGGGAGCGGATGTAGTCCAGCGCAATGCTGGCACTTTCCTTCATGACATCCCCCAGCTGACCGGTCAGCACCAGATTGCCCTTGCCTTCGAACTTCGTGGCTTCGATCTGCAGGACATCCCCGCCAAAGCTGGTATAGGCCAGACCTGTCACTATGCCGACCTGGTCCTGTTCTTCCCGCTTGCCGTAGTCTGTCTTTTCATTCCCCAGCCACTCATGGACGAGGTCCTTATCCAGAGTGATGGACTCCTTGCCGTCCTTGAGGATCGCCAGCACGGTCTTCCGGGCAATCGCTGCAATGGTCCGCTCCAGCTGGCGGACACCGGCTTCCCTGGTATAGTACCGGACAAGGTACAGCAGCATGTCATCGCTGATGTGGAGCTGCTCCGGCGTCAGGCCGTTTTCCTTCAGCTGCTTGGGAACCAGGTGCTCACGGGCGATGTTCACCTTCTCCGCATCGGTGTAGCTGGACAGCTGGATGATTTCCAGACGGTCCTGCAGGGCAGGCGGAATGTTCTCCAGGTAGTTGGCCGTGGCAATGAAGAGTACGTTGGAGAGATCGTAATTCTCTTCAATGTAGTGATCTGAGAACACACTGTTCTGCTCCGGATCCAGCACCTCGAGCATGGCACTGGAGGGATCGCCCTTGTAATCCGAGGCCATCTTGTCGATTTCGTCAATCAGGAAGACCGGGTTGACCACACTGGCTTTTTTCATGCCCTGAATGATTCGGCCAGGCAGCGCACCGAGATAGGTCCGTCTGTGTCCGCGGATCTCTGCCTCATCACGCACACCGCCCAGGCTCATCTTCACGAACTTCCGGTCCAGGGCCCGGGCCACGGATCTGGCCAGCGAGGTCTTGCCCACACCGGGAGGACCAACCAGGCAGATGATCGGTGCCTTCAGGCTGTTGGTCATCTGCTTCACCGCCAGGTACTCCATGATCCGCTCCTTGACCTTTTCCAGACCGTAGTGGTCTTCATCGAGGATCTTCTGCGCATCGTTGAGGTCTTCGTTGTCCTTCGTGACCTGCCACCACGGCAGCTCCATCAGCCAGTCGATGTAGGCCTTGATCACCCCGGTTTCCCCGGATGCAGGCGGCAGGATCTCGTAGCGCGAGAGTTCATCCCGGACCTTGGCCTTGATGTACTCCGGATAGGGATTCTCGTCCAGGCGCTTCCGGATGTTCTCCACATCCTTGTCGATTTCCGCCACATCCCCGAGTTCTTCCTTGATCGCATGGATCTTCTCCCGGAGGTAATAGTCCTTCTGGCCCTGGTCAATGCGTTCCTTGACTGTTTCGTTGATCTTCTTTTCCACCTCGGACATTTTCTTTTCTTTTTCCATGTCCTGCAGCAGCATAACCAGACGATCGTTGATGCCCGGCGTTTCCAGATACTCCTGCTTGCGTTCGGTGGCCAGGGGGAATCCCTGCACGGCTTTGTCCGACAGGACATCCGCACCCACTCCCCGGGAGAGTTCCATCATGAGTTCCTTGGACATGAATTTTTCACCGGGATGCATCTGCTCGAAGGCCTGCGCGATCATCCGAACGAGCGCCACTTCCTCGGTTTCATCCTGCCGCTGGTTGGGAATCAGCTCGACTTCCCCCATATCAGAGGTCCCGTTGTCCACCCATTTTTTCAGGCGGACACGTTCCAGTCCGCGGAATTTCACGCGGATGAATTTGTCAAAACGGCGGACATGCCGGATTTCGCACAGAGTTCCCACCTCATAGAGGTCGTCCATACCCGGATCTTCCAGATCCATGCGTTTCTGGGAAAACAGGCAGATGAGATCTCCATGGTTGTCCTGTGCGTTTTCAATCGCCGCCAGACTGGCCGGCCGGCCCACGTCTATGACGACTTCCTGATCCGGAAATATGATCACCCCGCGGGTGCAGATCAGGGGATAGGTTTTCAATGTCATTGAGTCACCACTGTCTTTCTTTACAGAAAAAGACGCGAACGCGTCTTTTCCGGGTCTGATTTATTCCTGAGCGTTCTTCTTCAGGAGATCGAGCGCTTTCTGCTGCTTGAGCGTGAAGACGATCTGATCCGGGTAGATCACCTGACGGATCTGCTCCACAGGCATGTGATACATCTCGGAGAGCATCTTGTATTCGTCGTTGATCATGTCCTCGGTGATGTCGATCTCAGCCTGGTTGGCCAGTGCTTCCAGCGTCAGCTGCATCTTTACGCGATTTTCCGCTTCCGGCTTCATCTGGGCACGGATGGCTGCCTTGTCCTGGCCGGTTGCCTGCAGGAACTGGTCGGCTGTGAAGCCTGCCTGGGAAATGTTCTGCTCGAACTCGCGGTACATGCGGTCCACTTCGCCTTCCGTCATGACTTCCGGCAGGTCAATCTTTGTCATGGCCTGCAGCTGGTTCAGGATATCGTTCGTGAATTCATCCTCTGCGGCCTTTTCCTTCTGAGCCAGCAGGGCGTTCTTCGCTTCTTCCTTGTATTTCTCGACTGTTTCAATGCCGTCGCGTTTCAGGCGGACGATCAGCTCGTCGTTGATCTCCGGCAGTTCGCGGAACTTGATGTCGTGGGCCGTCACTTCAAATGTGGCAGGCTGTCCAGCCAGGTCGGCCACCTGGTAGTTTTCCGGGAAGGTCACTTCGATGGTGCGTTTCTCTTCCGGCTTGATGCCGACGAGCTGGTCTTCGAAGCCCGGAATGAAGGTGTTGCTTCCCAGAACCAGCGGATAGTTTTCGCCGGATCCGCCTTCAAAGGGCGTGCCGTCCTTCATGCCGACAAAGTCGATGGTCACCTGGTCGCCGATTTCAGCGGGTTCGCCGTCTTCCTTGAGAACCCAGTCGGCGAAGTGGTCCTGCAGGTGCTGCATTTCCTGTTCGATTTCCTCTTCGGATACTTCCACGGCCTTTTTTTCCGCCTTGATGGATTTCCAGTCACCAAGTTCCACGTCCGGGCTCACGGTGCAGGTGAATTCCAGCGTGACGGATTTTTCCGTGGCATCCTTGACAGTCAGAACCGGACGGGCCACCAGGTCCAGCTTGTATTCCTTTACGCCGCTGTCCAGTGCTTCCTGGGCAACCATGTTGGCAGCTTCTTCATAGACTGCCTGCGCGGGAATGGATTTCTTTGCCAGTGCATCAGGCACCTGTCCCTTCCGGAACCCTTTCAGGTTCAGGTTTGCCTTCATGCGGTTGAAGGCCTTTGCACAGGCCTTTTCCCAGGGCTCGCCTTCCAGGGTTACGGTCAGTGTACCCGTTGAATTTTCCTGTTTAGTCCAGTTCATATGGTGTTTGCTCCTCTTTTCTCGATGTTCAGGAGAAGATCTCCTGTCTCTGTCAGGCCGTTGGCGGCTGCAAATGCGTGCCAGCCGTCTTCCTGGCCCATCGCTTCATAAACCAATCGTACCACGCTTTTGGCAAGCAGCAGCGGATCGGTCTCTTGAAAGTCAAAGGGTCTTGCATTGAGCACTTCCTGCCGGAGCAGTCTGGTGCAGAACGCCGTCATGCCCGGATCCTGCGAAGAAAACCAGTGATCGAACAGTTCCATGGCACCGGTCAGACCGGCATCTTCCTGTGCCGGAACGATGGTGGCGGGAACAAATTCGATATCCAGGCCGTCCCTGCTGATGTGGAACGGTTCGTCGATTTTCTGCTCCATGAGGGATTCAATGAGTTCCCCCTTGAATTCATCCAGCAGATCCGAATCCAGCAGCTGCTGGACCTGCGGTCCAAACTGCCGCAGATTCATGCCTTCCAGCATGCTGACTGCCATTTCCTGCTGCACAGGCGTGCCATGGATCCACTTTTCCAGATCCTGCACACCCGGGATGCGGGGTGAAGTCACTGAAGCCTGGCAGTCCTGCCGCATTTCTTCCAGCACCGGCAGAATATCTCCCGGCACATACGGCATGTCCAGCTCCCCCTGGATCAGCTGCAGGGCAGCATTCCAGTGATTCAGCTGCATTTCTTCACGGATTTTTCCCAGCAGAGACTCGTAATAAGCGTTCACAATTCCTCCCTGACGTACCCGGACATTATAGCATTGCTTGTAACAGGGCGCAACGAAGGACAAAATACGCTATAATAAGGAACACCGAATGGAAAAGAAAGAGGAACAAACGGACAATGAAACGCATCCTGAAACTGAGTCTGCCCTTTGCGGCAGTGCTCCTGTTGCTCTTTGCCTGCCTGCCTGTTCAGGCCGCCGGTGACCTGCCCGCTGTCACGTCCTATGTGAATGACTATGCAGACATCATCAATCCGGCGGATGAACAGTCCATGGAAGACCTTGGCCGAAAGCTGGCTGACGAAACCGGCAGCCAGATCGTGGTGGTCACGACCGATTCCCTTGACGGCCTGGACGCAGCCCAGGCGGCAACGGCCATCGGCAATGAGGCACAGGTCGGATCAGGCAATCTGGACAACGGCGTCGTGATCCTGGTTTCCATGAACGACAAACAGCGGTTCATGGCCATCGGATCCGGGCTTGAAGGCACGATCACCGACATCGATGCCGAACACCTCCAGCAGGACTGGCTTGTCCCGGCATTCCAGGCCGGCGACTATTCCCGGGGCATGAAGGATCTCTACATGGCCACGGCGGAAGAAATCGAGTCGGGGATCACAAACGGCGAACTGCAAAGTGATCCGCAGAAATACGGATACCAGGACGACGGCCTGTCACTGGGCAGTGTCATGGTCGTAGGCGGCCTTCTGCTGGCTCTGTCCTTCGCGGTGGTTTCCCTGTTTGCCGGCGGAAGCAGCGAACTGCGGCTGATGACAGGAGAACGCTACCGGATGAAGATCCGGGGCTTTGACTTCGACCAGGATACCGTCACGGTATTCAGCAGCAATCCAGAGGTGGTGCAGGCGAGAGCCGACGGCTGGCTCACGGCAATGAAGCCGGGCCGGGCACAGGTCACGGTGGAAAAACCCGGATATGGCCAGAAGACCTTCAGTGTGCTGGTCTCCTCACGGAGAGGATATTCGGACCGCAGAAACGACGATCTGCTGGACGCCCTGTTCTGGGCCGGCTATGCCAGCAGCAGACGCCGCAACCGCTATGGCGGTTATGGCGGCGGATTCGGCAGCGGCCACAGTTCCGGCGGATTCGGAGGTGGCGGCTTTGGCGGCGGCGGGTTCTCCGGCGGAGGCGGCGGGTTCCGCGGCGGAGGCAGCGGCGGATCCTGGTGATCTGCCCTGGAAAGGAAGATACAATGAGTGCAGCACTGACCTGGCTTGCCGTGATCGGCATTTTCATCGGTTCAATCCTGCTCATGATCGCCCTGGGCTGGATAACCAGCAAACTCTGGCACATGGCAGCGGACCACGACTACCGCAATGTATCCCGTCACGATGACGAGGACTGAACACAAAGAAAAGACTGAAAGGATCAAACACTATGAAGAAAAAATTTCCTGCCTGGGGCATCGTACTGATCGTACTGGCCATCATCGCCCTGATATTCGGGGTTTCTGTTATCTCTCCCTACAATACAATGGTGAAACTGGATGAACAGGTCACGACCGCGCAGGCCAACATCCAGACGCAGCTGCAGTCGCGGCTGGACAAGATCAACGAGCTGATGCCCAGTGTCCAGGGAGTCATGGACCAGGAAGACGAAATCTACAAAGATATCGCAGCCCTGCGCTCCAATACCCCGGGTATCACCATGGATGCAGACGGCAACATGACCATTGACCCGAAGGCCAGCCTGACTGACCTGGAATCGGCAGATGCCGCCAGCAGCCAGATGGTCCGGGACATCAACGTGGCGATGGAAAGCTATCCGGATCTGAAATCCAGTGATGTGATGCGGGATTTCATGACGAGTGTGGAAGGTGCGGAAAACCGCATCAGCTATGCCAGGGAACAGTACAACGAGGATGTGCAGACCTATAACAGCTACATCCGCAGTTTCCCGCACAACCTGACAGCCGGCATGTTCGGATTCAGTCCCAGGGACAAATTCGAAGCCAGTGCCGCAGCACAGAATGCCCCCACGGTCAAGTTTGACTGAAGCCGGTCATCCATCACGAATGAGAAAACAGCCGCAGGCTTTCGGAAGGTCTATGAACCATCCGAAAAGCCTGCGGCTTTTCTGTGTGAAAACTGCTGTCTGCGGGCGTTCAACTCTCTGCCGGATCGCCAGGGAGAAAATGGTGCTGCTCAAGCATAGCCCTGGCCTTGTCCCACTGGTTTTCCGGGACAAAGACATAGTCTGTATTGAAGGTGGAGGTGGAAAACACCCCAATCCCGTTTCCAACCAGCAGCCGGGTCATTTTCGCGAAGTTGTCGACAAGATCCAGGTCCATGGTCTGGCGGACACGAAAACAGCGCCACGGACCACTGTGTTCCAGCACATTGTCCGGGATCCGGTCCTGTGGACAGATGAGGGAATGCTCCTGGTCGGTACAGGCGGTGAAACAGAACGGCTGGGTGGGATCCACGCGGGAGAAGTCCTTCAGGCTGCAGATGGCAAATGGCATCTTCAATGGCTCCACTGTCCCGTGGCGGCTGCGGTTTTTCTGGCCGGTATCAATGGCGAAGGTTCCGTCATGGATGGTGATCAGCGTATCCTGCCAGTGCACATGCCATTTTCGTCCCTTCAGGGTGATTTCCGCCCCTGGATCCAGCACGGCTTCCCGGACCCAGGTCACGGGATCCATCCGCACAAGCTCCAGATTGGCGCGCAGGCGCTGGGCAGCCATTTCCGAGGCGTGGATCCGGTCCGCGTTTTCCAGGAGTCTGTTCGTCATTCTTCTGCCCTCCTGTGACTCTTCACCTTTCTCCAGACAGCCTTGAGTTTCAGTGGACCCATCATGCCTGCAGGGATTTCATGAAGAATGGTTCCCCTGGGATCCTGCCAGCCGACAAACCGGCAGCCTTTGCGGATCGCGGGATACAGAGGGACTGGATCGCTGCTCCGGCTGTATCTGACCGGATTCCGTCTTGCGTTGATCCCGCCATCCGTGTCATAGGTGACGGGAAACCAGCTGGATTTCCAGCCGGCATACAGCGTGGTGTCCGCCGTCAGCGGTTCACTGAAATCGAAGGGCCACCGGCAGTCCGGATCCAGGTACCAGCCGGTGAATTCTGCACCGAATTTCATCGGCGGGCGGAAGGAATCGAGATACCCGTTTTCGTCCGTTTCCCGGTCTTCGATCCGCCCCCCGCCATCAGTTTCAAAATGTACCACGTACAGCGGTGCAAAGGAGGCATGCAGCCGGATGGGACGCGTGATCCGTTCGGGGAGGACGGAAATGCGCTCGCCTTCCAGGATCCAGCTGTCAAACCGGTATCCGGGTTTCCGGGCCGGATGCAGGGAGATCACGCCGGATTCCACACTGATGAACTGCGGGTTTTTCCGGGAATTGGTTCCGCCGTTCATGTCATAGGAGACCGGATACAGAATGGGTATCCACTTGTCGTACAGTGTAATGGCCGAGGGCAGCTTGCCCCCGGGGTTGATGCGCTTGGTTCTTGCTTCATCCACATACCAGCCTGCGAACTGGTATCCTGGTCTTTCCGCCTGATTGTCCATAAATTACCTTGCCCCTGTCTGTTTTCTCTGCTAAAATCATACATGTGTCCTTGTAGCTCAGTTGGATAGAGCATGCGCCTTCTAAGCGCACGGTCGGGGGTTCGAATCCCTCCAAGGACGCCATTTTATCTGTATGTACCTGAGACCGTCCGGAAATCCGGGCGGTTCTTTTTTGTCTTGTCCTGTCACGCGGGTGACAAAGTTCAGCTCTTTGTTTCGCGACAACCTGATTATACCCAAGAGAGCCGGCTCCGTCACGCCGGCATGGACAAAGAACCGGCACGAAAAAGGACGAGACCTGCCCATGCAGAAAATCCCGTCCTTTTCTGCGGAAAACAGCCAGTCTGTATCCGCAGACAGTCCATCCCGTTTCCGGTTTCCGGTCAGTTTGACCCGATGCAGGTCAGCGTTTCACTTTCGGAGGCTGCGCTGTTGCAGCGGCATCCTCTTCCTTCACGAACTCCCTGGCAGCAGTGAGCAGACTTGCCATGTTCTGCAGGTCGCTGGGCACCACGATTTTTGTGGCCTTGCCATCTGCCAGCTTTTCGTACGTCTTCAGTCCCTGGAGAGAGAGATACTCTTTGGAGGGATCCGCATTCCGGATCATTTCGATGCCCTTTGCTTCCGCCTCATAGACACGCTCCATGGCCTGAGCCTTGCCTTCGGCTTCCGCGATCATGGCCTCTTTCTGGGCATTGGCACGCAGGACCAAGGCTTCCTTCTCGCCTTCCGCAGTCAGGATCCGCGAACGCTTCTCACCTTCGGCTTTCAGGATGGATTCCCGCCGTTCACGTTCCGCCCGCATCTGTTTTTCCATGGCTTCCTGGATATCGCGCGGCGGAATGATGTTCTTCACTTCCACGCGCCCGACCTTGATGCCCCAGGGATCGGTGGCTTCGTCCAGAATCGCCCGCATCTTGGTGTTGATGATGTCTCTGGACGTCAATGTCTCGTCCAGTTCCAGCTCGCCGATGATGTTTCGCAGGGTGGTGGCAGTCAGCGTTTCGATTGCTGTCACGGGACCCACCACACCATAAGTATAAAGCTTAGGATCCGTGATCTGATAATACACCACAGTATCGATCTGCATGGTGACATTGTCCTTGGTGATCACAGGCTGCGGCGCAAAGTCCTGCACCACTTCCTTCAGTGTCACTTTGTTGGCAATGCGGTCAATGAACGGCATTTTCAGGTGCAGTCCTGTGTTCCAGGTGGTATTGTACGCACCCAGCCGTTCCACCACATAGGCGTTGGCCTGGGGAACGACTTTCACGATGGAAAACAGCAGTGCAGCCAGAAGAACGACCAGTACGGCAATGAAAATGATCTGCATCATAGAGATTCTCCTTTCACCTCGGTGACCACGAGCTTGGCCCCTTCAATGGCCAGTACGCGGACGCGGCTTCCCTTTTCGATGAGCCGGTGGTCTCTGTCCACCGCACTCCAGTACGTATGACCGGCATACACCTCACCCCAGCGGTCGGGGTCGATGGTCCTGGTCACGGTTGCGACCGTACCAATCACCCGGTCGGCATTGGTGGGTTCGATATTGCCACGCAGATATTTCGCGGCGATGGGCCGAACAACGAGCATGCACAGCAGCGACACGATAACGAAGACAGCGATCTGCACCCAGTCAGGCAAGTGCAGCACCGACAGCAGCCAGGCACACAGTGCACCGCAGGCAAACCAGATGCTGACGAGTGCCGTCGGCGTGGCCAGTTCCAGTATCACGGCAATTGCCGCCAGGCCCAGCCAGATCCAAAACATCATACTGATTCCTCCGTTTTCTTCAGGTCGATCACCAGGATACCATCTGCCTCATTCCATTCAGCGGGAAACTTTTCCCCGCTGGGCTGTCGCCCAATCAGACGGCTGATCTCCCGCACGGCTTCCTTGTTGGAGATCCTGGCATAGCCCTTCCCCACAGACAGTTTCTGAATCTGCCCTGCCGGTACGGCGCCGGTTTCGATCTGCCGTTTCTCCACCGGCTGGACAGCCATGAGCCACTGTTCCGGGTCCACGCCAATCCGGACGTACCGGCAGTTTTTCAGGGATGCAGCTGCAGCACTGTTGAGCGTAATGGCTGCTTCATTGATTGTGGCCTGCATGCAGAAGACATTCCCTTTCATCCAGTTGTACATAGGGGCGTACCTCCTGTGGCTACAGAATACACGTCTCCGCAGGTTTCTGCAAGTTCTGATTTTTCTGATTTTTCAGGCAGTCAGATACCTCGGCCTGCCGTTGATGTCTGATCCCATGAAAAAAAGTCGACTGCCAATCCTCAGAACTTGCGTTGTCCCGGATTCCATATTCATGCCTGTCAATAACAGTCCTCAACCAAAAAAGACCAGGGGGCCAGACACAGAAAACCGCCATCTGCGTCCATCCTGTCTCCGGCATGTCACAGTCTTCTCAAAACGTTGCACTCTCCTCATCCCCGAAGCACCTGTCTCAACATTCCACCAAAAAAGACCAGGGAGCCACACACAGAAAGACACTCGTCTTTCTGCGTCTGGCCGCCTGGTCTGGCCCTGTGCTCTATTGCCAGAACCAGCGCTTCTTCTTCCGGTCCGCACCCGAATCCTTCGGCCACTGGTCTTCGTATTTGAATTTCACCGAAATATCGCCATCTTCCGCTGTGATCACCGCGTAGCTCGCCGGCCGGCCATCCCGGCTCATCCAGCAGGATCCGGGATTTACCAGCCGCACAGAGCCGATCTGCCGGTCATCATGCACATGGGTATGCCCGTACAAGGCCAACGTACAGTGTTCTTCCCCCGCCTCGCGCGCAATGGCCTGCTGTCTGCAGGAATAGGGAAACGTGTGTCCATGACACAGATAGATGTGCAGTCCCTGAAACAGGATCTCCCTGGTCAGGGGCATGTCATACATCCAGTCATTGTTGCCTTTGACAAACAGCCACTGGGGATACCGCCTGGGATCATCCTCCAGGTCCCCGCAGTGCAGATACAGGTCCGCATCCGGTTCCCAGCGTACGATGTCATCCAGAATGTCCCGTCCGTGACTGTCACTGGCTGCCACGATTTTCATTGACTCTCCTCCAGGGTCCGGTCTGCTGCGTGCAGGTCCCGGGCCTTTTCCTGTCCCACATACCGGACCATGAACGGCTGCCATACATGCCCTGTGGATTCCTGTCCCGTTTCCGGCCAGCGGATGATGAAGCCGTACCGCCAGGCATTGTCCTGCAGCCACTGGATCCGCTCCTGTTCCTGCTCTGACAGTCCATCATATACGTTTCGGGCAGCCTCGACAGGCGTACCAGTGAATGCCGGATCCGACAACAGTGTCTTCATGGCCGACATCCAGGCGGCATGTCCGGTCAGAGCCGCTGTCCATCCCAGCTGCTGTTCATTCTGCCCCGCAGGATAGACCAGCAGGTCATTGTTCACGTCAAGGTACAGCGACTGGGCTTCGTCAAACCGCAGGTAGCCGGTTTCTGCCTCCACTTTGTCTTCATCCATGACCCGGTGGTATTCCTCCAGCATTTCCGTCAGGGAAGTCGCTGCTTCCGGCTTGAGATAGACGTTGCCCTGCCTGGTCAGGTCCGCCGGAATATATGTCCAGACACTCGCATGTGCACCCGGCATGGCAAACATCTGCGTCGGATCGGGAATCAGCGTCACGTCTTCATGCGGCTGTTCATACCAGTCTGCCAGCTGGGCATATGAATAGTGCCTGAGCAGCGTCTCCAGGTCTTTCAGCGGCAGGACATCCCGGTAGCGGTTGATGAAATGCACCACGACTTCCGGATCTTCGTTCTGCGTATCCATCGCCTGGCGATACCACAGCGCATTGTGGACATCAAATTCCGGGAGTGTCAGGAACTCCATGAACACCCCTGGCTGCAGCTGCTGGTTGATGAGATAGTCGATGTCTTCCTGATCCATATATGCCAGTATGGTCTCCCGCTGGGTTTCATCTGCATAGGGATAGCGGGCCAGCGGATCATACCCGCGGTTGACAGTATACAGACAGGTACCGGCCACACCCGCGCAAAACAGGATCAGGGCCCAGCGATATGGCAGTACAGATTTTTCCGTTTTCATCGCTTTATTTTACCATATCGGGCCGAGACTCTTCCCTGCCCGATTCCTTCTCATCAGACCCGGCTTCTTCCGCTTCAGGACTATCCGGATTCCTGGCTGCATCCAGTGCGGCCAGCTGAGCCGCCAGCGCTGCCAGTTCTGCATCTTCCGCATTCCTGTCATCCGCTTCGGGAGCGGATCCCATCGGCATCCCGGGTTGTACGGAAGACTGCTGCAGGCGTTCCTTCAGGCGCAGGGCCACGTCATGCGGCAGCACTTCATCCAGCTCCTCCAGCGTGGCGGATTTCATGCGCTTCATGCTTTTGAACTTCTTCTGCAGTTCCTGCTTCCGAGCTGGACCGATTCCCGGGACTTCATCCAGAATGCTGCGGGTCATGCGTTTCGACCGTCTCTGCCGGTGGTAGGATATGGCGAACCGGTGCACTTCATCCTGCATGCGGGTCAGCAGGAAAAACAGCGGCTCCTTCCGGTCCAGCGGGACTTCCGTTCCGTCTTCCCGGAGCAGACCCCTGGTGGAATGCCGGTCATCCTTGACCAGACCGCCAATGGTCAGGTCCAGCCCCAGGTCCTGTTTGATGGCTGATGCCGCCTGGACCTGCTGGAGGCCGCCGTCCACGAGCAGGAGATCGGGCATGGGCCTGTCCTGCTGGAGAAGGCGGAAATAGCGCCGATACAGCACTTCCTTCATGGAATCCAGATCTGAACGGTAGCCGTCCAGTTTGTAATGCCGGTACTGCGTCTTGTCCGGGGAGCCATCCCTGAACACCACCAGACCGGAGACATTTTCCGATCCCTGCAGATGGGAGTTGTCGAAGAGCTCCACGGTGTGGACAGGCTTGCCGAAGATCTGCGAGAGTCCGCTGTTGGCTTCCGCGAGTTCCTGATCCTTTTTGTATGCCAGCTGGAACTTCTGTTCATGGGCTGTCCGGGCGTTCTCGGCCGCCAGATCCGCCAGTTTTTTCTTATCACCCCGCAGCGGGATACGGACATGGGTTTTCCTGC
>ERZ778503.924-NODE-924-length-22903-cov-7.670825_pt1 | contig 22903 bp, 15 predicted proteins | sample MGYA00510047_ERZ778503 | MGnify/ENA primary metagenome ERZ778503 (study PRJEB29527, sample SAMN07138965) | mouse gut metagenome | material: feces | host: mouse | place: China:Nanjing | collected 2016-01-25 ... | reverse complement strand
GTATGCCGAACGGCACGTACGGTGGTGTGAGAGGTCGGTAAACACGAAAGCAGGAAATAAACACCTGCGATTAGTGTTTACCTCCTACTCGATTATTAAGTGAGCGTTTAAATCAAAACTGCACTTATATAATTGGCTGCGGGAAATTTAAATGCGGTGTAAAATGTTCCCGGCCGTCTTGTACTTGTTGTCTGAATCTGAACACTGACTTATGGCAGACAGTGGTTTATTATTCAAACTCAATTACCGGTTGGTCGGTGGCGATTACATCGTTTTCGTTTACGAGTATGCGCTTCACTACGCCGTCCTTATCAGACTGGAGGTCGTTCTCCATCTTCATGGCTTCGTAGACCAGAACGTTCTGACCGACTTTAACCTTATCGCCGGGTTTAACCATAATTTCGATTACGGTGCCTCCCATCGGGGCGTTCAGAGTCGGACCGGAAATCTTCTCCTTCGGTTCTTCCTTCTTCATTTCTGCAGTGGCAGTTGCGGGAGCGGCAGCCTTTGCCGCCTCATACTCGGCTTTGCGTTTGTTCTTCAGGAAGCCTGTAGCCACGGCCGGCAACAGCTCAAGGAGCAGATATTCCTCATCGTTCTGTGCCAGTTGCACGCCGCCGAATTCAGGAAGCTCGGGATTTGCGGGTTTGCGGTAGGAGTTTACATCATATGGAGTCTCCGCCGGATTGCCTGTAATCTGCTCGCGGAATGCGGGGTCGACAGCAACCGGAGTCTTGCCGTACTCGCCCTTCACGAGCGCCACAAACTGATTGTTCTTATTCGTATAGTCGGGAACACCTTTGCGGCGGTCGAGCGCCACTGCTACAGCCTGCGAACCCACAATCTGAGATGTCGGAGTCACCAGAGGCACCAGGCCGGCGTCGCGGCGCACCTTTGGAATGAGCGCCATAGCCTCTTCAAGCACATCCTCGGCATTTAGCTGACGGAGGTTGGCCACCATATTGGAGTACATGCCTCCGGGCACCTCGGCGTTCTTCACCAGATCGTTGGGTTTGGGGAAACCGAAGTATGCCTCAATTTTATGGCAGGCATCCAGAAGGTCTTGCTCGCGGTTTTCGCCTGCGGCCTTGATGGCCTCGTCGAAAGCAGCGTCGATATCGGCGGGCATAGCCTTGTAGGCCTCATCGAAGTCTTTAGGCCATTTGTCTTTGTTGAGGTCGAAAGCGGCAAGCGCTTTGCGTGCGTCTTTGAGTTTGGCACGAATCTTGGCCACAGCCTCCATGTTGACGTCTACCTCAATGCCCAGCTTCTGGCAGAATATCCATACCAGCTCGATGGCCGGCGCCGCCGAACCGCCGCCAAACCACCAGATGTTGGTGTCGACGATATCCACACCTTTTATGATGGCAGTCAGCACGGCTGCAAGGCCGTAGCCGGGTGTGCAGTGTGTGTGGAAGTCTACGGGCACTGTCAGTGCCTGTTTCAGTTTGGGCATCAGGCTGAAGATACGGGCCGGATTCACCAGACCTGCCATATCCTTGAGCGTAATCATCTTGGCGCCGAGACGCTCCATTTCTTTGGCCTTGCCTACGAAGTAGTCGTCGGTAAATATCTTTTCGGGTGCCACAGGAGCCGGGTCAGAGCCGCCGAACAGGCGCGAGAAGAAGCCCTTCTTTTTGGGCGCTGCCGGAGCTGCTTCTTCCTTCGGGTCGACGGTGTAGCATACGGCTGCGTCGGCAGTGCCACCCAGTTCATTAATCATCCGGATGGATTCCTTGATATTGTCGATGTCGTTGAGAGCATCGAAGATTCGCATCACGTTCAGGCCGTTTTTGATAGCCTCTTTGTAGAATCCTTCAAGCACATAATTGGGATAGGGCACGTAGCCAAACAGGTTGCGACCGCGTGAAAGTGCTGACAGCAGCGAGATGCCCTTCATCTCTTTTGAACATGCGCGCAGACGGTCCCACGGGCTTTCGCCGAGATAGCGCATCACTGAATCGGGCACTGCGCCGCCCCATACCTCCATAATGTAGAAGTGTGCGTCACGGTAGAGGGGGAGAAGTGCGTCAATGTTCTCCTGCTTCATGCGGGTCGCGAAGAGGGATTGCTGGCCATCGCGAAGTGTAAGGTCGCGAATCAATAGTTTTTTGGTTGCCATGGACTTTATTATTGCAGATTTAAGTTTTCTTCAGTCAGATATTTAAGGGGTGGATGCCGCGCCGCGGGTCTGACTCCCTCCGCTTCGTGGCCATGATGCCCCTCTGTTTCGCACGAAGGAGCCCGGGGCATCCTTTGTGGGTTATCGGATGCTAATTTAGGCCTTTTTTTCGAATCATGAAAATATTCGCGCATAAAAATAAGTGTCGGTGGCTTTTTTTAGCCGCCGACACTGTATGTATTATATTGAAGTCGTCGAATGATTGCAAACTGGCAGCCGTTATATTGCGGCGGCCTGCCGGTTGAGTAAGGTGTCAGTCAAACACACCTTCCACTACTTCGGTTGTAGCTTCGCTCTGTTCCGGGGCATCGTGCCAGCGCACTCCGTCGCATGGATTGAAGTCGGCCGGGAAGGTGAAGCGGGAGTCTTGAGAGTAGGGTAGTTTCTTGTCGGCATATACTTTTTTCATGTACATGCCGTAGATTGGCAGTGCCGCCTTCGCGCCCTGTCCGTAGGCCATGGAGTTGAAGTGGATGTAGCGCTCTTCGCCTCCCACCCATATGCCGGTCACGAGGTCGGGGGTGAATCCCATGAACCATGCATCGGAGTTGAAGTTGGTCGTGCCGGTCTTTCCTCCCATCTGTGCGCTGATGCCGTAGTTGGAGCGAAGTCCGCGGCCGGTGCCTTTGTCGACAACGTCAAACAGTACCGACGAAATCTTGTAGCTCGCTTTCTCATTCAGGGCTTCCGTGCGGTGTGCCACCGGTGAATAGATCACGTTCCCCTGATTGTCTTCGATGCGTGTGACGTAGACCGGGTCGACGCGCACACCCTTGTTGGCGAATGTACTGTAGCCCGACACCATCTCTGCCACAGAAGCGTCGAACGACCCGAGCGACAACGTGTAGTTGGGTGTCAGGAATCCGCTTATCCCATACATGCGCAGCTTGCCCACGAATGTCGGTACTCGCAGTTCATGTATCAGTCGGGCAGATATCCAGTTGTTGGATGTGGTGAGTGCCCAGCGCAGGTCTACGTTCTCGCCTATGCGGCTCTTGCCTGTATTGCGAGGCATCCATCCGCCGAAGTTCGGCTGTGTGTTGGAGAATGTGCTGCATGGATCAAACTCCTGCTCGAAGGCGAGGGCATATAGGAATGGTTTGGCCGTCGAACCCACCTGTCGCTTGCCTCGCGATGCCATGTCATACTGGAAGAACATGAAGTCGGGTCCCCCCACATATGCTTTTACGTATCCCGTCACGGGGTCCATCGACATCATGCCTGTCCGGAGTATGGATTTCATATACAGCAACGAGTCGTAGGGGGTCATATCCACAGATTTGGAGCCTGGAACGACCCGGCCGTTCTGCCTGACATAGGTGAATATATCCATATGGACAGGCTGATGGAAGGCTGCTTCGATTTCCTCGTCGGTGTGGCCGGCAAGTTTCATCACACGGTGGCGTTCGGTCTGGCGGATGGCGTTGCGTATCAGTCGCTGTGTGCCTGCGGCTGATATTTCCTGCGGATTGCCGGAGTATGGTCCGAACCGCGACCCGCGTTTTTCGGCGTCGAATGCAGGCTGCAGAGTGCCGCCGAGATGCTGCCATACGGCTTCTTCGGCATATTGCTGCATCCGCACATCGATGGTGGAATAAATCTGAAGTCCATCGGTATATAGGTTATAGTAAGACCCGTCGGGTTTCGGATTTTTCAGTATCCAGCCGTAAAGAGGATTGTCTTCCCATTGAGTGGAGTCGGTGGTGTACTGGCCGTAGGCTATGTTGTAGCCCAGCTCGTTGGAATAGTCGGAGCGGTCGGGGCGCGAGGGCTTCTTGGCTGTCATCAGGCGGCGTATCTCTTCGCGCAGATAGGGGGCGCCTCCTTCGCGGTGGTCGACCTTATGATAATTCAGACCTAATGGAAGCAGCTTTAGAGAGTCGGCTTCTGCGACAGAGATGCGTCCTTCCTTCACCATCTGGTCGATCACTGTGTTGCGGCGCCCCAGTGTGCGTTCCGGATGGCGCAGCGGATTATAGTAGGAGGGGTTCTTGAGCATACCCACCAGCATTGCGGCTTCCTGGATATTCAGATCTCCCGGCTCTTTGCCGAAGTATACGTTGGCCGCAGTCTTGATGCCCACGGCATTGTTAAGGAAGTCGAAGCGGTTGAGATACATATTGATGATCTCATTTTTCGTATAGAATCGTTCCAGTTTGATGGCGATCATCCATTCGATAGGCTTCTGCATGGCGCGTTTCAGCATGTTTTGCGAAGGTTGCGAATATAGCTGCTTTGCGAGCTGCTGAGTGATGGTGGAGCCGCCACCCGAAGATCTGTCGCCTAAAGCCACAGTCTTGACCAGTGTGCGTCCCAGCGCCATGAAGTCGATGCCGGAATGCTGGATGAACCGGGCATCTTCTGTCGATATCAGCGCATCTATCACCCAGGGCGAGATGGCATCGTAATCGTTATAGACGCGATTGCCCGCTCCTGCAAAATAACGTCCCAGCTCGGTGGTGCCGTCGGAGGCGTATACCACGGAGGCCAGTTTGTCGTGGGGGTCTTACAGCTCTTCAATCGGGGGCATGTAGCCGATTACCCCGTTATAGATCAGAAGCAGAAGAATGGCTATCAGGAATCCCACTCCGAGGAACGAGATCCAAAGCCATTTCACAATCCGGTTGGAGGATATTGACTTTAGTTTCATAACATCTGGTGTCTGGTTTATGTGCGGTGGCTGCTAAGGCAGGGTGAAAGGGGAGCTGCCGCTGCAGCGGCTCTCTCCGGCCCGGACATAAGTTGCGGCCAATTTCAACCTACAAAATTACTCAACCTTTTGCAAATACCCAAATCCTCTGACAATATTATAGGCATCCGTTTTAATTTAGCCCCCTCACTCGATGTCTTCATAAAGTGATAGGAAATCATTCATTCAATCTGCGGCTTCTTTTTGCTGTTTGCGGCTTGTCGCTCAGTCGAATATGTTTATATTCTCCTTCATTCCGCACCGGAATCGACTAAAAAACGAACCCGCATATTGTAAGTAAGTGTTCAAATTTAACCGATAGCAAATGAAAGGGAATCTTTTATACAATCTTCGGCTTCTTTTTTGCCGCTTCCGGCTTGTCGTTCAGTCGAATATGTTTATATTCTCTTTCACTCCGCACCGGAATCGACTAAAAAATAAGCCTGCATATTGTATAAATTAAATTTGAGCACTTCCTTATGTTTACCGTCGGATAGATCAGATTCCGTATTTAATTTGTAATTTTACATTATAATTAACGTTTGCTGATAATGAAGCCTATATTTAGCGAATCGGCCTCCGCTACGCCGGCGGGTGCGAAAGCAACCGATCAAAGACTCTGGAACCGGGAATATGTGAAAGTGATGGTATGCAATTTTCTGCTCTTCTTCGCTTTTTATCTTCTCACACCGTTGCTCCCGATTTATCTTGATGAGCAGTTTAATGCCGACAAGGATATTCTGGGTCTCGTGCTGTCGGGTTATGTGGCAGCCACTCTGATTATCCGTCCGTTCAGCGGATTTGTGGTCGATACGTTTAATCGCAAGACGGTGCTGGTGGTCTGCTTCTTTTTCTTTTTTATTCTCTTTGCCGGATATGTCGGCGCCGGAACTCTGCTGATGTTTGCAATAGTGCGCACCTTGCACGGCATCCCTTTCGGGGCAACGACTGTGGCCAACAGTACGGTGGCGCTCGATGTGCTTCCTTCATCACGGCGCAACGAGGGTATCGGATATTACGGACTCAGCAATAATCTGGCTATGGCGGTAGCCCCGAGCGCGGGTATATGTATCTACCATGCCACCGGCAATTTCATGCTTCTCTTCTGGATATCGCTCCTTTTGGCAATGGCGGGGTTCTTCTGTTCCACTACTGTGAAGTTGCCTAAGGTAAAGAAGAATCCCGGGTGTCCCGCTCTGAGTCTGGATCATTTCTTTCTGACGCGCGGGTGGCTTCTGGCCGTAAACATAATGTTCTTTGGCCTATGTTGGGGCGTGATGAGCAATTACGTGGCAATCTACGGTCAGCAGGAACTCGGCATCACCGACGGCACAGGGCTGTTCTTTATGCTGCTGTCTGCCGGTCTGATGACGTCGCGTCTCTTCGGCGTAAAGAGTCTGCGGAAGGGGAAGATGACGCGCAATGCCGCAGTAGGGGTGTTGTTGTCGTTGGCAGGATATGGTCTGTTTGCATTCGTGGTGCATCCTTGGAGCTATTATATTTCGGCTCTGCTCATCGGTCTGGGGAACGGACAGATGTACCCGGCATTCCTGACGATGTTTGTCAAAGTGGCGCGTCATGACCAGAGGGGCACTGCCAACTCTTCGATTCTCATCTCCTGGGATCTCGGCATGGGACTCGGCATTCTGCTCGGGGGCGTAGTGGCGGAGAGTTGCGGATTTCTCACGGCTTTTCATATCGTGGCATATATGCAGGGAGCCGGGGCGCTGCTGTTTATCCTCTTTACCCGTGGATTCTTCCGTCGGCGTCAGCTCTCCGATAATTGATAAGACATTTCTTCAATCTCAATCGCCATTCAATCTTAAGTGAGTGTTCGAATTTAACTTAAAAGATTACCGTTCGCTTGCTTATCGTTTAAATCCGAATATCTGCTTACCGATAAATTTTATAAAACGTATCTGATATGGGAAAAGTAACTTGGAAGCCCGGCACGATGGTTTATCCTGCGCCGGCGGTGCTTGTGACTTGCGGCAGCTCGCCTGCCGACTGGAACATGCTCACTGTGGCATGGACCGGCACAATCTGCACAAACCCTGCGATGCTCTACATCAGCGTCCGTCCGGAGCGTCATTCCTATCCGCTGATTATCGACAATATGGAATTCACAATCAATCTCACCACCGAGGCGATGGCGCGTGCCACCGACTGGGCCGGAGTCCGCTCCGGAGCCGACTACGACAAGTGGAAGGAGACAGGACTGACCCCCGTTGCGGGTGAAATGGTGAAGTCGCCCACTATCGAAGAGTCGCCTCTCTCGATTGAGTGCCGTGTCAAGACGGTGCTTCATCTGGGGAGCCACGCCATGATTATAGCCGATGTGCTCTGCGTGCGTGCCGACGACCGTTATATCGACCCCGCTACCGGAGCGTTCTCAATGGCCGATGTCGGGCTGATGGCTTATGCCCATGGAGGATACTATGCGCTTGGCCGGCTGCTCGGCACCTTTGGCTTCTCTGTGCGCAAAAAGCCCTGATTCCTGCAGATTCCGATACGCCGGTGGATAATCTGAAAGATTCCGGATAATCAAGGGAATCGTATCAATCCGGGTAAAATTAAATCAGCCGTCAGCATTTTCAGATGCAGGCGGCTGATTTCTATTTTACCCTTGGCGGCAGGGGAATGTCAGGTCATTTCACGCCGAGGTCGGCAAGCACGCGGTCGATATGGCGGTCGGCCTCCTTGACAGTGGCCTCATAAGCCTCTTTGGATGCCATTTGCTCACGCACTTCGATATAGAACTTGATTTTAGGCTCCGTGCCCGACGGACGGATTGAAATCTTGTCGCCTGCCTCTGTGAAGAACTGAAGCACATTGGAGGTAGTGGGGAAGTTCATCTTCTCCACTGAGCCGGTGCGGATGTCGGTGCAGTTTAGGTCGGCGTAATCCTTCACAGTCACAACAGGAGACCCGGCCAGTTCCTTCGGCGGATTCTCGCGGAAGTTCTTCATCATGGCTACGATCTCATCGGCGCCGCTCTTGCCCGGACGCACCACACTCACTCCGCGTTCGCGCGAGAAGCCATACTTGGCGTAGATTTCAATCAGAAGCTCGTAGAGGTTCATATCCTTGTCGGCTGCCCAAGCGGCGATTTCGCACATCATCGATACGGCCGATACCGCATCCTTGTCGCGCACGAATGTCTCGGCCAGGAATCCGTAGCTTTCCTCGCCGCCCCCCAGATAGCGCTCCTTGCCTTCAAGGTTGCGCATCACGTCTGCTATCCATTTGAAGCCAGTGTAGCAGTCATAGCATTTCACATTGTTGGCCTCGGCGATACGCTTGATGGTCTCGGTGGTGACGATAGTCTTGACGCAATATTCGTTGCCTTCGATTTTGCCGAGTTCCACATTGCGAGTGATGAGGTAGTAGAGGAATATCATCACGATCTGATTGCCGTTGACGAGCTGATATTCGCCCTGCTTGTCGCGCACCACCACTCCGATACGGTCGGAGTCGGGGTCGGATGCCAGCACGATGCTTGCGCCTGTCTCTTTGGCTTTTGCGATAGCCATTGACATGGCTTCTGCATTCTCCGGATTGGGGGAGATGACGGTCGGGAAGTTGCCGTCTTTCACATCCTGTTCAGGCACATGTATGACATTCTTGAATCCCCAGCGTGACAGAGAGTCGTAGATAAGCATGGAGCCTACGCCGTGAATCGGGGTATAGACTATCTTCATATCGGCATGGCGGCGGTCGGACTCAGGCGAGAGCGACAGCCCGAGTATCTCCTCAAGGTAGGGTTCATCGACATCTTTGCCGATAATCTGTATGAGTTCGGGGTTGGCCTCGAATTTAATCTGGTCAACGGATGTTATGGCGTTGACGTAGGCGATTGTCTCCACATCGTGGGGGGCAATCATCTGGGCCCCGTCGCTCCAGTAAGCTTTGTAGCCGTTGTATTCCTTGGGATTGTGTGATGCAGTGATGTTGACACCGCTCTGACAGCCGAGGTGTCGGATAGCGTAAGATACCTCCGGAGTCGGCCGGCAATCGTCGAACAGATACACCTTGATTCCGTTGGCAGAGAAGATAGCGGCCACCATCTCGGCGAATTTACGCGAGTTGTTGCGCACATCGTGGCCCACGGCTACTGAAATCTGCGGGAGGTCTTTAAAGCATTCTTTCAGATAGTTGGCCAGACCCTGTGTGGCTGCGCCAACGGTATAGATATTCATGCGGTTGGTGCCTGCACCCATGATGCCGCGAAGGCCACCGGTACCGAATTCGAGGTCTTTGTAGAATGAATCGATCAGTTCGGTGTGGTCCGGATTGTCGAGAAGTGCCTTGACGGCAGTGCGTGTTTCTTCATCGTATTGCGGAGCGAGCCATTTCTCGGCTCGCTCGATACATGTTTTCAATAAAGTTTCGTTATCCATCGGATTGAATATAAGGGGTTAAATTGTAGTTGCTTTTTATACAGGGTGGTGCCCGCAGGCACAAGGATATACTTCCCGAACCACAAATGTAATAAAAAATAGCCGGAAATCAGTGTTGTAAAGGTGAAAAATTGTTTTGCGTGCGAAATTTCATTAAATTTGCAATGTAATATACTCCTCCCTCTCTGCGGGTCTGCATCTCTGCGTCTGCAGTGGCGGCTGCCGATCACTATGGCCCGGGCTGACTGTGAGGCCTTGTCCTCCGCCTCCGCCGCAATAACTTTACTGACACCGATTTTCTTAGACACTGATACCTTATGATATTGTCAATGACAGGCTTCGGCCGAGGCATAGCATCTTCGCCCGAACGTAAAATCACGGTTGAAATCAAGTCGCTTAATTCCAAGCAACTCGATCTCTTTATGCGCGTGCCGTCTTGTTTCCGCGAACTCGAAATCGATGCGCGCGCCCGGATAGCCCCGGCTCTGGAGCGCGGCAAAGTGGAGATGACCGCGGCTGTGGAGCATACCGAACCCACATCAAATGCCACTCTCAATCTCCCCGTAATCGAGTCATATCGTGCCCAGGTGGAGGAGATGGCAGCCCGCCTTGGCATCGAGCCTCCGGCTGACTGGTATGCCACACTGCTGCGCCTCCCTGATACGCTTCAGACAAAGGTGGAGGAGATTCATCCGGCCGACCGCGATGCCTTCTTTGAAGCCGCATGTGCCGCAGTGGATGCCCTTACTGATTTCCGTATCACGGAGGGACGCAAGCTTTACGATTTCTTCTGCGATAAAATCGCCAATATCGGATCGCTGCTTTCGCAAGTGGAGCCTTTCGAAAAATCCCGAATCGAGAAAATCCGCCAGCGACTTGAGGAGCAGCTCGCCTCTCTGCGCAGCATAGACTATGACAAAGGGCGGCTCGAGCAGGAACTGATTTTCTATATCGAGAAACTTGATGTCAGTGAGGAAAAACTTCGTCTGCGCTCTCACCTTGATTATTTCCTCGACACTCTCGGAGAGCCGGAGGGACCGCGCCCGGAAGCCGGACAGGGTAAGAAACTCGGTTTCATAGCTCAGGAAATGGGGCGTGAAATCAATACCCTCGGCTCAAAGAGCAACAACGCCGAGATGCAGAAAATAGTGGTGCGTATGAAAGACGAACTCGAGCAGATAAAAGAGCAAGTGCTCAACGTCCTCTGATTATTCCACGCAAGGGCTCAGGCAAAGAAAAAATTATTTTTTCCCCACCCCCTCACACACCGAAAAATGCAGACCCTATATCCCGAACCCAGCCTCTCCCTCAATACCAACCAGATGAACGGAAAGATCATAATCCTCTCCGCCCCTTCGGGCACCGGCAAATCCACCATCATATCGCGGATTATCGACAATCAGGAGCTTCGCCTCGGATTCTCGATTTCGGCCACAAGCCGCGCGCCGCGTGGCGAGGAGCAGGACGGAAGGGAATATTATTTCATATCCAACGAAGATTTTCACCGGCGGGCCGAACGCGGCGATTTCGTGGAATGGGAAGAGGTGTATCCCGGCACCTGCTATGGCACATTGCGCAGTGAAGTGGAGCGTGTCACCTCCGGCGGCCGTAATCTTATAATGGATATCGATGTCAGAGGCGGACTCAATGTGAAACGCTGCTATGGCGACGAGGCTCTCTCGATATTTATACTTCCGCCAAGTCTGGAGACTCTCGAACGGAGGCTGCGCGGGCGTGCCACTGACCCGGAAGAGCGTATACGCAAACGTCTGGCAAAGGCTGAATACGAACTCGGGTTTGCCGACAGCTATGATTGCCAGGTGGTCAACGACGACCTTGACCGCGCCGTCTCGGAAGTGGCCGCACTGATAAAGGATTTTCTCACCGACTGATGTATGCCATGTCTGCCCTGAACCATGACGCCCCACCGCCACGCCGTGTAATCGGTATCTTCGGAGGCACCTTCGACCCTCCTCACTGCGGACATCTCGCCGTGGCGTCGGCCGCATTGCAGCAGGGGGGAGTGGATGAGGTGTGGCTTATGGTGAGTCCCTGCAATCCATTTAAGAGCGGACGTCGCATATCTCCCGAATCCGACCGGCTGGCCATGACCAGGCTTGCCATTGACTCAATTCCGCAACCGCAGCGCAGGTACATTAGAGTGAGCGACTTCGAGACTCATATGCCGCGCCCGTCGTACACCATCGCTACGCTGCGCGCTTTGGCCGAAGCTTATCCGGACTGCACATTCCGCCTAATCGTGGGGGGCGATAATCTCTCGGCCTTCGGCCGATGGAAATCCCCCGATGAGATAATCCGGGATTTCGGTCTTATAGTCTATCCGCGTCCCGGCGATGAGGAGGCAGAATGTGACAAAATACCCCCCGGATGTGTTATACTTCAGGGAGTGGCTCTGAAAGGGGAGAACTCTACGGCCATAAGGCGTGCGCTGGCACGCGGCGGAGAGCCTGAAGGGGTGCCTCCGCAGGTGGTCAGATATATTAATGATAAAGGGTTATATAATGAATACACCGACTGAAGAGATGCACAGTATGCGCACGCGCCTGCTTGGCCTGACGGCTTTGGCCGCAGAATATTGCGTCACTGTCGAAAATGCCGCGGAGGATAATCCCGATTCGTTTGTGGCTTCCATGATTCGGCTGTTGCCACGTCTGTATATGGAATTTACCGACATTGTGACCCGGCGTGACCTCAGCCGTTTCGCCGGGCATGACGACGACGATGACGGCGACGGCTGCGTATGCTCCGACCCGGAATGCGGGCATCATCACCATCATCATCCCCACGACGAGGATGAATGGGATGAGTACGGTTCTGTGGCGCTTGAGGAGGATAACGACATGGATGAAGCATATTACGCTTCATATGTAGATGAAGATTACTATAATAGTGTGCGCCGGCACATCGGTCTGCTTCTCGGTCCCGAAGATGTGTTTCTTGAGACGTTTGAGGAAGATATGAAATACAGCGACACCCCCATAGCTTCATCCGTATCCGAATGTCTGGCCGACATATTCCAGTCGCTGTATAATTTTGTATCAGTGGTGAAGGATACCGATGGCGACCGCCTTGAGGAGGCCTATCGCCACGCCCGCGAGGAATTTGTGGCCTACTGGAGCCAGACGCTGTGCAATGTGCTCCGAGCCCTCAACCATATTTATTACAGTAATAAGTAAGTAAATGCTTGAATGCAAGCGAAGTGGCTGTGAAAAACAAGTCATAATATCACACATACCATCATGCCCCGACATAATCAGGATTACGATTTAAATGATCTGACACGCGACCTGCCGTCGCGCGTGCAGGAAGACATGGCGCTCAATTCTGCCATTGAGATGCCTTCATGCGCGGCCGAACGTATAGCGGCCATGCTCAATACGAGTGTCTGCAATTTCTTTGCCGTTGCCGAGGCCGAAGAGGTGCTTGCCAATCATGGCTTCACTGAGCTTGATCCGGCGGCCGGCTGGAAGCTGCTGCCCGGCGGCCGCTATTACATGAAGCGTAACGACACGGCGCTCTTCGCATTTGTGTGCGGCACGGTGCCTCCTCCGGCCGGGGGGTTCCATATCATTGCCTCGCATAGCGATAGCCCCGGATTCAAACTCAAGCCGAATCCGGAGATCTACGGCGACGGAGGCGTAGTGAGTCTGAATGTGGAAAAGTACGGAGGTCCGATTATGTATACCTGGTTCGACCGTCCGCTGTCGATAGCGGCACGACTGATGTTGCGCGGCGACGATCCGTTGCATCCTGTCACACGTCTGGTCGACCTGATTAATGCCGTGGCCGTGATTCCTCATCTGGCGATTCATTTCAACCGTGCCGTCAACGACGGCAACCCTCTGTCGGTGCAAAAAGATATGAAGCCTGTGATGGGGTATATGTCGGTCGAGGAGTTTAATGAAAAGAAGGCGCGCGGAGGCGTTGTCAAGTGTTTGCTGGCCGATGAGGCCGGTGTGGAGCCGGAGGATATTCTGGCTTACGAGGCCGTGCTCTATCCGGTGGATTCGGTTTTCCCAGGCGTAGGATACAATGAGGATTATATTGTGTCGCCGCGTCTCGACGACCTCTCGATGGCTTTTGCCTCACTCTGTGCGCTGACTGAAACCTGCGGCGACTCCGTGCGCGCCACCCGTCTGATGGCCATTTTCGACAATGAAGAGACAGGCTCCGGCACCCGTCAGGGAGCCGCCGCTCCGACATTGCGCAATCTTATGCACCGCATCTGCGCGTCATATGAAGAAGAGCAGTGCCCCGCAGAAGAGTCAATGGCTCAGCCGGCCGATTCATCAGTGCGCCTCTACCGCGCGTTGGAGCGCACGTTTATGATTTCGGCCGACGATGCCCACGCATGGCATCCGAATTATCCAGAGAAATATGACCCGACGAATCATCCGGTGCTCGGAGGCGGCCCTGTAGTGAAAATCAATGCCAACTGCAAATACATGACCGATCCGCGCGGCGATGCCGTGTTCCGCGCGCTCTGCGAAGAGGCCGGTGTGAAATGCCAGTATTTCGTCAATCATGCGGATGTGGCAGGCGGAAGCACACTCGGCAATATCCTCACATCGCAACTCGATATAGCCGGAGTCGACATGGGTTGCGCCATATGGGCCATGCACTCCGCCTGCGAGACCGGCAGCATCAGCGACCTCAACGACACGGTGGCCGTATTCAGCCGCTTCTACCGTAGCTGAGCCTCCCTCTCCCCGCAGGAACCCGCGCCGTCCTATGATATGCGCCGATATTGACCCGCCTGACTGCGCTCAGATGAGAAATATTTCTCTCAAAGAGGGTGAATCTCGCAAAAATTGTGTAATTTTGCATTTCGGATGGCTTTCAACAGATTTCTGGCGCGGTATTTGAGGGGTAATCTCTTGCAGACACCCCGGTTATAGCGTGTCAGTTCATCCTTGCGGACGGTCTCTGACCCGAAGAAACTACACACACTCTCTCTCCACCTCCGCAAAGGCTGTGTTGCGGTCGATGTCCGGTCAGTCATAATGACGCCGGTTTATCGCCGTAAAGACCGAGAAATACCATAAATATACGATTATATAAAGAAATGAACGTAACTTACGCCCCTATCGACAACGTCAACGGTGAAATCACTGTTGTTATCGAAGAGAAGGATTATACTGACAAAGTAGAGAAGCAGCTCAAGGAAATCTCCAAGCACCGTCCGGAACCCGGTTTCCGTCCCGGTAAGACTCCCATGGGTCTGCTCCGCAAGAAATATGGCGACGCCGTGAAGTATGACATCATCAACAAGGAAGTTGGCGATGCCGTCTACGACTATATCCGCAATGAGAACCTCCACGTGCTCGGCAACCCCATGCCCGTCAAGATGGAGGAGGAATTCAACCTCGAGAACAAGGACTTCACATTCAGATTCAAGGTGGGTGTGGCTCCCGAAATCGACACTCATGTCAATAAAGACCTCCATGTGCCGTTCTACAACATCACTGTGAGCGATGAAATGATCGGCAACGAGGACGAGCAGCTCCGCAAGCGCTTCGGCAAGCAGGTTCCCGGAGAGGCCGTAGAGCCTAACGCCCTGGTGAAGGGTGTGATCACCGAGCTTGACGAGAATGGCGAGCCCAAAGCAGAGGGTATCGTAGTGGAGAACGGCATCCTCGCCCCGTCTTACTTCAAGAACAAGGACCAGGAGGCTCTCTTCGACGGCAAGAAAGTAGGGGAGACTGTAGTGTTCAACCCCGCCGCCACTTGTGATGGCAATGAGGCGGAACTCTCTTCGATGCTCAACATCGACAAGGCCGACGCAGCAGCACATCACGGCGACTTCAAGATGGAAATCAAAGAAATCATCGTGGTGCAGCCCGCCGAACTCAACGAGGAGTATTTCGAAAATCTCTTCGGCAAGGATAAGGTGCACAATGAAGAGGAATACCGCAATGCCATCAAGGAGATGATTGCCAACGCACTTGGCCACGACAGCTTCTACCGCTTCACCATCGATGCGAAGCAGGGTGTGCTGGACGCAGTAGGCGAGATCGAGCTTCCGGAGCCGGTGCTCAAGGAGTATCTGATGCAGCGTGAGGAGAAAATCACACCTGAAAACGTAGATGAGGCTTTCGCCTCAATGCGTCCCCAGCTCGTGTGGGACCTCGTGGCCGAGGCTATCGCACGTCAGTTTGAGGTGAAGGTAGAGCAGTCCGACCTCATGAGCCTCGCCATGGCGACAGTGCAGCAGCAGCTCGCCCAGTACGGCATGGCCAACGCTCCGAAGGAGATGGTGGAGAAATATGCTCAGGAAATCCTCAAGGATGAGAAGAATGTGCAGCGTCTCGCCCAGCAAAGCATGGACTTCAAGGTGTTCAACGCCATCAAGGAGAATGTCTCGCTCGATGAGAAGGACGTCAATGTGGAGGAGTTCCGCACTCTCTTCGCATCGGAAGTCGGTGAGGAGGCTGCTGCCGAGTAATTATGCCGCTGCTGTCGCTACAGATTCTGAATAATATGTAGTGGTATGAAATAAGTAAATAAGTGGTTTGAATTTAATTCGGACACTTAGGTAAGTGTTTAAATTTAACCGATAGGAATTGAAAGGGAATATTTTATACAATTTGAACACTTGCTTATCTGGAATAATATTTTTTTAGACACACCCACATCCCGGATTGCAGCCGTCAGACGGGCGCAATCCGGGATGCGCGTAAATCTCTTACAAGACTCTTGATATGAAAAACGACTTCAGGAATTACGCCGTGCATCATCTCGGCATGAGTTCCAATACGCTCGACTCCTACGTGAAATTCGTGGATGCCAATGCCGGCGCGGTGTCAATGCCGCAGGCCGACTACCTGAACCCATACATCCTTGAAGAGCGTCAGCTTAATGTGACGCAGATGGATGTGTTCTCTCGTCTGATGATGGACCGCATCATCTTCCTCGGCACACAGGTCAGCGACCAGAGCGCCAACATCATCCAGGCACAGATGCTCTATCTTGACTCTGTAGACCCCGACAAAGACATCTCCCTCTATATCAATTCTCCGGGCGGAAGTGTATACGCAGGTCTGGGCATCTACGACACTATGCAATACGTCAACTCCGACGTGTCGACAATCTGCACCGGTATGGCCGCTTCGATGGCCGCTGTGCTCCTTGTGGCCGGACAGAAGGGGAAGCGTTTCGCCCTGCCTCACTCGCGTGTGATGATTCATCAGCCGCTCGGCGGAATCCAGGGACAGGCCTCGGATATTGAAATCACGGCCCGCGAGATTCTCAAGCTCAAGGATGAGCTGTATCGTATAATTTCCGATCACTCCGGAATGCCCTTCGAAAAAGTGGCCGCCGACTCCGACCGCGACTATTGGATGATTGCCGCCGAGGCCAAGGAGTATGGTATGATTGATAAGATTCTGGTCAATAACCGCAAACGCGAGGACTGAACAGACTCTTTCTCCGGATTTAATAATATTACGAATGGCAAAGAAAAATGACGCTACGCGTTGTATGATGTGCGGTGCCGTAGAGACTGCCGATACTACGGTGGTCAAGGTGTTCGACGGTCTGACCCTATGCGAGGACTGTATCGCATACATCGACAGCGCACGCGACCAGGCATTGGCCGCCCGCCGCAAGGATACACCCTCCGGAGTGCATAAGAAGGAGGATATCCCCACACCGCATGAAATACGCGATTATCTCGACCAGTATGTCATCGGGCAGGAAGAGGCCAAGAAATATCTATCTGTGGCGGTATATAACCACTATAAGCGTATAGCCCAGGAGGCCTCGCGCGACAAGAACGCCCCCAAGGCCGCTCTGCGTGATGCTATCTCCGAAGTCGGCGACACGGATGTGGATATCGAAAAGTCGAATATAATAATGGTCGGTCCCACCGGCACAGGCAAGACGTTGCTCGCCAAAAGCATTGCGCGTCTGCTCGATGTCCCATTCGCTATCGTCGACGCTACGGTGCTCACCGAAGCCGGATATGTGGGCGAGGATATCGAATCGCTGCTCACACGCCTGCTGCAGAATTGCGACTATGACGTGGAACGCGCGGAAAAGGGGATCGTCTTTATCGATGAGATTGATAAAATAGCGCGAAAGAGCGATAATCCCTCAATCACTCGCGATGTGAGCGGCGAAGGTGTGCAGCAGGGACTGCTCAAACTGCTGGAAGGTTCCACAGTGCTCGTGCCCCCGAACGGAGGCCGTAAGCACCCTGACAAGAAGATGATAGCCGTCGACACGAAGAATATCCTTTTCATCTGCGGCGGGGCATTCGACGGAATTGAGCGCAAGATAGCCAACCGCATGAACACCCATGTCGTGGGCTACGGTAAGGATGAGACGCTTAAGAAGAAACAGCGCGACAATCTGATGCGCTACGTCTTGCCGCAGGACCTGAAGAGCTTCGGTCTGATTCCCGAAATCATAGGGCGTCTGCCGGTGCTCACCGCACTCAATCCGCTCGACCGCGATGCGTTGCTGCGCATCCTGACGGAGCCGAAGAATGCTCTGGTGCGACAGTATAAGCGTCTCTTCGAAATTGACGGCGTGCACCTCGAATTCACTCAGGATGCACTGGAGGCTATCGTCGACAAGGCGATAGAATATAAGCTCGGCGCCCGCGGACTGCGCTCGATAGTGGAGACGGTCATGGTCGACGCCATGTTCGATGTCCCCTCGATGCATGTCAAGGACTTCACAGTCGATGCGGCCTACGTGCTTTCGCGCCTCGACCAGGCGAATTTCGATAAGGTGCGTCTTGCCGACTGACGCTGTCTGCGACAGCCGGAGCGACGGTAGCGACGGCATGTCATCGCACCCTGCTGCTGCACCATAGTTTGAAATTGACACTCTCTGAAAATCCCGCACTCCATAGTGAGTTGCGGGATTTTTTTGCAAGCATATATAAAATAATTCCACAGATAGTTTTGATTTCCAAGATTTTTTTTTAACTTTGAATACGCAACGGTGTGACTGACCAATATATCCGTCATCTCCGCGCGTCCCCCCCTCAACAAATACTCTCGCATAATGGCAGATGACAAGGAAATTCTCCGGGCGCTCAGGGAGCACTTCGGTTTCGATGGCTTCAAAGGCAATCAGCAGGCTATAATCAGAGACCTGCTGGATGGCCGGGATGTGTTTGTGCTGATGCCTACAGGCGGCGGCAAATCACTATGCTACCAGCTCCCGGCCTTTATGTCGGAGGGCACGGCTATCGTCATATCCCCTCTTATAGCCCTGATGAAAAACCAGGTGGATGCCATACGCTCGCATTGCGGCGACGAGGGGGTGGCTCATTTCCTCAATTCATCGCTCGGCAAGGCTGCGGTGCTTAAGGTGAAGGAGGATGTGCGCTCCGGGCGCACAAAGTTGCTTTATGTGGCTCCTGAATCTCTCTCCAAACTGTCGACAGTCGATTTCCTGCGCTCCATAAAAATCAGCTTCTATGCCATCGACGAGGCGCACTGCATATCTGAATGGGGACATGATTTCCGGCCGGAATATCGTAAAATCCGGAGTCTGGTGGATTGTATATCTCCACGCCCGATGATAGCCCTTACGGCCACGGCCACTCCCAAGGTGCAGCACGATATTCAGAAAAATCTCGGTATCACCGATGCCCGTGTCTATAAATCGAGCTTCAACCGCCCGAATCTATATTATGAAGTAAGGCAGAAGACAGAGCATGTAGACCGCGACGTGATACGCTTCATCAAGAGCAACCCCGGGAAATCAGGCATAATCTACTGCCTGTCGCGGCGCCGGGTGGAGGAACTCACCAATGTGCTTCGGCTCAACGGAATCCGAGCCAAAGCCTATCATGCCGGGATGGATGCCGCCACTCGGGCTGCAAATCAAGACGACTTCCTGACCGAAAAGGTGGACATCATTGTGGCCACAATAGCCTTCGGGATGGGTATCGACAAGCCCGATGTACGCTACGTCATACATTACGACGTGCCCAAAAGTCTGGAAGGATATTATCAAGAGACCGGTCGCGGAGGCCGCGACGGAGGCGAGGGCACATGTATCGCTTTCTATTCAAGCAAGGATCTTCAGAAACTTGATAAACTCCTGCAGGGGAAGACACCGTCCGAACAGGAAATCGGGCGTCAGCTTCTGCTTGAGACCGCCCGCTACGCAGAGTCGGCAGTGTGCCGCCGCAAAATCCTGCTCAGCTATTTCGGCGAGCAGATGACCGATGACCGTTGCGGCAACTGCGACAACTGCCGCAATCCGAAGACCCGTATAGAGGCCGGACCGCAGTTGCTCGTGGTACTCCGCGCATGCAGTATGCTCGGCGAGCGATATAAATCCGAATATATAGTGGCCTTCCTGACAGGTAGCCACACTGAGGAGGGACATCGCCTCGGTCACGATGCGCTCGAACTCTTCGGAGCACTTGCCGATGTAGAAGACCGTCTGCTCAACACTCTGATACAGCAGGCCGTCATAGCCGGATATCTTACCAATGATATGGAGAATTACGGCATACTCAAGCTAACCCCCATGGGGCGTCACTTTATCGGGAAACCGGAGAAGTTCATGATTGTCGGCCCGGCGGAAATGGATGAAGACACCGTTGAGGCGGGGGATGAGGAGACTGCCGCAGGAGCCGATACGGGATTGATGGAAATGCTCTCGGAAGTGCGCCGGCGCATCGCCGCTCGCATTGACATGCCTCCGTATGTGGTGCTTCGCGACGAGGTGCTTGAGGCTATGGCCACCATGTATCCTACCGATACCGAGGAGTTCGCCAATATCAACGGCGTAGGGCAGGCCAAGGCCCGCCGCTTCGGCGAGGAGTTTCTTGAGGTAATCACGGAATATGTGCGCCGCAACAATATCGAGCCGCCATCAGACATCAAGGTGCGCACCGTGGCCGACACTGGAAAGACCAGAGTATACATCATACAGAGTATCGACCGCAAAATCGACCTTGAAGAGATTGCTGACAGCAAGGGGCTTGAGTTCGATGAGCTGATTGCCGAACTTGAGAATCTCGTGCTTGAGGGGACCCGCCTGAACATTGACTATTATCTCGATGAGATACTCGAAGAGGAGTGCCAGCAGGAAATACTCGACTATCTGCGTTCGCTTGAGGAAGACGACCTTGAAGCCGCGATACAGGAACTCGGCTCGGAATACACCGAAGAAGAAATACGCCTCATGCGCTTGAAATTCCTGTCGTCATGGAGTTGCTGACCCGGCCTGACCATGCGGCATGACATGATGCGACATCTGCTCAAAATAATAATGAATCCCGGCATCGAAAAAAGTTTAAACGACTTCTATAATTTTACCGCGCCGCTGCCGTTATATCTCATAGGTGCGATAGCGGCGGAGTGCCGCGGGAGCACCCGGCAGCCTCCGGAATGGCGTGCCGGATTGCATTTTGTATTTAGAACTATCCCTAAACAAGCATGAAGACTACACTTCTGTTGGGGGCCGGCCTTGGCATCTGCGCATTGGCCTGGGCCGCCAAAGATCCGGTGATAATGACCGTCAACGGTGTTGACGTGCCCAAATCGGAATTTGAATATCTCTACCACAAAAACTCACAGCAGCAGCTGGCTCCGCAACCTTTGGAGGATTATGTGGAGATGTTTGTCAATTACCGCCTCAAAGTGGCCGACGCTATGGCTGCGGGTATCGACACTACGGCCGCATTCCGCCAGGAGATGGACCAATACCGTCATGATCTGGCCGCTCCGTATATGACCGATTCTGTATATCTCGACAAGCTTGTAGCCGAAGCATATGGCCGCAGCCGGGAGGAGGTGCCCGCAAGCCATATCATGATTTTCAAGGCCCCTTCGGCCGAAGCTAACGCAACCGCAGTGGCTAAACTCGACTCGATCCGAAATGTGGTCATGGCCGGCGGTGATTTCGCAGAGATGGCCAGACTCTACAGTCAGGACCGTGGCTCAAACTCACGTGGCGGCAGTCTGGGCTATATCACAGCCGGACGATATCCCTATACATTCGAACTTACGGCCTACAGCATCAAGCCCGGCGAGGTGTCGGAAGTGATTGAAAGCCCTGTCGCATATCATATCGTAAAGACTGGCGACCATCGCCCGGCACGAGGCACAGTGCGCGCCTCGCATATCCTGATAATGGACCAGAAAGGCACCCCCGAAGAGTCGGCCGCACGCAAGGCGCGCATCGACAGCATTTATGAGGTGTTGAAGGCATCCCCCTCAAAGTTCGAGGATATGGCCATGCGATATTCCGACGACAAGGGGTCGGCCCGTCAGGGAGGTCTGCTCCAATGGTTCGGGTCAGGAATGATGGTGCAGGAATTCGACAGCGTGGCATTCGCGCTTCCGGTAGGGCAGATCAGTGAGCCGTTCCGCACTCAGTTCGGCTGGCATATCATAAATAAAATCGATAGGAAGGATCCCCCCTCGCTCGACGAAATGCGCGCTCAGGAAATCGCCCGCATAATGAATCCCCAGGATGAGCGCTGCGCCTTGGTAAAGAAGAATCAGACGGCGCAGCTGGCCCAAAAGCACAACGCGCGTCTCAATGACGCTCTCGTCGGCAAGCTGAATTCGTATGTGGCCTCCAACGGCGTCGATTCACTCTTCTACGTCACATTCTCGACTCCGGAATACGTATCGCAAGAAATCATGAAAGTCGGCAAGCAGTCGGTGATGCTGCAGGCGTTCCTCTCTTCAATGCACGGCGGCCTTCAGCCCAATCCCGTGATAGGAGCGAAATACCTCGATAATGCCATCTCAAATTTTGAGAACTCCACTCTGGTCGAGGCCGAAGAGGCATGGCTCGAGGCTAATGAAGCCGACTATCGCAACCTGCTTCACGAATACACCAATGGTTCGCTCCTTTATGAGGCAAGTGTGCGTAATGTATGGGACAAGGCTTCGAAAGATATCAAGGGCCTTGAAGAATATTTTGAGCGCAACCGCTCAAATTATAAGTGGGACGTGCCCCACGCCAAGGGTATCCTCGTGCAGGCAAAGAATGACTCTGTGGCAGCCGATGTGGCGCGCCGCTATGCCGCGCTTCCCAAAGATGAGGCTTTGGCCACACTTAAGAAGGAATACAAGGGTGAGGCATCCATCGACCGCGTGCTTGTGCAGCGCGGACAGAATCCGATGGTCGATGCCCTGATGTTCGGTGTCGGTGAGGCGACATCGCCCAATGCCAACTTTTCGACTTGCCTCATGATCGACGGTCGTGTCATCGATGCTCCGGAGGAGGTAAGCGATGTGCGAGGCCTTGTCACCGGCGATTATCAGGAAGAACTCGAACAGGTATGGATTTCCGACCTACGGTCACGCTACCCGGTGGAAATCAACCGTAAGGTGCTCAAAAAGGTAAAATAATCCACGGCATCCCCGTATTTCATGCATGACTCATGAATGCGCCGGATTCATCGGAAAGCGGCGCGCCGCTGATTGCGCCCGCGTTGCCTGTAAGCCCGGCATTACCGTGGAACATGTTAAATTTCAAAGGTGCCCGTCTCTGAAAAAGGGGAGGGCACCTTTTACTGTTCTTCAGCCCGGACCGGATTCTTCGGCCGGAGCGGGGAGGAGTCCGTAACACGGCTCTTTCATTTAACTTTGATGCTACAATGCGCCACTGTTAATCAAGTAG
>ERZ778503.919-NODE-919-length-23029-cov-4.508749_pt1 | contig 23029 bp, 14 predicted proteins | sample MGYA00510047_ERZ778503 | MGnify/ENA primary metagenome ERZ778503 (study PRJEB29527, sample SAMN07138965) | mouse gut metagenome | material: feces | host: mouse | place: China:Nanjing | collected 2016-01-25 ... | reverse complement strand
TTTTAAATAACGAAAGCAAAAATATACATCGGAATAATAAAATAAAATTGTTATCATATACATTACAACTTTTTAATACCCATAAACCAAATAAAATTCAAATATTGCAAGAAAAACGCAATTCGAGTTTCAATCTGTAAAAAACAAAGCGTGAACTGCAAAAATCGCATCTTCATCTGTAAAAATCAGGTCACCGTCCGAAGATATTTTCCGCCCGGACAAAGGTATTTGCGACGCGTCGCAAAAGTTTCACAGCCAGACCGTTTAACTTTGCCTCCCGTTAATTCATTATTTTTTTTTATCATTATGGCAAAATACGAAATGCGCGAGATGCCCGATCTGAGACAAACGGGCCGCACCGTCATCTATCCGAGGATGATTGTAGACCACCGGATGCAAACCGACGAATGGGTACAGCAGGCTGCACAAGGCAGCACATTCTCTTCCGGGGAAATCAAAGGTATGATAGCCTCGGTGGCACAACAACTGGCCCTGGCGCTGGCAGCCGGAGTATCGGTAAAACTGGAAGGACTGGGCACGTTTTCGCTCCGACTGGGCCTTTCGGCAGAAAGCCAAAGGGAGACAACGGAAAAAGGAACGCCCCGACGCAACGCCCGCAGCATCCGGGTAAAAGGAGTTTCGTTCAGACCCGACAAGTTATTTCTGCAATCCATCAACCAATATTGCCGGCTGGAACGGCAGTCGCATACCGGCAAGCTCATAAGATGCCCCTATACGGCAGCGGAACGAAAACAGCAGGCCCTCGCCTATCTGACGGACCACCCCGTACTGACCGTCTCCGTGTATGCGACCTTGGTACAACTGAACCGGACCCAAGCGGGAAAAGAGCTTAAAGCTCTCGCCCAGGATCCCGAATCGGGCATAAAATGCAGCGGAAGAGGTTCACATAAACTTTACATCAAACAAGAGCGGGCATCGCCGTCCCTTACCTCCTGCGACGACATTGGCGACCGACAAGACGTCGGAGAATAAAGAAATATTCACGCAACAGGCTGACAATATTTCACAAAAAGAGACATTCTGTCACGTCAAAAGCATTGGCAAATGTTTTGATGCAGATACAGTGTCGGCCACCCGGATTTTCGGGACAGGCCCGGAAACAAAACGTATATATTAAAAGAAAGGAGATATGCCATGAACTTTAACAAATTTACCATCAAAGCGCAGGAAGCCGTGCAGGAAGCCGTAAATCTTGCCCGGGAGCACGGCCAGCAAGCCATTGAACCGGAACACTTGTTGGCAGGTATCCTGAAAACAGGCGAAAACGTTACGGGATTCCTGTTCCGCAAACTGGGAGTAAACGCCGCACACATCCGGCAAATCGTAAACGGACAGATCGCATCGCTGCCCCGGGTGGAAGGCGGAGAACCGTATCTTTCGCGCTCCGCCAATGAGGTGCTGAACAAGGCGCAGCAGGCGGCTTCCGAAGCCGGCGACGAATTCGTATCGCTGGAACCGTTGCTGCTGGCGTTGCTCACCGTAAACAGTACGGCATCCAACATACTGAAAGATGCCGGTATGACGGAAAAAGAGCTGAAAGCCGCCGTCAACGAATTGCGCGGAGGCGAAAAAGTAACTTCACAAACCAGCGAAGACACGTATCAGGCACTGAGCAAATATGCCAAGAACCTGATCGAAGAAGCGCGTTCGGGAAAGCTGGATCCCGTGATAGGACGTGATGAAGAGATACGGCGCGTTCTGCAGATACTGAGCCGACGGACCAAAAACAACCCGATACTGATCGGCGAACCGGGTACGGGAAAAACAGCCATTGTGGAAGGACTGGCTCACCGCATCCTGCGGGGCGACGTGCCGGAGAACCTGAAAGACAAACAACTGTTTTCGCTGGACATGGGCGCCCTGATAGCCGGAGCCAAATACAAAGGTGAATTCGAAGAGCGTCTTAAGTCGGTCATCAACGAAGTGACCAAAAGTGAAGGGCGCATCATTCTTTTCATCGACGAGATACACACCTTGGTAGGTGCCGGCAAAGGCGAAGGGGCTATGGACGCCGCAAACATCCTGAAACCGGCACTGGCACGGGGAGAGTTGCGCAGCATCGGTGCCACAACGTTGGACGAATACCAGAAGTATTTCGAGAAAGACAAGGCACTGGAAAGGCGATTCCAGTCGGTCATGGTGAACGAACCGGACACGCTGAGCACCATATCCATCCTGCGCGGACTGAAAGAGCGTTACGAGAACCATCACAAGGTACGGATTCAGGACGATGCCATCATTGCAGCCGTAGAGCTGTCCAACCGATACATCACAGAACGTTTCCTGCCCGACAAAGCCATCGACCTGATGGACGAAGCAGCGGCCAAGTTACGTATGGAGAGAGATTCCGTGCCCGAAGAGCTGGACGAAATCTCCCGGCGGCTGAAACAACTGGAAATCGAGCGCGAAGCCATCAAGCGAGAGGACAACGCACCGAAACTGGAGCAGCTGAACAAAGAAATCGCCGAGCTGAAAGAACAGGAGAATACGTATAAAGCCAAATGGCAAGGCGAGAAAGAACTGGTAAACCGCATCCAACAGGACAAACAGCAAATCGAACAACTGAAATTCGACGCCGAGAAAGCCGAGCGTGAAGGCGACTACGGACGAGTAGCTGAAATCCGCTACGGCAAACTGAAATCGCTGGAGGACGACATTGCCGCCATCGGGAAACAACTGAAAGAGGCACAAAAAGGCGAGGCCATGATCAAAGAGGAAGTAACGGCCGAAGACATCGCCGACGTGGTGAGCCGATGGACGGGCATCCCGGTAAGCAAGATGATGCAAAGCGAACGGGAAAAGCTGTTGCATCTGGAAACCGAACTGCATCAACGCGTTATCGGACAGGACGAAGCCATACAGGCCGTCAGTGATGCCGTGCGCCGCAGCCGGGCCGGCCTGCAAGACCCGAAACGCCCCATCGGCTCGTTCATCTTCTTGGGAACGACCGGTGTGGGAAAGACCGAACTGGCCAAGGCTTTGGCCGAATATCTGTTCGACGACGAAACACTGATGACACGTATCGACATGTCGGAATACCAGGAAAAGTTCAGTGTGTCGCGCCTCATCGGAGCGCCTCCGGGCTACGTAGGCTACGACGAAGGAGGACAGCTGACCGAAGCCGTACGAAGAAAGCCGTATTCGGTGGTATTGTTCGACGAGATAGAAAAGGCGCATCCCGACGTGTTCAACATCCTGCTGCAAGTGCTGGATGACGGCAGACTGACAGACAATAAAGGACGAACGGTGAACTTCAAGAACACCATCATCATCATGACGAGCAACCTGGGAAGCGGATACATTCAGGGACAGTTTGAAAAGCTGTCGGATACAACCGACGAAGCGGCCCGCGAACGGCTGATAGAGGAGACCAAGACGGAAGTGATGGGACTACTGAAAAAAACGATCCGACCGGAATTCCTGAACCGTATCGACGAGACTATCATGTTCCTGCCCTTGAACGAAACCGAAATAAAAGAAGTGGTGAACCTGCAAATCAAGAGCATCACACGCATGCTGGAAAGCAACGGGGTGGCGCTACAACTGACAGACCGCGCACTGGCCTTCCTGGCACATGCCGGTTACGATCCCGAATTCGGAGCACGTCCGGTGAAACGAGCCATACAGCGTTATCTGCTGAACGACTTGTCGAAAACATTACTGGCCGGACAGATAGACCGCACCCGCCCGATCACGGTGGATGCAACCGCCGACGGACTCACCTTCGGCAATTCATAACATCAACTTTTAGAACTCCCTTCAAGTAAGGCAATGGCAATCCCTCCCCTCCGGGTACCGAAAGGTCCCGAAGGGGAGGGATTCTTTTTCAGCCGTCCCCGCCGCTAGGGAATACGGGCGGGAAAGGGTTTATTGCTGCATCAGATAAGCCTTGAATGCCGCAAAGTCCTTCTCCATAAGAACACTTTGCTTGCTACCGGCCATAAAGTCGGCCAACTTACGGGGCACCGCCACCGGTTCGCCGATGATGCCCTCTACCGTAGACTTGAACTTGGCCGGATGAGCTGTTTCCAGAAACACACCGCACTCGCCGGCACGAAGCCCTTCCTGCAAGGCACGGAAACCGCAGGCGCCGTGCGGATCACACAAATATCCGTAATCGGCATAACATTGCTTCACCGTCTCGGCAATCTGAGCATCGGTATACGTAGCTCCGCTGATTTCGGCGGCAATGGACGGATGACTGCCCTTGTACAAATCGTAAATACGAGCAAAATTACTGGGATCGCCCACATCCATCGCATTGGCTATCGTCTGTACGGACGGTTGCGGATTATAGCGACCGGTTTGCAGATACTGATAGAAAATATCATTGGCATTGTTGGCGGCAATAAAGCGCTTGACGGGCAATCCCATCACCTTGCCGAACAAACCGGCCGTGATATTACCGAAGTTTCCGCTAGGCACACAAACCACCAGTTCATCGGCCTTACCGGCTTTCTTCATCTGTGCATAGGCATAGAAATAATAGAATGCCTGCGGTAAAAAGCGGGCTACGTTGATGGAATTGGCCGAAGTGAGCTTCATGTGCCGATTCAGTTCCTCATCCATAAAAGCGCTTTTTACGAGTGACTGGCAATCGTCGAACACTCCATCCACTTCCAGGGCGGTTATATTCCGTCCCAACGTCGTAAACTGGCATTCCTGTATCGGGCTTACCTTCCCCTTGGGATAAAGCACATATACATGGATACCCTCCACCCCCAGGAATCCGTTAGCCACCGCACTACCCGTATCCCCGGATGTGGCCACCAGCACATTAACAAGCTGCTGTCCTTCCTGCCGGATGAAATAGCCCAGCAGACGAGCCATGAAGCGGGCCCCTACATCCTTAAAAGCCAATGTAGGGCCATGAAACAATTCCAAAGAATAAATGGAATCTGTAACAGGGACCACCGGACAGTCGAAACTTAACGTGTCATAAACAATCTGTTTCAATGTATCCGCCGGAACATCCTCACCGAAGAAAGCATCTGCTACGGTATAAGCTATTTCCTGAAACGAAAGATGCTGAATGTTATCGTAGAAGGCAGGCGGAAGCGCCTTTATTCTCTCCGGCATGAAAAGGCCCTTGTCTGCGGCCAGTCCTTTCACAACGGCTTCCTGCAAAGTAACCGGCGAAACTTTCCCGTTCGTACTGTAATAGTTCATAGTTTTCTGCTTTAATGTTTCATAAATTCACGAATAAACTCATCGCCCTCCAGCAAACCGTAACGCCCCTCCCGCGCTGCATCCTCGTCGAAGGTCTGCACCGAATCCGGCTCGATGCCGGGATAATAGATCGTAAAGGGAACAGGATCGGCCGTATGGGTGCGCAATTCACAAGGAGTGGGATGATCGGGCAATAAAGCGACTGCCACCGGATCCCCCTCGTCCACAGCCGCTTTCATGAGAGGCGCCAGCAGGCGCTTGTCCAGATTTTCAATAGTCTTCAGTTTTAGGTTCACATCACCGTCGTGTCCGGCTTCATCACTAGCCTCCACATGCAGATAAACGAAATCATGCGTTTTCAAGGCTTCGATAGCAGCCTGTGCCTTTCCCTCGTAGTTGGTATCATAAAGACCGGTAGCTCCTTCTACATTGATCACTTCCAGGCCTGCATACCGACCGATACCGCGAATCAAGTCAACAGCCGTAATCACGGCACCGCTACGAACCTGCGGATACGTAACGGTAAGGGGAACCATCTTCGGACGAAAGCCTCCGCCCCAAGGCCAAATGCTATTGGCCGGATCGCGCCCTTCGGACATACGTTTCACATTCAGCGGATGAGAAGCCAGCAGTTTCCGGGAGTCCTCCATTAAACCGTTGAGCAATATCGCCGTCTCCTGTGCCTCGGCACATGCTGCCTGTATCCGGTAATCGCGAAAAGGGCGTCCGGGAATGTCGTGCGGCGGCACACAATTCAACCGTTTGTCTCCGCCTTTAATCACCAGCAAATGGCGGTATTGCACACCTGTATAAAAATGAATACGTTCATTACCGAGTTTTTCCTGCAAAAAGCGGATCAATACATCGGCTTCCTCCGTCTCCAACCGACCGCAAGAATGATTTTTGAGAAGGTCGCCCTCTATACATACCAGGTTACAGCGCAGAGCCAGATCGTCTGCTGCAAGTTCCACACCGATGCTGGCCGCTTCAAGAGGACCGCGACCTTCATACACCACATGTTGGTCAAAGCCCAGAATAGAAGAATTAGCCACTTCGCTGCCCGGATGAAAACCTTCGGGAACGGTAACCAGGCGCCCGCTACATCCCATACGGGCCAGCCGGTCCATGTGGGGGGTATCGGCATATTGCAACAACGTCTTGCCGTTCAAAGACGGTACGGCCCAATCGGCCATACCGTCACCTAATATAATAATATGTTTCATACCGATTATATGTTTGCAATACTCATGATGTCGGCAAACACCCCGGCAGCCGTCACACTGGCTCCGGCTCCATATCCCTGTATCAACATAGGATATTCATTGTAACGCTCCGTAGTAAGCAACACTACATTATTCGATCCCTCCAAAGCATAAAAAGGATGATTCTGCCCTACCTCGCAAAGCGAAACGGAAGCCCGACCTGCTTCACCGTCAAACTCATACTTCGACACAAAACGCCAACGCTTGTGCTCGCTTTCCAATTTCTGACGACGCGCCTCAAAATCAGCATCCAACGAAGGAAGCTCTTTCCAGAAATCATCCAAAGAGCCTTCAAAGAAGGATTGGGGAATAAAGTGGTTGGTCTGTACATCTTCCTGCTCCAACCGGTAGCCGGCTTCGCGGGCCAATATCACCAATTTCCGAATCACATCCTTACCGCTTAAGTCGATACGGGGATCCGGTTCGCTGTAGCCTTCTTCTTTTGCCAAACGAACCGTTTCGCTGAAAGGAACATCCGCTGCAATCTTATTGAAGATAAAATTCAATGTTCCACTCAGAACAGCCTCTATTTTCAATATCTTGTCACCGCTGTTGCATAGGTCGTTCATCGTGCGTATAATAGGCAAGCCAGCCCCGACATTTGTCTCAAAAAGAAACTTTACTCCGCGCAGCATGGCGGTAGTCTTCAGCTCTTTATAGTTTTTATAATTTGAGGAAGCAGCGATTTTATTGGCGGCCACCACCGAAATATTGTGTTCCAGGAATTCCTTGTAAAGTCCGGCCACATCGGGACTGGCCGTACAATCGACAAAAACGGAATTAAAGATATTCATGCCTATCACTTCGTCCCGCAAACGTTGTATATGACTAGGCTCCGCCATTTCCAACTGTTTCCGATAATCGGTCAAGTCGATTCCGGAACGGTCAAACAAGGCTTTATGTCCACTGGCAATCCCCACCACATTCAATTTCAAGCGCCTTTCTTCCATCAGTTTTTTACGCTGACAGGCAATTTGCTCAATAAGGCTACTGCCCACCGTGCCGACCCCACACAGAAACAGGTTCAACACCTGATATTCGGAGAGGAAGAAACTGTCGTGAATCACGTTCAACGTCTTACGCAGATACCGACCGTCTACCACAAAAGAGATGTTCGTTTCAGAAGCCCCTTGTGCACAAGCTATCACATTGATACCACTGCGTCCCAGCGTTCCGAAAAGCTTACCGGCGATGCCTGGTGTATGCTTCATATTCTCTCCCACAATGGCCACGGTTGCCAGTCCTCCTTCCGCTTTGGTCTCAAACATAGCACCCGTTTCGATTTCCTTAGCGAACTCGGCATTCAATACCGCACAAGCTTCGGCGGCATCCTCGTCGCGGACTCCAATGGATGTGCTGTTTTCCGAAGACGCCTGCGACACCATAAACACACTGATGCCATGCTCGGCCAGCACGGAAAATATGCGCCGGTTCACACCGATAACACCCACCATAGAAAGACCGCCCACTGTAATCAAACTCGTCCCGTTAATACTGGAAATTCCTTTAATAGGTTTGGAATCTTCCTCTATGTCGGCCTTAATAATAGTACCGGCACCTTGGGGATTAAACGTATTCTTGATAAGTATGGGAATGTTCTTTACACAAACCGGATAAATGGTCGGTGGATACACCACTTTCGCTCCGAAATTGCAAAGTTCCATAGCCTCCACATAACTTAGCTCATTAATCGTATAAGCAGTTGATATGACGCGCGGATCAGCTGTCATAAATCCATCTACATCCGTCCATATCTCCAGTTGTTCGGCGTCCAGAGCCGCCGCTATAATAGAAGCGGTATAATCGGAACCGCCCCGACCTAAATTCGTCACTTCTCCCGATTCAATATCGGTAGAGATAAAACCGGGCACCAAAGAGACTTTCGGCAAATGAACAAACGTCTGTTGTACTAACATACGCGTCTGTTCAGATGCCAGCAGGCGACGCCCCTCTTTCATTTCCGTCTTAATAAAGTCGCGCGAATCGAACCATTCCGCTCCTTCGATCAAAGCAGCCACAATGCGGGAAGAAATACGCTCACCGTAACTGACAATGGCAGCAGACGTCTTGGACGACAAATCCCGAATCAGAAATACACCCTGATAAATACTTCTGAGTTCCTCCAGCAATGCATTTACACAGGTCTTCAATTCATTCTTCTCACGACCGGACGGAATCACTGCCTCAATCATCTGCTGATGACGTTCGGCAATCTCCCAAAAAGCTTTCTGATACAAAGAATCCCCTGACACAGCAAGTTTGGATGTTTGGATCAACTTATCGGTAATTCCTCCCAATGCAGAAACTACAACAATTACAGGCTCGGCCTCAGCCTCCACAATCTTTTTTACTTTCAGAATACTTTCCACGGAACCTACGGACGTCCCGCCAAATTTCAATACTTTCATTGCTTGTTTAATCTAAATTAAGCCCCTTCTCCCCCAGGATGACAACACCTGCTTTCACGGTCCGAGGCATGGATTAAAGTTATTTGACTAAAAAACTTAATGCTTGCAAAAATAATAATTATTTAACGAAAACACTTACAAAATAAAAAGATATTTGTATTTTTGCCTTATATTCATCAGAAAATACAGCAATAATGATAACGAATTTATGCAAAGCAAGCACCTGTCTGTGGCTTTGTTTATGGGGAATGACAACTGCTGCGAATGCACAACAATATACCTATGAGAATCAACGCAACCCGATTACCCATTCTTATGAAAACACCGTAAGGACTTCTTCGTCACGGTGGTTCGAATACGACAAACCTACTTACTTCGGAGTACGGTTGGGCGTAAATGCCTCCACGCTTTTTTTCCGGGGAATGCACGGGATAGAGACTAACCCGCTGTGCGGGATGAACATTGGAATGATTTATGGTATACAACTTACCGACAAAGCTCCTTTATTCTTCGAAACAGGTTTATTATATACGGAAAAAGGAGTACAAATAAAAGCAACGGCTGTTTCGCAGAAGATTACATACCGGATGGGATATGTAGAACTTCCTTTCGTATTTAAATATAAAATTGATAGCGGTTTCGACGATTTCACAATACAACCTTTCTTCGGCGGATATTTCGCCTGTGGAACCAACGGGCGAAGTAAATACTACGCCGAACGAAAAAAGTACAAAACCTTTCGCCACAAAACTTTCAAACGCCCAGATGCGGGATTTCGCCTGGGATGCGGAACCGCTTACAGGAACTTCTACTTTGAAATGAGTTACGACATAGGATTAGCCAATATCGCCGGCAAACACTACCATGACTTCGGCTTCGATGATTTCGATGATAAAATACGTACCGGCAACTTTTCGGCTACAATTGGTTTGGATTTCTAATTCATTTCAATCTTAACAGATAGGTATCGGGCATTCCGTTTGTCCATGAAAAAACAGAATACCCGATATGAAATCAATAAACATTTACCGCTACCCTACACGGATTCTCGCGCTCCATCCTCCATTCATTGAGAAAGCGAAACCATTCTTGACTACTCGTGAAACCGCCCTGTTCCATAAGGGCGCATATAGCTAATCCGTAAGTGATCCGCCCCGTCTCATCCGGTCGTAGCACACACAGATAATTATAGTCATCTTCTTTTGTCTCCACCAGATTGCAACGATCTACACACACTCCCAATCCTACTCCTTCCCGATGATCCGGTTCGGATTTCTCGGGTACGTTGATGCCCCAACTCCCCACCAGACCGGACGGCAATATCAGCCCTTCGTTATCGGCCTCAAGTTTCTGAACACCCGTACAAAATAAATCACTGCTCTCAGTTCCTTCCAATTTAACTTCCACCGTTACATCCCGATGACCGGCATATAAAAAATAACGTTGTTTCATCTGTATCTTCTTTCCTCCATACCACCAATCACCGTCGTTTACTTCCACAACGGCACGTACAGGTCCGTCGGCACGTACAGTCTGTCCCCTAAAAGACACACTGTCTATATATATCGGAACATTGTTTACGTAACCACGAAACGAGCCGGCTCCAACCGACTGTCCGGCCCATAGTATATCACACCCGAACCCATTCTTCCTATCCTCCTCTGTAGCATAGAAATTGGTACGGTCCAATTCCAGTTGCGGCTTTTGCTTTCCATAAACATCAATACTTTGTCGGTGGTCCATATATACCCGGAATCCCACCCGTTTACTTTCAAATAAAGCCCCATGCCCGTAAATACTGTTATACATATCAAGAGAAGCTACACGGCCAGGATAAGTCACCGACTTCACATTCGGATATTTCAATTTACTATCGAACAACTTGATATGAGCATGAACTTCCGCCGGATAGACTTTAGGTTGTTCCTTATCGGAAAGCGTCACCCGAAAAGTCTCGGCTGCCAAAGCCGGCATATCGGTCACAAAAACCAATTCTTCCGGGCGCAAATCGCCATCCAAATCATCCAACTGCGACGGTATCTCACCGTTTGGTCCCTGCACCACAGCCGAAAGAATCCGCTCCTCCGCAGACATATACTGATGTAACTTTATCACCACCGGCACATTTTTCCGTTCTACCGATAGCGGATTCCTCACCGTCACTTCCCATACCCGGGCAGATATAGCAAGCGACGGAATTCCCAAACCAACCAACCCCAACACTAGCTTTGTAAAAAACGTCATCATCAATTTCTCATTACTCCATTTCATCGATTCATTTTACAGCCTCACCCTTTCCGTCTTCCGTGAGATAAAACAAAGGAGAAGGATTCGACTGCTTTTCCGAGTAATAATGCAAACCACTATCATTGGTGCGAGGATGCCAGCGATTCAGCAAAGCTATCATCTCAGCCCCCGCCCATAACACGGGACCATACCCGTGGGCCGCCTGTGCATTGGCCGGCCGGTAATAATAAAAAGCCGGATCAAATGCCATACCTGTACCTACACAAGTACCTTCCACCTTGCCGTCGGATGTAATTTTCGTTGAAACAGCCTGCCACCCCAATTGAGCCACAGGGCCATATGTTATCCCCTCAATCCATCCCTTGTTTATAGCGTGAGCAATACAATATACATAAATGGCAGTAGCAGAAGTTTCCAAATACGAATCGTTCCGATCCAGCAACTGATGCCAGAAACCTTCCGAACTCTGCAAAGCCGCCAACCCTTTCACATGCTTACGCAACTGATTCAGGACAAATGACCGCTGAGGATGTTGCTCCGGTAACATATCCAACAGTTCACAAGTTGTGAGCAAGGCCCATCCGTTGGCACGTGCCCAATGATAAGTGGGCTGTTGTTGAAGTCCTTCCACATAACCGTGACGGTAAATACCTTTTTCCGGCAAAAACATACGTTCCACAAACTGCCGGTAAATTTTAGCGGCCTCATCAAAATAACGCATACCGGAATCCGCATCATAGACACCTCGAAAAGCTATCGTCGGAATGCCCATATACATATCATCCAACCACAACGTATTACGTTGAGGACGATGACGGGCAAATGTCCCGTCCGGCAAACGATATTGTTTTTTCTCAACAAAATCAAAATAATTGTCTATCAAAAAATCCAGACCAAGCCGGTCGTTTTCTTTTTGCGCTTTCATCATTGCCGTACACATCGTACCGGCATCGTCTAACGCTCTAGGATGGAGAATCTGTTCCATCTGCGCGTCTTTAATCTCATCCCCATCCCGTTTTTCAAATGCCGGAGCCACTCCACTTAAAAAGAGCAGACGACGCATCACATAATCCCTGTATTTTACATCACCTGTAATGCGAGCTGCCTCTAACAATGCCTGATAAGTAATTCCCCATTCATAACTGCCGATACGAAATGCCCCGCGCGCCAGTTCCGCACCTTCCGGTAACTTCTTATAAGAAGTCAATTCTTTTCCATCGCAAACCAAGCGCACCGGTGTATGCCCATCTATATACATAAACACACGATCTATATCAGCCTTGACCTGCGTAGCCGTCAACTCTCCATAAGGTATCTTATAATCCGGCTTCAACAAATGAAGCGGAGTAGTCATATCATTTACAACCTGTGCCCTGGCTGTCACCGGAACCATACCCGATACACCTAAAAAAAATGATGCATACAGTAAAGATGGAATTATTTTCATTAGATTGATCCTATTTATTCAGAAAAAAGATTTTGTACATTGTACATCAACATACGACTGCAAATATACGTGAAATAAATCTTTTTTTTCAGCTAATATGCTCCATTTTTCATAAGAATATTTAATTTTGTACGCACACAATCCATCAAACTATGAAAAACATCCTTGCAAACCGTCTCCTTTATTTGGTTACAGCGATCACATTTTTTATTACATTACCGATCGAAGGCCGGCAAAAAAAAGCATCGTCCAGAAAGACGCAGAGTCCGGTAATTCTACGCTGGATCGGTCCTGCCCCCCAAAGCGATAAGGCTGTTAGTTTCGGAATTCCTTTCTCTCCCGGCGAATTTTGTCTTAAAGACCACGCAGAATTATCTACTCCGCAAGGAAATACTTTACCCACCGATTTTTGGCCCTTAGCCTACTGGCCGGACGGATCCATCAAATGGGGAGGATTCGCTACGGTTGTCCCTAAAGGAACGGAACAAGTATATTATAATAAGATAAGCCGAAAAAAACAAATCCAACCGTCCGTCCCCAAATTACAAATACAAGAGGACACCGAACACATAATCATATCAACCGATAAACTGACTGCTTACATCCCTAAAAAAGGAGGCACCTTTCTTGATAGCTTGTGTCTATCGGGACATTGCATATCTGGCCCGTCATACTTATTATGTACCACACAAAATGCACCATATACCGAAGATACACAACAACTGATTTTTCGACATTATAAGGGACAAGTGGAAAAAACAGAAATAGAACAAGCCGGGGATGTACGTGCACTGGTACGCATAGAAGGGCATTATGCCAATCAAGAAGGACATTCCTGGTTACCTTTTGTCATTCGTCTGTATTTCTACAACGCATGCAACCAAATACGAATGGTACATTCTTTTGTGTACGACGGCGACATGGACCGTGACTTTATACGTAGTCTGGGAATACGTTTCACCGTACCTATGCGCGAGCAAGTCTACAATCGACACATAGCCTTTGCTACAAACAACGGCGGTGTATGGAGCGAATCGGTACAACCGCTTTCAGGCCGCCGCATTCTGACATTAGGGCAAGACAAAACCTGGGCATATAAGCAAGCGGACGGCCAACGCATTCCCGAACCGGATGCTTTTGATGAAAAGAATCGACATCTACTGAATAACTGGGCGATATGGAACGGTTTTCATCTATCGCAACTCACCGATAATGCTTACAGCATACGAAAACGTACCCATATAGGACATCCTTGGATGGGTACGCACACTGGAGAACGAGCTACCGGTTATGTCTTTGCCGGAGACATGAGTGGCGGCTTGGGACTATCACTAAAAGATTTCTGGCAGTCTTATCCCACCGGATTACAAGTAGACAGCGCAGCAACATCTGCTGCCAGTCTTACCGTTTGGTTATGGGATCCTAATGCAGGTGTCATGAACCTTCGACACTACGATAATCAGGCGCATGATCTGATTGCCAGTTATGAGGATGTGCAACCGGGCATGAGTACTCCTTATGGTATCGCCCGAACACATACACTGACCCTATTACCTGAAACAGCTTACCCAGGTAAAGCCGGCGTGGCACAACGTGCCCGTCAGCTATCCGAAGACAGTCCGTTGATGTGTACTCCAGAATATCTTCACAACAAAAGAGCTTTCGGTGTATGGAGCCTACCGGATTCCAGTTCATCGGAACGAGCTCGCGTAGAGCATCAGTTAAGCGGTTATTTAAACTATTTCCTCAAAGCTGTAGAACAACATCGCTGGTACGGTTTTTGGAACTACGGCGACTTCATGCACGCCTATGACGCCGCACGCCACGAATGGAAATACGACGTGGGCGGCTTTGCATGGGACAATACCGAACTGGCTTCGAACATGTGGCTATGGTATAGTTTCTTGCGCACCGGTCGACCGGATGTATGGCGAGCAGCCGAAGCCATGACACGGCATACTTCGGAAGTAGATGTTTACCACATTGGTCCTTTCGACGGATTAGGTTCCCGCCATAATGTAAGCCACTGGGGATGCGGAGCCAAGGAAGCACGTATCAGTCAAGCCGCTTGGAATCGTTTCTACTATTACTTAACTACCGATGAGCGTTGTGGCGACTTGATGCGACATGTAAAGGATGCCGAACAGAAGTTATATACCATCGATCCCATGCGTCTGGCACTGCCTCGTGATAAATACCCGTGTAGTGCCCCTGCCCGCCTGCGTATCGGCCCGGATTGGCTAGCTTACGCAGGTAACTGGATGACAGAATGGGAACGCACCCGAAATCCTATCTACAGGAATAAGATCGTACAAGGGATGCGTAGCATAGCCCGCCTTCCGAAAGGTTTCTTTACCGGACCAGGCGTATTGGGTTTCGATCCTGCCACAGGCATCGTCAGCTACGAAGGAGATACCGCTCTACAAAGTACCAGTCATCTAATGACAATCATGGGAGGCTTCGAAATAATGAACGAAATGATGGATATGATTCACGAACCGACATGGGAACGGGCTTGGCTGGATCACGCTCGCCGCTATCAGCAACAAGCCTTGGAACTGAATCGCAATCGCTTTCGAGTAAGCCGGTTGAAAGCCTATGCTGCATACAAAATGAATGATCGAAAAATGGCATTGGATGCTTGGAAAGATATGTGGAAACTGGACGATAAAATGCAGCATTATCCTTTCGAAATACACCATGTATTACCTCCCGAAGTACCGACCCCACGAGACGAATGCCCCACTGTTACAACCAATGATGCCGCTTTATGGAGCCTGGAAGCCATTTACATGCAGGAAGTGATTCCCTATCCCAAAGAGAACGAAGAAAGCCCCGCAGAATAATTTTATAACTTGTTTACCATAAACTATTTTTATCGCAACAGATTTTTTTGATACATCTGTTGCGATATTTTTATTTCACTGCCAAACTTTTACACCTGTTATAGAGTTTTCTCCATCCGCTTACAGAAGAATATATTCACTATTCCAAACTGTTACTATTTTGGACAAGAACTTTAAAAAAAACGAATCTAAGCGGACATATCCGAATTAATACTTACATTTGCATCCGAACAACCAATATGGTTTTACGTATATGAAAAAGATTTTTATTCCGGTGGTGGCTATTTTAGCCGTTTCATTCGCCGCATGCGGCGGATCCACCAATCCATCTTCCGAGACTATTTCCATAGAAGAATCCATTATTCTGGACGACTCTGCTGACATTACCGAAACCCTGACAGAAAAAATTGAAAACAATGATACGACAGGATTTTCCGAAATGACGGTTTTGATCAACAACAAAATACAAGAATTGTATGCCAAAGGGGATACGGCGGGAGCAAAAGCCTATATCGAAAAAATCAAAACCTTTGTAGAAGATAATCAAGACAAACTGGAGCAGATGAACCAAAGTTCATCTTTCAACAATGTGGTTGACAAGGCAAAAGAGCTTCCTTCAGAAATAAAGAAAGAAACTGAACAAACCGCCTCCGACATCAAAACGAAAGTAAAAGATGTCACTGAACAAGCAACGGCAAAAACAGAAGAAAAAGTAGAAGAAGTCAAAGGAAAAGCAGCCGAGAAAGTGGACAATGCCAAAAAGAAGATAGAAGAAACCGCAGAGAAGGCGACACAGAAAACTGACGAAGCGGTAGAAAGAGCCAAACAAAAACTAGGTTTATAAAATATCTACACCGGTTTTGCTCGATAAAAAGTCAACAGCCCCTACTTCCCATCCTATCTCAATTTAGGAAGTAGGGGCTATTATTATAATATACCCATATACGCAGCTACAGCCTCAGCACAGCGTTCGCCATCCACCCCGGCTGAGACAATTCCTCCGGCATACCCTGCTCCTTCACCACACGGGAAAAGTCCCCGAACAACCACATGCTGCAATGTCTCAGCGTCTCTCACTATACGCACTGGTGAGGAAGTTCGAGTCTCTACACCGATAACTACAGCTTCATTTGTCAGAAAACCTGAAACGTTCTTTCCTAATCGACGAAATCCCTCTACCAGGCAATCTGTCACTAATTTCGGCATCCAAAAATGCAAAGGAGAAGACAAAAGACCGGGGGCATAGGAACTACGAGGTAAATCATAACTCAAACGGCGGTTTACAAAATCAGCCATGCGTTGGGCTGGAGCGGTCTGCCGACGCTGTCCTTGTAACCATGCCTGTTTCTCCAGTGCTTCTTGAAAATAAAGCAATACCAACGGATCAGCTGTATTCCCATTGACGGCATCCTTGACTTTTTCTACAGGAGTTCCGTCTTCATGACACACATGCAAATATTCTTCCATAAAACGCGTCAACGTTTTTTCGTGCCAATCGTCCGGATGCATTTCCACCACCATACCAGCATTGCTCCACTGCGAACCACGATTGCTTGGCGACATACCGTTTACCACTACCTGCTGCGGACCGCTGGCCGCCGGAACCACAAAACCGCCCGGACACATACAAAAACTATAAACTCCACGCCCTTCCACCTGCTGAACGAAACTATATTCCGCAGCCGGAAGATATTTTCCACGACCGTTTTTATTATGATATTGTATCCGGTCGATTAATTGTGCCGGATGTTCCAGACGAACCCCCACTGCCAAGCCTTTGGCTTCTATTGTCACCCCGGAAGCAGCTAAATAACGATATACATCACGGGCAGAATGGCCAGTAGCCAAAATAACCGGTCCTTGAAATATCCTGCCGTCTCGCGTTGCAATCCCTTCCACCTTTCCCTCATGAATGAGTAAATGATCCATACAGGTCTGAAAATGCACCTCTCCGCCACATTGCAAAATAGTGTTCCGCATATTTTCAATTACCCTAGGTAGTTTATCCGTTCCAATATGAGGATGTGCATCAGAAAGGATGGAAACAGAGGCACCATGCTGACAAAATACATTCAAAATTTTTTCGGAATTCCCCCTTTTCTTGCTTCGAGTATATAGCTTCCCATCGGAATAAGCCCCAGCTCCTCCTTCTCCAAAACTATAATTGCTCTCGGCATCCACTTTATGTTCACGCGAGATACGAGCCAAATCCACCTTGCGATCACGTACATTTTTTCCACGTTCCACTACTATCGGACGTAAGCCCAGTTCTATCAACCGTAAGGCAGCAAACAAACCGCCCGGGCCTGCTCCTACCACCACTACCGCAGAAGCATCTGCCACATCAGGATAAACCGTTGGAGTATATCCGTCATCCGTTGGAAATTCATTCACATAAACCCGTACTTTTACATTCACATAGATTATACGCTGCCGAGCATCTACGCTCCGTTTCAACACCCTTACAGCCTTGATCGTACGGGCATCCAACCCTTTCTCCTGAGCAATGAATCGGCACAAACTTTGCTCATTCACCGCCTGCTCGGGTAACACCCGCAATGCATATTCTTGTATCATATCCTATTATTTTTATCTGTTCATGTCCGTCGGTTGTCATCCAAATAAAGCACGTAACGCTTCCTCTACTTTCCGCACCGGTATCAGTTCCACATCAAATGCCCGTACATCCAATCCTTGCAAATTGTATCTAGGAATCAACATCCGACGAAAACCCAATTTGGCTGCTTCGGCAATACGTTGCTCAATACGGTTTACCGGCCGAATTTCTCCACTCAACCCCACTTCACCAGCCATGCAGACCAATCTCTCAATCCCCGTATCTACATTACTGCTTAACACGGCAGCGATAACAGAAAGATCAATAGCCGGATCGGTCACTCTCAAACCGCCGGCAATGTTCAGAAAAACATCTTTCTGTGCCAGTTTGAATCCTACACGTTTTTCTAGCACAGCCAACAACATATTGAGCCTCCGAGTATCAAAACCGGTAGCCGACCGCTGAGCCGTTCCATAAGCAGCCGTGCTCACCAAAGCCTGCGTTTCTATCAGAAAAGGACGCACACCTTCGATAGCTGATGAAATAGCCACCCCACTTAACCCTTCGTGATTATCGGAAAGCAACAATTCGGAAGGATTACTTACCTGGCGCAGCCCATCCTGTCGCATCTCATAGATACCGAGTTCAGCCGTACTGCCAAAACGATTTTTAATACTGCGCAGAATGCGGTACATATAATGCTGGTCTCCTTCAAATTGAAGAACAGTATCCACAATGTGTTCAAGCACCTTAGGACCAGCCAGTGTCCCTTCCTTATTTATATGTCCGATAAGTATCACCGGTATATTGCTGCCTTTGGCCAATTTTAGTAAAGCAGCGGCACACTCACGGACTTGAGTAAGACTCCCCGGTGAGCTATCCGCATTTTCTGTAGCTATCGTCTGAATGGAATCTATTACCACCAATCCCGGTTCCGTGTTGCGGATATGGGTAAATATTTGTTCCAACGAAGTAGAACAGATTACCAAACATTGTCTTTCGATCTCCATTCCTTTTTCCTTCGTTGCCGAAGACTGCGTCAGACGATCGGCCCGTAGTTTTAGCTGACGAGCGCTTTCCTCACCGCTTACATACAGCACCCGACGATTGCGCAGACGAAGCACGGTCTGCAAAATCAAAGTAGACTTACCGATACCGGGTTCACCGCCCAACAACACCAGCGAACCTGAAACCAGCCCGCCCCCCAACACACGGTTCAGTTCAGCATCGCCCATATCAATACGAGGTTCTTCAGCGGTTTCTATCTGATCTACCAGAACCGGACGTTCTTGCACGAAAGCACCCGGAAGCAACGTTTCCGATGACAAACCTCCAACGGATGATATGCCGTCCTTACGCACCGAGAATTCCTTGAAAGTGTTCCATCGTCCGCACGAGGGACACTTCCCAATCCATTTCGGAGATTCATACCCGCAATAATCACATACATATACGATCTTCTCTTTTGCCATAAACACCGTCCTTTATTGGTGAGATATCACCACAAAGGTACGTTTTTTATCCGGTTTTTTTGTACTTTTGCAAGTGTCAATTCTTCTTTGGGTATGGAACATCACCCCGAAATCGCCATATTGGATAGCAATACACTCACCTGCTTAGGATTGCAGACATTGATCGGACGTATAATGCCCCACGCAGTCATACGTATATTCAACCGTTTCGAAGAACTGATCCGCGATACTCCCGATATGTATTTTCATTATTTCGTTTCGTCACAGACACTCTTGGAACATACGGCCTTTTTCAGGGAACGTCGTCACAAAACCATTATACTGCTGACAGGAACGCCCGTCGGTCCGCATTTTACAGAGTTTCGCTCTTTAAACATCCAACAATCCGAAGATACACTGACGCGGGAATTACTCATCATGCAGCAAAAAGGACACCGATACAACCGTCACCTGCCCTTATCGACCACAACACCCCATTCGGGAACCTCCCTTCCATACCATGACCCCAACGGACTATCATCCCGCGAGATCGAAGTCTTAGTACTTATTGTACGCGGATTTCTAAACAAAGAAATTGCTGAAAAGTTAAATATCGGTCTCACCACCGTCATTTCCCATCGGAAAAACATTACGGAGAAACTAAATACCCGCTCGGTTTCGGGACTGACCATCTATGCCGTCATAAACGGTTACATTGAAGCGGACCGTATCTGAAAATCCTAACAAATGAGGATTGACCCGTCGGTCAATCCTCGCTATCTTTGCAAGAGAAATCACAAACCTGAATTAAGCATGAGATTACCTGTCGTCGGCATCGCCCTATTTACATGGGGAATAGCACAAGCCGACTCTACCTTGCCTGCAGACACAGCCAAAACTATCAACCTGGAAGATGATATTGTAATAACCGCTCCTAAAGAACATACTTCATTGCAACATCTCCCCGGTTCCGTATCCGCTTTCACCCCGCAGCAACTGGAACAGACACAAACCGCTTCACTGAAAGAATTGTCGGCCTATGTGCCCAATTTTTTCATGCCCGACTACGGTTCTTCACTCACATCTGCCGTCTACATCCGAGGCATCGGTTCACGTATCAATACACCGACCGTAGGACTTTACGTAGATAACGTGGCGTACGCCGACAAAAGCGCTTATGATATTAATTTCCTTGACATAGAACGCATCGAAATCCTACACGGACCACAGGGTACGTTATACGGGCGCAACACCATGGGCGGGCTGATACGAGTGTTCACCCGTAATCCATTCCGCCGACCGGGAACGGAAATCCGAGCAGGACTTTCCTCACACGACTTAGGGCGGACGGTTTCGGTCTCGCATCACGGTAAAGTAACTCGGACCACAGCTTTCTCCCTAGGCGGTTTCTATCAAGGAAAGCGCGGACTGTACAAAAATATACTGTTTAACGAATATGCCGATGGAAAAGAGGCCGGAGGCGGACGCGGACGTCTAATGTGGATTCCGTCCGAACAATGGAAAATCGACTTCTCGACCGACTATTCTTATACCGACGAGGGGGGATACGCCTACCGTTATCTGGGAGCAACGGAACCCCAAAACGAAATTTATTCCGCATACATCGGAAGTATCTTCGCCAACCGACGCAGTTATTATCGGCGCAGTCTGTTCAATAGCAGCCTGCATATCGGCTACACAAGTCGCACTTTCAACCTCTCCTCATTGACCGCTTTCCAGCATTTGCGCGACAATATGACGCTCGACCAAGACTTTACCGGAAACGACCTTTTCGGGCTGACTCAAAAACAACGCAACCGGATATGGAGTGAGGAAATAACCGCTAAAAGTAAAGGCGATAACCGGCTGTGGGACTGGGTAAGCGGTATCTATGCCATGCATCAGAATCTGCACACGCAAAGTCCTGTTTCCCTAACAGAAACATTCATGCAGTCAACACTCAACGAAGCAAACACTTACATGAGGCAAATGAACATGAGTATCGGGATAAACCTGCGTCAATCCCCATTCGTAGCCGACGGCCGGTTTAAAACACCAGTTACTGACCTGGCTCTGTTTCACCAAAGTACATTCCATAATCTCTTTGGGCTGAAAGGACTGGAAGCCACCGTAGGATTGCGTATCGAGCACGAACGCATGAATCTAACATACGATTACGGCGGTACGCTACAATACGATCTGCATCTGCAAACCTTCTCGGAAACAGCATGGGACGGCCTGTCAGACAAAACATACTTTAAAGGAGAAATGGCCAACCATTCTACTCAGGTTCTGCCCAAAATAACACTACGTTACCCTATCGGCGAAACGAACAATTTGTATGCCTGCTGGAGCAAAGGATACCGAAGCGGAGGATATAATGTACAAATGTTCGGCGATCTGGTACAGGCGGATTTACGCTCCCGTATGTTGGACCGTGTGCGTCCGCAAATCGAAACTGTACTGAACAGCCCCGCACTGTCGCAAATGCCGGAACCGGTAAAGGCTTACGTCCTGACCAAACTGACTTATCCGAAAGGAAATGTTGCCGATACATATTATAAACCGGAGTACAGCTACAATTATGAAATCGGCGCACATCTGACACTATGGAACCAGAAACTGCAAATGAACCTGGCCGCATTTTACATGGATATATACGATCAGCAAGTATCGGGATTTGTAAGCAGCGATCTGGGCCGGGCCATGAAAAATGCGGGGCGCGGACGGAGTTTCGGCACCGAAATAGCACTAAACGGCACCTTATGCCGGCAACGGATCCATTGGAACGCTTCTTACGGCTACACACACGCCACTTTCAGAAATTATCCCGTCATACAGACCGGAAACGGAATATCGGGAACCGATTACAAAGGCAACCGTGTGCCATTCGTACCGTCGCATCAAATGGCTGCCGGAGTCGTCTACACTCTGCCATTGCCTGCACTTCATTGGGCACAGACACTTCAGTTCGGTATTTCCGGTACCGGTGCAGGTAGCATCTATTGGAACGAAGAAAACAACTTGAAACAATCGTTTTACGCGCTACTGAACGCACACGCCGGCCTGAATTTTGGCTTATTCCAAATTAATATCTGGGGGAAAAACCTGACAAACACGCGCTACGATACTTTTTGCTTTACCAGTAAAGCTTCCACTCGTGAATTGAAATTCGCTCAGCAAGGCCGCCCGTTTCAAATGGGAATAGATTTAAAAATACACTTTTAAACAACAGGGATAAAACAAATAACACAAAACGAGTATAAAATACCCCTATGACGCAGACCTTCGATCTCCGCATAGGGGTATTTATTAAGTAAAGTACAGGATATTACCAAACGGCTGTTCCAGTAGAAAGACTATACTTTCTCTTTTCCAACAGGCTCCTTATTTATATCACTATATAAAACAGAACCCGCTACATTTGATAACAAAGCCATACATCTCTTTGTAAGAGATAATACAACCTATTCACAAAGGAAAGAAAAAATCTTGTCATCTGCAAATTTGCTCGTTTCTTTTTGCAATTTATGAAGAAAAAAGCCTAAAAAAATCGTCACATGTTCTCCCTTTTTGTTCGATTATGTCAACAGTATATTTTGTAAACACTTATAAAATAAT